>ENA-UPWN01000484-UPWN01000484.1-human-gut-metagenome-genome-assembly--contig:-NODE-484-length-20213-cov-17.151967_pt1 | contig 20213 bp, 18 predicted proteins | sample MGYA00250050_ERZ773377 | MGnify/ENA primary metagenome ERZ773377 (study PRJEB29103, sample SAMN06112008) | human gut metagenome | biome: human gut; feature: ankylosing spondylitis patient; material...
CATGCTTCGGCATCATCAAACATTCCGTCCAATGCCTTGATTGGCTCGCTGAACTTGACTATCAGCGTTTGGTATACATGATAAAATTTTTAAGGAGTCTTTAACTATGAAAAAATTAATACCACTACTATTTTTATTCAATCAAATTATGTATTCAGCACCTTTTGATGAGGTTAAAAATTCATATGAATACTTACTAGCTAAAGCTATGTGGAGTTTAGTATTTCTAAATTCTCCATTTATCATAGCAGGGTTGTTTTTATATTATTTCTTGTTTTATGTAGTTGTCAAACTGAATCTTCAAAAGGTATATTCAGTAATTAATATTAATCTTTTTAAAAATGAGCTAGAAAATAGAGAAGATTTAATAAACGAAGTAGAAACTAAATTATTTAAGACACTTTTATTGCTTTTAATATGGGCTTTAAGTTTAGGAATGAGTAAAGCTTTAGACGCTTTTCCATTTTTTCCTCTTTTGATTTTTATTAATATTATAAAACCAGTGTTTATAGCTGTTTTTCCAAATATTGAGAAAAGTACAATCGAAAAGTTTTTATTAGGTTTTCTTTTAATACTGTTTTGTTTGAGCTTAGGAAATACAGATAATATATCTCCAAATATTTTTTAATTTATAAAACTAATCATCAGCTTGACGATTAGTAAAAATATTAAATTTCTTAAATGGCTATACAATTATTTAAATAACAACTTAAATATTTAAGAAAAAAAGCTAAAGTGAGAGATATGTCAGTATCTCTCTTTTTAACTTAGTGAATGAATAGTTCTTGTTATTCCAAATGAAATTACTTTTTGCTTTTTTTCTTCCAGTTTTTCCTCTTCCCCTAAAGAAATTGGATAAATTTTTATTATAAGAGGACTTTGACCTATAATTCCTCCTAACTCATTTAGATTACTATATTTTCCTAAGATTATTTCTCCAGTATATGCTCCATCTAGCTTATTTTCTATTACTTCCATATCACTTCCATTAAATTTTTTCTTTACAAAATTTTCTCTAAATAATATATCTGTTTGGGTTATTGGAAATGGTGTAAAAACATTCCCTACTACTAACCTATTTGCTGGGAAAAATATTTGCCTTTCTACATCTTGATTCTTTATTTCTAATATATCTTCACTTGGATTATTTCTATTTTTACCTTTTAGAAATCTATAGTTTTTCTCTTTCTTTTTTATTACTATGGTTTTTAGTGCATTAAATCTAAATTCTTTTCTCATTTCATAGAAATTAATATTTCCTTCATCAGTCATAAATACTAAAAAGTTATTTACACTATGAAAGTCAATTGCTGATAGAGCTTTCTCTATTATAGGAACCTGCTTTTCTAAACTTCTTCTTAAATTATTTAAATTATCTTTTATATTTTCAGTTAGTCCATCATCATCAAATAGGTTTAATACTGGGCATATGATATCTTTTCCTATTTCATTAATATTATCTTTTAAATCTTCTAAATGTTCTGATAACTCTTTATTTTTTAACTCTTTAGTATTTTCTACTAAGTCATTTAAAATATTTTGAAGATTATCTTCTGGAACATCTATAGATTTTTTTTCTCCAAGCCAATCTCCATTTAAATATCCACCAACAAAATCTTCAGCCATAAAGTAATTAAATAAATTACTACTATTTTTTGAATCTTTCCTTTTCTTCAATAATTCTATTGTCTTTAAACTATAAAAGCTTTTTAATCTATTTTGACTTGTTTGATACTCCATTATTGAATTAATCTTATCTCTAAATAGTTTTTGAGCTTTTAGTTGAAATTCTTTAGCCATTAAAGTGTTATCACTTGAATATTTAATTTTTTCTGTTAGAGAAAACTCTAAAGAAGTTATTACACTTCCAAAGCTACCTAATCCATTCCAGGTTAAAGTTACTACATCATCTCCATTACATTTTGCATAAAAATGTACATATTGAGCTATTGCTCCAGCTAAACTATGTCCTGTAATATGAATATTTTTACCTTCTCCATATGTTGTTTTAATATATTCATAGAAAAGAACTGCCTCTACTTGCTGAATATCTGTTTTTTTCATATAGATATTAAAATCTGTTTCCATATCTCTTGCAAAAGTTAACTCAAATTCTGTTCCTCTATATGCTATCATTATGTCATTTCCTCTTTGAAAAGCTACTCCAAAGAAGCCACTCTCTTTATATTCTTTTAAAAGTTCTGGTGGAAAAAATTTGTTTTGAATAATTTCTCCAGTAGCACAATCTAAATATTCCCAACCATCTAAAATTTTTCCAAATAAAGGGTTTCTATCCTTATTTTTTTCATCAATAGAATAAACTAAAAATAGTCTTTTATCTTCTTCATGGTAAGTATAAGCTGGTAAATCCCCTTGCTTTCCACCTATTGTTTCATTACTTGGGAAATTTTTAGGATTATTATAGAAATCTGTTTTTATAATCTCTAAAATATCTGGATTTAATAACATATCATTTATAGAAGTTATTTTTAGTAAAGCTCCTGTTTCATCAATAGTTATTAATTCTTCCTTTTTTAAATTATTCCAATGCAAATATGATAGTTGTGCCATTAGTGCATAATTAATATCTGATAATTTTTTTTCATTTTTATATTTCATGAATTATTCCCCTTTAAAAAATACATATTTTACCTTTCAATTATTAATCCAATTCTTAATGCTGAATCTCCATATTTTTTTAGAGGTTTATCTCTAAAATTTGAAGAAAATTTTTGATATCTACTATTAAAACCTATCTCTTTATAAAATACATTTACTAAGGCTATTTTCTCATCTTTAGATATCTCTTCTTTAGCTTTTATCTTCTCCAATATTTTCTTTATATCCTCTCTTTCTCTAAATGGAGGATATACTTGATAAGCTACTAAGTTATAGTCTTCAAAGAAGCTATTATCTCTAATATATACTTGTAAATAAGTTACCAAATTAATATCATCATATAAAAATTTAGCAAATTTATAGGTTTTCTTTTTCATTTCCTCTTTATCAATATCTTCCAATCTATCTACAAATACATTTACTACTGTATATAAAGCTCCATTTTTCTCTTCAAAAGGAATATTTTTTCCTCTTATACTTTTTAAATGTTCATATTTAGCTTTAGTCATTGAATTATTATTATTTAGTACACTTAATTCTCCAAATATCTCTTTCATCTTTTCTTCTATTGGTTTATCTATTTCTAATTGCCAAAATAAAGCTTTATAATTTTCAAGGTAAGATGAACCATCACTTCCACCTTCTAGTGCTAATTCTAAACCAAATGGATAACCTAACTTTTCTAATCTATCACTATACAATATCCCTCTATATCTTATATTCGTACTCAAATCAAATTTATAATCTAGCCCTTGAATAAAGTAAAAGTTATCTTGGGGGAATTTCTTTTTAAAAGTATTAATAACTGTTTCGTTTTTCCCTGCAAACAAAGATAAAGATAAAAAAATCATAGTAAATATCATTAATATTTTTCTTTTCATATGTTCCTCCTCTTAGCTATGTTATATTTAGCTGAATATCTGTTTTTTTCATATAGATATTAAAGTCTGTTTCCACATCTCTTGCAAAAGCTAACTCAAATTCTGTTCCTCTATATGCTATCATTATGTTATTTCCTCTTTGAAAAGCTACTCCAAAGAAGCCACTCTCTTTATATTCTTTTAAAAGTTCTGGTGGAAAAAATTTGTTTTGAATAATTTTTCCAGTAACACAATCTAAATATTCCCAACCATCTAAAATTTTTCCAAACAAAGGGTTTCTATCCTTATTTTTTTCATCAATAGAATAAACTAAAAAAAGTCTTTTATCTTCTTCATGGTAAGTATAAACTGGTAAATCTCCTTGCTTTCCACCTATTGTTTCAGTATTTGGAAAGTTCTTGGGATTATTATAGAAATCTGTTTTTATTTGAGATATAATAATATCTTTAAATAAAATATCTTCTATAAATTTTCCTTCAACTTCTTTTTTATCTTCTAATTTATTCCAATTTAAGTATGATAATTGTGCTATTAATGCATAGTTAATATCTGGTAATTTATTCATCTTTATTCTCCTCAATTACTGTTCTCTAATTGTAATTTTTCCAACATTTATTTTTTGGTTATTAAAATCTTTTAATTCTTTTTTATCAAACATTATTCTTATTGGTAAATAAGGAATTTTCTTAAAAGTAAAATTTTTATAAAATACATTTACTAAGGCTATTTTCTCATCTTTAGATATTTTCTCTTTAGCTTTTATCTTATTCAATATTTTCTTTATATCCTCTCTTTCTCTAAATGGAGGATATACTTGATAAGCTACTAAGTTATAATCTTCAAAGAAAGTATTATCTCTTATATATACTTGTAAATATGTTGCTAAATTCATTTCATCTTGTAAAAATCTAGCAAATTCATAAGTTTTTTTCTTCATTTCCTCTTTATCAATATCCTCTAATCTATCTACAAACACATTTACTATTGTATAGTCTGCTCTTCCTTTTTTATTAAAAGGTAAATCTTTGCCAACATCTGCTAAAAATTTTTTATATCCCTTTATTGATACTCCATAATGGTTATATAGTACACTTAACTCTCCAAATATTTCTTTCATCTTTTCTTCTATTGGTTTATCTATCTGTATCTTTAAAAATGTTGCCTCATAATCACTTAAATATCCCCAACCCTTATCATTTTCTTCTAATGCTAAGTGCATTCCATAAGGATAACCTAATTTTTCTAATCTATCACTATATAATATCCCTCTATATCTTATATTTGTATTTTTATCCTTTTCATAATCTAAACCTTGAATAAAGTAGAAATTATCTTCTGGATATTTAGATTTAAACATTGCTATTATTTCTTCATTTTTTTCTATTTCTCTTTTTGTCCTTTCTTCTCTATTAGGACTACACGAGAAAAAAATTAAACTTCCTAATAGAATCAAAATTAATTTTTTCATAAGCTCCTCCTTTTTTAAATCTTAAGGATTCCTTTACACTCATATTCAGGAAAATATAATTGAAAATCTGAAATAATAAAACTTAGAATATCATTAGTAAATTCATCTTTAATAAGTGGGGTAAATTCAAAATACATGTAAGCTTTTTTACCTTTTAATTTGAACTCATCTATAATAAAATCATTTATTTCATACAACGATTCACACTTTCTTTCCTCAGATGTTATTATAATATTTTCTAGTTTAAGATATTTTCTAACGTCTTTATAACTATTTAATACTCTATAAATTTCTCCCTTATTTCTTATTCTTAAGTCATTTTCCATTTTTATTTGGTTAATGAAGTTATTATCTATCTTATTATCAAAGAACATAAATTTTAATCTTGAATAATCTCTAACCTCTATGGGTAATATACTCCAAAATGTCCATTTTATTGGCCGAGATTCATCTGTAACTATCTTCATACTATTATCTATTGTTTTCGCCACAGTATATATTTTATTATTAGAGTGAGGACATAGATAAACCTTACTTACATTTTCAAAAACAACTGTATGCTCATAGTGAATTTTATTTATTGTTGGCTTAATAAGTCCATCACTACTAGCACTTTCCTCTTTAATATTCCAAATGATAATATGGTCTTCTATCCAATGTGGGGCTAATTCTCCCTTATCTATAAAAATTGGCTCTCCACCTTTTAATTCTCTTGCTAGTTCAGGGTCATATTCTACTATTACTAGCTTAAACATTTTTCTTATATATGGAATATTATATGTTCTCCATTTTATTGTATTTAGACAAAAAATATCATAAAGTAATTTCATTTTTTCTAAATACTCTGTTGCAAACTCAAGTCTAAATTTCAAGGTGTATTCCTTACTCCCACAAAAAACTGTTCCTGTAAGGATTTTATTTTCTAATTTAACAAGCTTTTCCAAACCTAAATTTATAAAAACTCTTTTAAAAACTTTTTCTTCGGTTTCATCTGTCAAAATTTTTTTTAAATCACTTTCTTCTAAATCTGAATTAAGAATAGGAGAATAAGTAACTTCATAAAGATATAAATCCTTTTTAGGAATCATTAAACTTCCAATATAGATATTCTCATTTTTTTGAATTGTAGTATCTAAAATACTTCTTTCAAAATTTTCCATTCTATTTCCTACAATATCTATTAAACTATTTATTGTAGAAAGAGCTGTTCTCCTTAATAAATTTCTCTCCTCTACATCTAAATTTTTTAGTTCATCTTCTATTACTTTTTTTAGTCTATCCATAAAGTTTCTTATCCTCCTATACATTTTAATGTCTTCCATCAAAGAAGCTTATTGTAGTTATATCCTCTTCAAAAGAAAAATATTGCTTTTTCCCAATGAAAGTTTGGTTATTTTCTCTCTTTACTGCTGTTACATAGAATCCCCAGAAGTTTTTATCTGTATAAGCAAAGAATTTTGTTTCTCCATTATAGATTGTATCTAAATCATCTTGTTCAAAATGGTTATCCAACATCTCCAATACTCTTTGTTCATCTTCCTCTTTATAGAACTCTGGTTTATTTATGTAAGTAAAGTGTTTCTTTATCTCTTCCTCTTTATTTTTTAAATATAATGGTAATATTTCTGTGGCTGAAATCTTTTTGATAGAACCAGCACTTGCTCCTGCTTGTTCTCCTGTTCTTAGTATTTCTACCTCTTCTCCAGTATATTTTGTTCCATGTAGAGAGTATGGAACGATAGGAATATCATTTTTAACTGCTACTCTTATGTTTCCTATTTTACTTGAATTTAAGTATCTTATAGCTCCATCAAGACAACTAATTTTTAGTTGTTGTTCATCTTCTTCTAAGTTTCTTCTAAAGTCTACCATCTTTCCTGGAACAAACTCTTTTAACACCTCATCAAATAGATTTACTTTACATGTTTGTCCACTAAGTTTTATTAACGAATAATCAAATATTATTCCTGTTTCATAGTATAGTGTTAAAAATCTTCTAAAGATTTCATATATATCCCCTTTTATCAATTTTATAATCTCACTTTTATTGATTATAAGACTAGGGAAAGTACTTATATTTCTCATAAATCCATTATCATATATATTTAAATTCCAGCTAGGTAAAACTGTTGATGATAAATCACTACTTTCAAAATGAACACTATCAAATTTTGTTCTAACTATTGTAGTTTTTCTAAATAACTCTTTTTTTAACTCTTCAGCTATCTCCCACATAAAGAAGAAGTTATTTTTTACTTTAGAGTAAACATCACTAGCTCTATTTTCAAAGTCAGCAAACTTTGTAGGAATAATTTTTTCTGCTTTTTCATATTCAGATTCTATATTTTTATATATCTCTTTAACCCCTTTTTCATCTATATCTCTATATATTAATTCTCCAATATTAGGGATTAACTCATTTATTCCCAGGTCTTTTTTATTTTGATAATGTTGTGCTAAGATAATTTTTAAATACTGCATAATTCTATATGTGATATTATTTCCACCAAAGCTTTCTTCACTATTTTCAAAGGTAGTTTTTATATCTATATCGTAATTTATTTCCTCTGAATTTATTTTGAATACACAAGAAGCTAAGTCTGTTGTTCCTCCACCACAATCTATTATAAGAGCTTTATATTCCTCTCCATCAACAAATTTATTTTTATATATAATATTTTCAATAGAGTTATATAAAACTGCAACTCCTTCATCTAATGCATTTTCCTCTATTATCTTATAGTCTGGTAAAATCTCCTTGAACATCATTAAAAATTCACTTTTCAATTTTACAGGAGTAGTTATATGAATATTTTTGAATTTACATTTAAAAAGAGATTCTGCTCTATACATCACATAGTCAATATATGCTTTAACAATTTTCTTTCTCTCTATATATCTAATATCTCCATTTTCATCAACGATTCTCTCTTTTTGGTCAATTGATTTTACCCAATTTTTTATACCATAGAATACGCTTCCCTTTAGGTTATAGTTATTCTCTTTCAATAACTCCTCTACTTCGTACCCAAAGGCGTACTCTATATTATCTTCATTAAAACAATTTTTTATATATACAACTGTTGGGATTACATTGGAATAATTATCAAATCCTTTAGGGAATTTTACATAATTTGTTTTATCTAATTGAATATGTCCACTCAATATCTTGTGTTGTGGTAAGTTCTTTATATAGTATTTGTCTAAATATGCTCCTGCTGTTGTATTTGCTGTTCCAAAGTCTATACATAAAGGTGTATCTGTTACCTCTAAATCTAAAAAATGGAAACTGTCTAGTGGCACTTGGTAGTAATTTAAAGACATAGGAAGTTTACTCTCTTCATCAGCATAGTATGAGTTAAACAAAAATTTCTCATCACTTCTACCAAAAAATAATAGAGAGTAGTTTTGATTCTTTAAACCATCTAATCTAAGTAGTTTTTCATCACTTTTAATAAAAAAGGTATTCGCTCCTCCTTTCCTATCTCTAACAAGCTGAAAAATTCCACATAAATAACTGTTTCCATTTAATAAAAATACATTATTGTCTGATATATGTTCTGGAATTGCTACTCTGTAGTCATCTTCTTCTGTAAGTGGCATTCCTTTATAGATTACAATTTTATGAGGGATTTTTATATTATTTGAATCATTCAATCTAAATCCCAATTTTGTATCAAATAGGTCTTGCAGTCTTTCAATTCCAAATTCTTTATATGAATCTATACAGTAGACTTTTTCTCTACTTCTATATTTTAGAATTATGTTGATTAATTCAGTTCTATTAAGATTTTCTTGAAAACCTTCAACTAATTTTTCATCAACACATATTTTATATAAATCATAATGACTTTTTCTTTTTAGTTCATCATAAATATAGTATCTTTTCATATCTTACTCCTAATATCTAATAAAATTCTTAATATTTTATCTATACTATTAAATCTTTCTTTTTTATCTTTTTTCATACCTCCATAAATAATTCTATAATCTTTCTTCTCCTCTTCAATCAACTGATTGTATATAGAAGCTACACTATATATATCATTTTGAGGACATCTTATAAACTCTTGATAAATCTCTGGAGCAGAATAGTTTTTACTTCCTTGAATATACTCAACTTTTTCTCCATCTAACATTGCTGAACCAAAGTCTATTATATATATCTTTCCTCTGTTATATATGATATTCTCTGGCTTTATATCACAATGAATAATTCTAACTTTATGAAGTTCTTTAACTATTTTAGAGAGCTGGATTAAAATATCCAGCTTCTCTTCATAGTTCAACTTATTTTTTATATCTTTTAAATTTTCTCCCTCAATATAGTTCATACACAAACAAAGCTCTGTACTATCAATATATTTAGGAATGAAGTCAAAATCTAATTGTTTCAATATCTCTTTTTCTACTTGAAATTGCTTTACTATCTTTTGATATTTCTCTTCATCATTGAGATATTCACTATTTATCATTTTCAAAATAACTTTTTCTTTACTACTATTTTCTGTACAATATACAGTAAATGTTTTGCCTTTTCTTAGAACTTTCATTTTCTTTTCCTTTGACATTTTTTATAGGAATGGAATCCAACTAGCTTTTTTCTTAGCTTTTTTATATTTTTCCTCTATCTCTTGCATTAGTATATCATAGTTTTCTTTCTCAAAATATTTATCTCCCTCTAAACCTTTATATTTCTCCATAACTTCTTCATAAAGATTTCTAGCTTCCTTATATTTTTCTTCTTTGAATAAATCATCAGCTTTCTTTTCATCTTTATTAATTGCTAAATATTTTTTCAGAGTTTCTATTCTTCCTTGTAAATACTCCTGTTGTATCTTATTATTAGTATTTACAGAAACAGAGTAAGCTTCACTATATTTTTCATAAGCTAACTGATATTTTCTATTAGCTAAGAATAAATCTCCCTCTTCTTGAATACTATCAGTTAATTTTTGATTATCTTTTAGTTGAACAGAAATATCTTGAGATTTTTTAATAATAGATAAAGCTCTCTCATACTCTCCACCATCAGCATAAGCTCTAGCTTCATTTAAGTATGCTTTATTCTCCTTTATCAGTGTATCTCTCACTTCATCTAATCTTAAAATTCTTCCTTCTATCTCTAATCTTCTAGCTTCATCTCTAAGTTCTGCATAGATTCCTTTAGCCATTTCAAGATATACAATAGCTCCATTTATATCTGAACTCTCTATCTCATAAGCTTTCTTCTCATACATCAAAGCTCTATCATATTTTCTATCTCTTGATTTAGCTAATCTTTCTGATTTTTCCGTTACCTCTGCTAATAAGTCTATCTTATTAAATTTTAAGAACACTAATTTAGCTTCAAGATAATTTCTAATAGCTCCTTCAATATCCTCTTGTTCTAAAAGTTCATCTCCATCAAGCTTCATATTATAAGCTACTGCTAAACCTTTACAAGCTGTAATTGAATCATCTATTTTTCTTGAGATTTCATCTATTTTCTTATATTTCAAGTCCTTAAGCTGAGGTATTTTTCCTTTAGCCTCTCTATACATCTCTTCTGCTGTTATAAAATCATTAGCATTGTATAATTTATCAGCTTCATTTACATCTGATAAAATTTCCTGTAAAACTCCTATTTGCTCAATTTTCTTATCAACTAATAACATCTGTCTACCTAAGTTAATATTAGTTATTTTTGGAGAGAAAATTGTTCTATAAACTATATTTGCTTCTTGTGGACTAATTTCTAAAGCTGTATATTCATTTTTACTTTTTTCAAAATACTCTAAAGCTTCTTCAAAATCTCCATTTTCTACATATTTTAGTCCTTCGTTTTCATATTGATATGCTCTTTCATAAGTTATATCTCTCTCTTTTTTCAAAGAATATCCTTTGTATAGGAAAAATCCAAGTCCAACTATAACTAAAGCAATTATAAGATACTTCATATAGTTAATTTTTGATTTTTTCTTTCCTGTTGGAGATACCTGATTTACAAATACTCCTGATAAAGTATAATTAGGTACATTTTCATCAGAGTTATCTTTTATCTTATTTTCTAAAGCTCCTATCCATTTTCCAACTTTATCAGTTTTAGATAGTTCTACTTCTATTTCTGACTCATCTAAATTTTCCCAAGCTCCATGACTTAAAAGTAATATTCTATCTCCATCATATAACTGGACTCTCTTTGATATATATGGTTTTATTCCATCTATTTCTCCCATAGCTTGTGTTAATTTATTTCTTTGACTATGAAATCTTATCTCTTTATAATCAAGTTGATGAGCTTCATAAAGTATGTGAGCTATTGAATGGTCTATAGTTTTTTCCATAACTATATCATCTCTTATAAGATAGAGCCTTGCATTTCCTACATTTGCATATATCATAGAGGTATAATCTGTTATGAATACTACAAGAGAAGTACTCATTCCACGTTTTTCTCTACTTCTTCCTCTTAAATCTTCTACTTTATTATGAGCTTTTAAAATTATTTTTTTTAAAAATCTTTTTGAAAGTCTAGGCTTTTCTATAAAGAGAGAAATTACTTCTTCTACTGCTATTTTACTAGCTTCTTCTCCACCTTTCTCTTCATCATATCCATCTGCTAATGCCCATATGGCAAAATCTGGTAATTCTATATACCCAAAATAATCACAATTAACTGGTTGTTTTCCTATTCTTGATACAAAAGATGTTATAAATTTGCTTTCAGCTTTTCTTCCAGTTTCTTTTCTTTCAACTTTAGTTTCTTCTTCTTCATTTTTTGTAGGAATAAACCCTTTTACTTTTTTTATATCATTCCCAGCTCTTTTCATTCCAGATTTTACTTTATTAGCCTCATTCAAAATATTATTCATAAGCTATCCACCTAATATTTATAATTTTATTTATCAATTTTCCAATCAAATTCATCTCCACATAAAGCTACAAAAACAAATTTTGATGTTCCCATCTCTATTACATCAAAAGATTTTAAGCTAAGAGGAGCATATACAGCATTATTCTGTACATATACTATTCCTGTTCCCTCTCCTGGAGTTATAACAAATTCTCTATTTTTAGGATTATATGCTATTATTGCATGATTTTTTCTTGAAATTGAATTATCTCCCTCTATACAAACGTCCATTTCTGGAGTTCTACCAATAAAGTTTTTCTCTGTTTTTAATTTATAATCCTTACCTTTATCATATCCATCTATACAAACTAACCAACCTACAACAGGTTCAACTGCTATCTCATTTGCCCAATAAGATTGAGTTGCTTCATCTTCAATCTCAACCTTATCCATAGCTACAACTTCCTCTCTTACCTCTGCTTGTTCTAATCTTTCACTATTACAATAAGGACACTCCTTATGTTGAGAAGCATTATATACATGTCCATTTTCACATCTTTCTAATTTCATAATCTATTCCTCCTACATTATTATAATTAATTATTTATTCCATAACTTTTTTTAACTAAATTTATGTATTTATTTTCTAATTTTAAATATTTTTCTTCATTAATAATTTCTTTTTTAGAAAACACTTTTATTAATTGTGATTCTACACCACCTTTTATTCCTGCCAAAGTTACATTTGACAATTGCCCTACTATATATACTCCTATTTCATCATTTTCTTCTGGTTTTAATAAAAAAGGGATATATGATATATATTCATTAATATCTGAAGATATTGAATTAATTGCTGGTACAAAATATTTTATATTTGCCTCTTCTACTAATGTCATATTATTTAAAAAGGTTCTTTTCTTAGTAGCTAATATATGAAATTTTTGGAAAGGGTTCTCTTTATCAGTGTATTTCTCACTATTTTCCTTGAATATTTTTAACTTTAAAGAATTATTTGTTGGTTTTACATGTTCATATATTGTTTTTATTAGATTTTTAGTAAATATCTCATTGTATTTTCCTGGTTCAATCATTCCTTCTTTATTCATATATAGTAAAAAATCATTTACTCCATGATATGTAAATCCAAGGTTTTTAAATGTTTCTATAACTACTTTTTGTGGAGTATCATCTATAGATTCTTGTTCACAAGTATTTCCTGTTAAAACATCTATTATTTTTCCCTCTCTAGTTTGTAAAAGAGCTGTCCAATCTTTTGAGTTATAGTAATTTTTTATTTTATCTGATAATTCGTGGTAACTAAGCTGATAATTTTTTATTCCTTTAAGTAACCAGTATATTTGAATGGCACTTATCCTTAATTCAAACTCAAGCTTTTCTTCTTGATATTCATTTAAAATTTTCCTTTCTCTATTTAAATCACTTGACATTGTTCCTATAGAAACTTTCATTCCAAAAATCTCAACATTTTTTATTTCATGATACCCTGTTTCTAGTATTTCTTTTGTTGGCTGATAAACTGCTTGGACTATTTCATTAACCATTTTATTTTCACTTAAATTTAATATATCATTTGTTATTTCGCTCTCTATAAATAATAATTTTTTTAGTTTGGTTTCAGTATCATTAACATTATCTTCTTTTTTATTTAAATGTGATAATTTTTTTAGCCTTTTTTTTATCTTGCTAGAATATATTAATAAATAGTTTGTCATATCATTTTCCAAAAATCCATCTGTTATCTTATATTTATGTTTTCCTAAGCCTAAAGCATTCCAAGTAACTGTTGGATATTTTTTATTGGTACAAACAAAAGCATATTGAGCTAAGCACCCTCCCAAACTATGTCCTGTCAAATGAATATTTTTATTAGGATATAACTCTTTTATATATTCTACAAATAAATATGCTGAAACCAATTGAGAATGATTTCTATTTAAAAATCCTATATATAAATCTGCTATCAAATCTTCTATTTTATCTGGTTCGGTTCCTCTATATGCTATAACTATATCATTTTCTTTCATAAAAGCTACTGCATAAAATCCATCATCTTCCATATCTTCAAATTTATATTTATCTCTATATAGTTTAGCCTTATCTGCACTATATATAAATTGCCACCCTTTAAAGTCATAGTATGGTTTCATTAATTTTGAGTTTGTTGTATCTCTTTCTATTCCAAAAACTCCAAATAACCTCTTATCTACCTCATCATACATCAAGATTCCATTCTCAACTCTTGGCTCTATATTATTAATTTTTATCTTATTCCAAACTAAATCTTTAAACCCTAAAAATTTTATAAAATCTTTAGTATTATATTCTTCATAAGTTTTTAATTCATTCATATCCAAATTATTCCAATTCAAATATGATAATTGTGAAAAAAAAGCATATTCTGCATCTTTAATCATATTTCCCTCCAAGCTTACCTTCTATCAAATCTATGAGCATTTATTTCTTTATAATTTGTATGTCTTTTTCTTACTTGAAACAAAATACTTGGTATCTCTGTACTATCAAAATACTCTGCAAAATTATCTAATAAATAACCTAACTCTTTTGAAGATAAATTTTCTCTTTTTTTTAGTTTCTTCAACAACTCTTTTATCTTTGGTTCATCTTTATATAGATAAAATATATTTTTTTCTATCTCCTCATATGTTAGGTATTTTCTATCTTGTAAATCCATATTTATATCTACATCATAATTATATTTTCTATATAGTCCCTCATGTAGATTAAATAGTTTCTTCTTATACTCTTCTATATCTACTTTTCTTATATCTTCTACAAAAATATCTATATATGCCATTGCATTAGCTATCTCATCTGTTTCTTTTCCTATATTTTCCTCTATAAAGTCTGCTTGTCCTTTTAAATCCCATATCATTGGAAAATCTACATATACTACTATATCATCTCCAAATATTTTCTTCGCATTCTCTCTTATTGGTCTTGTTGCTCTTGGGTAAGCTAGTGCATTTTCATATTGTCTTACAAAGTCATCTTCATACTTCCATAACTCGTCCATATTTTCCAGAGCTATCTGTATTCCTGCAAAAGATTTTTCCTCTTTCAACTTATCACTATACACTATTCCTCTATACCTTATATTAGTTGATAAACTCCTATCCCTATCTATTCCTCTTATAAAGTAAAAGTTATCATCTGGGATTCTATTTTCCAAACTCTCTAATACCAATCTATTATTTGTACCTGTACAACCTACTAAAAAAATTCCTAATATAAACGATAATATTATTTTCTTCATAATTCCTCCAAAGGTTATTTTAGTAAGATAACTCTCCTCTATATGCTATAACTATATCATTTTCTTTCATAAAAGCTACTGCATAAAATCCATCATCTTCCATATCTTCAAATTTATATTTATCTCTATATAGCTTAGCCTTATCTGCACTATATATAAATTGCCACCCTTTAAAATCATAATATGGTAATAGTTCATTTGACTTATTTTCATCTCTTTCTATTCCAAAAACTCCAAATAACCTCTTATCTACCTCATCATACATCAATATTCCATTCTCAATTCTTGGCTCTATATTAGTAATTTTTATCTTATTCCATACATCATCTAATTTTAAAAATTCTATTAAATCTTTATTTTGATAAGAATCTTCATTTTTTAATTCAGCTATATCTAATTTATTCCAATTTAAATATGCTAATTGAGCAAAAAAAGCATACTCTACATCTTTAATCATTTTCTCTTAACTCCTTAGGTAAAATTACATTTATCTCTTCATATTTTTTTGCATATTTACTATACATCTGTAACCAAATACGTGGTAAATCATAATTTCTAAATGGATTTACAAAATAATCTGTTAAATACCCTATTTCTTTTGGTGATAATTCTCCTGTAGCTTTATATCTTTTCAATAACTCTTTTACCTTTGGTTCATCTTTATATAGATAAAATATATTTTTTTCTATTTCCTCATATGTCAAATATTTTCTATCTCTTAAATACATATTTATATCTACATCATAGTTATATTTCTTGTATAAAATCTCATGTAAATTAAATAGTTTCTTCTTATACTCTTCTATATCTACTTTTCTTATATCTTCTACAAATATATCTATATATGCCATTGCTCCAAATTTTGTTCCTTCTACATAATGACCTATATTTGCTTCTACAAATTCTACTCCCTCTTTTAGAAAAAAGCTACTTGATAAGTCTACATATACTACTATATCTTCTCCAAATATTTTTTTTGCATTCTCTCTTATTGGGGTTACTGCTCTTGGATAAGCTAGTGCATTTTCATATTGCCTTACAAAGTCATCTTCATACTTCCATAACTCGTCCATATTTTCCAAAGCTATCTGTATTCCTGCAAAAGATTTTTCCTCTTTCAACTTATCACTATATACTATTCCTCTATACCTTATATTAGTTGATAAACTCCTATCCCTGTCTATTCCTCTTATAAAATAAAAGTTATCATCTGGGATTCTGCTTTCCAAACTCTCTAGCACCAATCTATTATTTGTACTTGTACAACCTACTAAAAAAATTCCTAATATTAATGATAGTATTATTTTTTTCATAATTCCTCCAAAGGTTATTTTAGTAAAATAGCTGTTGTTGCAATATAAATAATATCTCCACTTTGAACTTTAATAGGAGCGTTACCTATTTTAATTTTTCTATTATCACTATATCTTTTTAAACCTGTTCCATTTCTTGAACCTAAATCTTCTAAGTACCAACCATTATCAGTTCTATTTAAAATAGCATGTTGTTTACTAATTAATGCTGAATAAGCTGTTGTTGTTAAATCTACATCAACTCTGATTCTTGAAGTTTTTCCTATTATTAAAGAGTTTTGTTTCCCTATTGCCCAAGTTCTAATATCATATCCACTCTCATTTTTTAAAATCAAGTGAGTTATATTATTCCTTTGAATCTCTGTTTTATCTTCAATACTTTTTATAATTCTTGAATCCCTTACTGCTTGAGATTTTTCATATAGTTCCAAATCTCTCTTTAATCTCCAATTTGAATAGAATAAATCAACTATTAATAATCCCATTATAAAAATTGAGATAACTGTTAATATATCTTTTGAAAAATTATAATAATAAGCGATTGAAAAACAAGCTATTCCTATAATAATCCAGAAAATATAATTATTTCTTTTCTCTCTAGTTTCATGTTTTAATAACTCTCTTTTTTGATATTTTCTTATTTCTCTCTTTAATTTTAATTCCTTAAAAAATCTCATTTTTTCTTCCTCCCTTGAAAAAAGAATGCCTCAAACATATTATTTGTTTGCTCTTTTATTTTTGCTCCTGATTTATCTTTTTCTTTATTTTTTTCTGGGTCAAAAAAATCTCCAAACATATTTCCCTTAGTTAAGTTTTCATAAATTTCCTGAAAGCTTTGAGCTTTCCCTGTAAAATTATTTGAAGTTGATTTTTTATTATTAGTAGTCCTTTGAGAACTGTTGTTTCCTCTTAATAGTTGCTCATCATATTCCTTTCGTTTAAAATCATCACTCAAAATAGAATAAGCGTCATTTATCTCTCTAAAAGTTTTTTCTGCTTTTTGCTTTTCAGATTCTGGAGCTGTTGCAAATCTATCTGGGTGGAATTTTTTAGCACATTCTCTATATTTCTTTTTTATTTCATCTTTAGTTGCAGTACTACTTACTCCTAATATTTCATATAAATTTTTCATAATCTCACTACTCCACTATCATTCTATTTTTTGTTATTATTCTACTTGCTTTTGCTTTTCTATTGTCTTTTAAATTTAGATAAATTTTACTTAAATATCTGTATAATTCTTCATTTGAACTTTTTATACTATCTACTCCTAGTTTTTTCAATATATAAAGATTTAAAGCTTCCCTAGAAAAATTATTACTCAAAATATTTATACATATACTATCATCTATTGCTTCTGTTTCTTTCTTTTCTAAAACTTTTTTAGCAAACATTTTCATTATGCTACTAGAAATCACAACTCCAGATAATGTACTTTGAGCTTTATTTATTTCTGAAACAATATTATATTCTTTCTCTATTCCATAAAACTCATCTATATTTCTTATCTCTGCACCCTCTCTTCTTTTTATTCTAGCTAACTCTAATTTATTTTTATTATCAGCTTCTTCTAAGTTCAATTCAAATTCAAGTGCATATTCATAATATTTCTCTAAATCGACTAGTTTTTCAGGAAAAAAATTCATTTTTAAGATATAATCTCCATCTTCTAAAGGTATATCTATAATTTCTTCCTTGCTTATCCTATAATAAAAATTATTGAATTTTACCACACCAGGTTTTATAGTAAGTTTACTTTTATCTGCATATATATCCAGTCCAGATATAATTCCATTTGGATAGTCATGGTATGCTAATGAATAAAACTCGTATGGGGTATTCCTCAAATTTTCTAAAAGTTGACTATCTAATATTTCCCCTCTTTTAAAACATGGAATCCTATTTCTTATCATATCTTTTCCTTCCTTTTTAGTTTTTTTATATTAATAAAAATATTCTATTTTTTCTATGATATTATTATAAATATCCCCATTTAAATAATAATTTTCCATTTATAAATTCCCACATAAATGGAAATGGAATATACCAAAATTCCCATATTCCAAATTTAAAATATGGATAAAATTTTCTCTCCACTACCATATCTTCTCCCTTAAAATTCATCTCTGTGGTTACTATTATTTCCTTTGTGTAAAAAGGGATTTGCTTAAATATAATACTATCTTTACCTTTATTAGATGTAACTGGAGGATTTTCTTTTATTGCTACTATTTTTTCCCCTCCAAAAATATTGATAGTTTTGATAACTATATTTTTAGGTTTTATATTCTTTTTTACTTCTTCAGCATCATATTTTCTATCCATTGAGAAAATGTCAATATCATAAAGATATGATAATTTAGTTATTGAATTTTCTATTTTGATTAATCCAGTAAAATATGGTCTGTTATACGGCTTTTCAGGTTCATATCCAAAGTTATGCCAACTAATTAAATATAAGAATATTAAACTTACAATGATAAATATTATTTTTTTTATTTTTTTCATAAAACTTATCTCCTATTATTTTAAATTTAACTTGAAAATATTATTTATTAAATTTATTCCAGCTTCTGTTTCTATTTGGTTTATCATCATATCATATTTAATTTTTTGTCTAATAAGTTCACTAACTGGGAACACTCTATTTGTAAATAGAGTAGTATCATTTGCTGTATTTCCCCATAACCAATATGGAACCATATCAAATACAATATGAGTATCTGTATTAGATGGACTAGAAAAATTAAATGTTCCTAAAGTTTCATCTGCTGTAACTAGTTTTCCTTCAGGATTAAAAACAACTTCATAAATTCCATCTATATTAGGATTAAAAGATAAATTTACAAATTTCTTATTATCTAATCCATGATATACTGCTTTACTTTTAGGAAGTAATTTAAAAAACATATTTTCTTTTTCATAGAAATAAATATCATCATAAATGTCTGAGTCTTCTTCTTCATTTATATTGAACATTATTCTAAATCTTCTCTCTAAAGTTTCATTTTCTTTTATTACTAATAATTCACTTTCTTTTTCTGGAGTTTTTCCCTCTTGATATTTATTTCTCTCATAGTGAACTTTTTTTGACATTCCTATTAAAATATATCTATTATTTTCATTGTATAGTTTGTATATAAAATAATCTTCCTCTTTACCTAAAGCTACTTCTTTTACTTTATATTTACTGGTATCAGCAAGGGTATCTGTAAAAACAAATTGAGAAGAAATTATACTAAGACCAGATATTCCAGGACTTAAACTTAATAAATATTTTGTTGGATTAAATCTTACATACTCAAATCTTGAAGAATTTTTTTCCATATTTTTTATTTTATTTAATTCTAATAGATTTATCCTTCTTTCTCCATCAAATAAAGCTTTTATTTTATTTTCAGAACCTACAACTACTGATTCTGTTAAGCCAAGATATTTAGCTAATGTTACTTTTGGAGTAAGCCAGTTAGTATCCATCAATTCATTTTCAATATCTTTTTTCTTCATTTTTTTAGTTAAAACATTGATAGAGTTTGTATTTCCTAATAAATATTGAATGTAATTATCATCTACATCAAGCAAACATATTTCAATTTCATCATCTTCAATTTTATTATCTGTAATAAGTCCTATATTTTTACTTTCTTTTTTCACTTCTTCTTCTGAAACAGGATTGTTTGCTTCAGTATTTTGAGTATCTGCATTATTTTTAGTTACATTTTTTGGTGTTGGACTGGAAGTTCCTTTATCTCCCTTATATACTTCCATAACACTTTCATTAACATTAAATCTTTGATAT
>ENA-UPWN01000485-UPWN01000485.1-human-gut-metagenome-genome-assembly--contig:-NODE-485-length-20209-cov-7.299275_pt1 | contig 20209 bp, 19 predicted proteins | sample MGYA00250050_ERZ773377 | MGnify/ENA primary metagenome ERZ773377 (study PRJEB29103, sample SAMN06112008) | human gut metagenome | biome: human gut; feature: ankylosing spondylitis patient; material...
CAAGCTCCCCTCGTTCAACTCAAAAACAAGTTTTTTGTTGTCGAGCCTCTCAGAAAGGGCCCCGGTGAAGAGGTTCCTTTTCTTCAATCAATTGCGGGATTTTCGCGCCGTCATCGTACCCTCCGGCACCGCCCGGGTACCGCTCCGCCTCCGGCCATCTCTCAAACACCCCAAAACAGCGGGAAACCGGCCCGCGACCCAAGATCCCGAGCCGGTTTCGTCGTTCAAGCTCCGTTCATGCTCCCGAGGGAGCAACCTTCAACCCATCAGAAGATGATCGGTTCGAAGTACCCCGCGAAGAGGACGGAGGCGCGAAGGCACAGAGCCCCCACCAGGGCGCAGACGCCGCCCGCCAGAGCCGCCGTGTGGTTCTTCACCGCGGAGAGGATCATCGGGACGACGATCCCGAGGCCCACGGCGCCGCCCCAGAAGAGCATCGCTTCCGAGCCCGACCAGAGGGCGTTCGCACCCGCATTCGCTCCCGGCGTCCCGAAGAAGGCCGCCTGGACGAAGGCGAAGAGCACGAACGCTTCACCGATGTGAACGAGGGTCGCGGTGGTCGGCACCCAGCTGCGGTGCCCGCCCTCCAGACGGTTCGCCGCAGTGAGCACTTCCACGAGCCCGACGGCGCACGCCAACCCCGAGGCGATCCAAAGGACCGGCAGCGCGGCGGTATTCCAGAGCGGAACGCCCGCGGCCTGCGTGAGGAGGAACCCCGAATAGGCCGTCGCCGCGACGCCCAGCACCGCATTGAAGAGTGCGGGGGGACCCGAGAGGAGCTCATCGCGCCCCTTCGAGAGGAGCCAGCTCACCACCACCGTCGCGATGCAGAGCACCGAGAGGATGCAGATGCCGATGAACATCCAGCTCGTGAAGTTGAACTTCCACTCGAGAAGCGAGTTGATCACGGCCATCGGAAGGTTCAGCATCCGCGCCAGGTGCGAGACCACGAGGAGCGTGCCGAGGATCGCGGACACCGTGCAGATGAAGAAGACCCTCTTCGACTTCAACCAGTAGTTGAGAAAAAGCCCCATGCCGGCCAAGCCGACGAACCAGAGGAAGAACGCAATCGTCCAGCCCCAGTGACTCGTGGCTGCCTGTCGGGTGAGATCGATCATTTCATACGTCATTTGGACACCACCACGAAGTAGTTGGGTTTCGTTCCCTTGTGCGGCAACAGCTTTTCGGTTTTCGACGAGGCGATCCGTCGGCTGATGTCAGAGGTCGGGTCGTTGATGTCGCCGAAGGCGCGGGCGTTCATCGGGCAGGCGGCGACGCAGGCGGGCTTCTGCCCGTCGGCGACGAGCTTCTGGCAGCCTTCCCCCATGCACTTCATCGGGAGCCCCGTCTTCGGGTGCGACCAGCGCACGTCGTAGGGGCACGATGCGATACAGTAGTTGCAGCCGACGCAGCGCGAGGGGTCGGTCTTCACGAGCCCCGTCTCCGGGTCGTGGTAGTTGGCGCCGAAGGGGCAGGTGTTCACGCACGGCGCATCCGTGCAGTGCTGGCACTGCACGAGGATCTGCACCGGGCGCTGCGCGCGCTCCAGGGTCACCATGCGGATGTTCGACGGGAGCCACCCCCAGCCCGCGACCTCGTCGGTCATCATGTCGGGCAGGTTCGTCTGGACGCACGCCGTGATGCAGGCCGTGCAGCCGATGCACTGGGTCGCGTCGAAGAGATGGGCCAGTTGTTTCTTTGCGGTCATTTTCCAGGGCCTCCTCAGTTGACGCGGCGGATGCGCACCGACACGTTGTTGCTCATGTTCCCGCAGGACGCCTGCGAGTAGCCCGTCGCAAACCACTGCGTGTTGATGCCTTCGCGGACCCACTCGTATTCGGGCAGCAGGTGCTTCGTGCGCACGCCCCCTTCAAACCCGTGGAAGAAGAGCACCCCTTCCATGACGCGGTTCGTCACCGTCACCTTCGTTCGGCCCTTCACCTTGTTGTCGAGACCTTCGACCTCGACCGTGTCGCCTTGTTCAATCCCGAGGCGCTCGGCATCCGAAGGATGAATCCAGAGCGTGCGGTCGCCCAAGAATTTCGAGGGCCACGTGAACATCGTGCAGCCGGCGCCCGCCGAAGCGTTCTTCCCCGAAGCGATGATGAACTCGTCGCTCTTCGGCTTCGGGTGCGTGTAGGCGGGCGTGTCGAAGTGGTCCGGCAGCGCCAGAATCCCCTTCGTGGCCGGCGTCTGCAGGCAGTAGAAGCTCACCAACTCGCCCTTCCCCGTGGGGCTCGAGAACGGCACCACGTAGGGCACGCGGTCGTAGACCTTGCGGTTCGTCTGCGCCCAGCCCTTGGCTTCGACTTCCGCGGCGATGCGGTCGCCTTCGCCCGGCTTCGCGGCGTTCTTGCGCGAGATGAACCCCGCCCAGGCGCGGTCGACGATGCCGTGGTCCCAGAAGGCCTTCCACTCGTCCCTCGTGCGGATCTCCTTGTCGTAGCCGACGCGCTTCGCCATTTCGGGGTCGATGCGGCGGAGGATCTCCATGAACTGCCAGATGTCGTGGCGGGCTTCGACGCCTTCTGGCGGGTCGATTTCCGCGCTCGACTTCTGGACGTACCCGTCGCGGGCGTAGTTGACGCCGATGTACTCGTGGTTTTCAAGGAAGAACGTGGAGGGCAGCACGTAGTCCGCCCAGTCGTTCGATTCCTGCGGCATCAGGTCCTGCGAGACGATGAGATCCAACGTCTTGAACGCCTCGATCAGGCGCTCGGAATTCGCTTCGCGGTGGAACATCGCACAGCCCGTCATGAAGAGTGCGCGGACCGGATAGGGCTTCCCGGTCTTCATCGCGTCGAACGTCGACCAGAGCGTGCCGATGCCTTCGGGAAAGAAGAGCTTGTCCAAGGGTTTCCCAGGTTCCGTCGACCATTCAACGCCCGTCGGGCCCTTGTGGTTCGTGCCTTTCGATGCGATCCCCGGACCGCCGTAGCCGCCCCCCACCGTGAGGATACACCCGCCCGCGTGGTCGAACGCCCCCGTGAAGAGGTTGATGACGTTCATCATCGCAAAGGCTTCGACGTCGTTGGCGTTCCTCGACGAATACCACCCGTCGTCGCAGACGCCCTTCGCGATGAAGAATTCGCGGGCGGTCTTGACAAGGGTATCCGCCGGAATGCCCGTGATCTTCGAGGCGGCTTCGGGGGAGTACTTGTCGTTCACTGCACGGAAGGCCTTCCAGACCGTGCGCGCGGCGATCTTGCCGTTGACGCCGTCAAGCGTCCCTTCGAATTCGAGGTTCAGCTTCGCGTTCGGGTCTTCATCGAAGCCCACCGCCTTGCCGTCGACCTTTTTGACGCCCTGGAAGCGCACTTCGCCCGACTCATCCACCACGGCGTAGTAGTTCGGACGCCCGCCCGTCCGAAGGTCGGCCTCCGTCACCGGCTTCATGTCGGGGCCTTCGCCCGTGATCAGGTACGCGGCGTTCGTCCAGCGGCGCACCCACGGCATGTCGACGAGGTTCTCGTGCAGCCCCACGTAGATGAGGGCATGGAGGAACGCGGCGTCCGTACCCGGCTTGATCGGAATCCAGGTCGTGTCCGCAAACGCGGCCTGCGGCATGCGCGGGTCGACGAAGACGACCTTGCAGCCGCGTTCACGCGCCGCGGCGACGGTCGTGTGCACGCCCACCGCGCAGTGAATCGTGCGGCCGACCAAAAGCAGGTACCGGGCGTTGGCGTAGTCGGGTTCGACGAGGCCCAAACCCGAGTGCCCCGGCCCGAAGACCATGCGGCGCGCGAGGGTCGACGCGCTGTTGCAGGTGGACGAGTGGTTGATGACGTTCGGGGTCCCGAAGGGCTTCGCGAACCAGTGCTGGTACGCGGTGAAGTTGTGGGACGTGAGGACGACCGAGCGGCGGCCGTGCTTCTCCGTAATCTCCTTCAACTTCGCGGCGATTTCGTCCAGGGCCTGGTCCCAGGAAATCTCTTCGAACTTCCCTTCGCCGCGTTCGCCCACGCGCTTCAAGGGCTTCTTGATGCGCATCGGATGATTCCAGAGCCACATCGTCTGCGCGCCGCGGCCGCAGTAGCCGCGCTGCGGGTGTTCCGGATTCGGGAACACGCGGACCGTGGCCGGACCCACCGGCTCACCCTTCTTCTTCATGACGAGCATGCCGCAGCGTGCGCCGCACATGCAGCAGGCGGTCGGGGTCGCTTCCCAACCTTCTTCCTTCAGTTTTTCGACTTCCGCGCGGACGTTCGCCAAACCGAACGTCCCGGCGGCCGCTGCCGCGGCCGTCCCGCCGATCAGCGTGCGGCGGGAAATCTTCAGCGGTTGCTTCACTTTGCTCATCCGCTTCTCTCCTTCACTTGTTCGGGCCGTCCCCGGGAGGGGAATCCGTGGTCGTGGGGAGGCCTTGAGATGAGCGTAGAAAAGAAGCCTAAGCTTTCCATCTAAGGGAAACACTCAAAGCACTTTGGGCGTTATTCCTTTTTGGAACAGCGGTTCTCAGGTTTCCCTGAAAAGGGTCTGGAAGGGATCGGGTTAGCACGGAAGGGAAAGGCTTGGATGTCGTTTATATTTATCTATCGTTGATTGCTTTTTGATAGCTTGATGAACTCAACTGAGGCATAGAAGGCCGGAATTCCCTGGATTTGTGGAAGCGCGCATCCGCTTCGTTCGGTGAAAAGTAAGAACGTTGTTCAGTTCCTGGGACCCCGAGGTTTCGAAAGAAGCAAGGACTCGCTCGGGAGCTGTACGCCGACCTTTCCCACACGGTTGCACGGAAAACGCCAAATTTGGGATTTCTGGTGAGCCCCCGCGCCTTCCCTACAATCGGCCGCAAACACGGACTAACTCCTCCGCATCAGAGCTCCGACGGAAGGTTGGCGCCGGGGCGATCGTGATGATCGTCGGGCTTGGGTTACGTCGCGCGGCCTCATCACGGGGAAAGCGGAAGCGTCGAAACCGCACTGTCCCAACATTGGAACCAAGGACTGAACTCTGGAAATCAGCGACAACCTTGGACGAATTGCGAACCTTTTTTCAGGAGATAAAAATGTCAACTCCGAATGATGGTCCCGGCCTCCTCGGCAGCCTGTTCCTGCTGATCGTGGGCCTTGTTTGGGCGGCCGTGGTGGCTGTTTGGCAGATCATCGGCTTCTTCGTCTATCTGTTTATGGTCGCCCTGCTCTTCGTCGTGGCCATCCTGCGCGGCATCTTGGGATGGCGAATCCTCCGCGAGTGTGAGGATGAGCTGAGGAAACGCCGGTAATCCTCGTGCCTCTCTTGATGGGTAATTTCTGAGTCCTCAACGAGGCATCGTCGCTCGTGGTTCAAATGGCTGTGAGGGGCGCTCACCGCGCCCTTCTGCCTTCGCTCTCATCAGGAGTTCAAACATCCCACCGGCACAACGCAGACGCCGTCCCCGCGCCGGAGCGCGCACGGTTCCCCGCCGGTCACCACCATCATGAGGGCGGGTCCGGCCGCACCCCGCGGAAGCTTCGCCTCCAGGCGCTTCAACCGCCGGACGGCGTCCTCCACCGTCTTCTCACCGCCCAAAACGACGTTCACCAATCCGAAGCTCCCATTGCGGCGGCAGATCACCACATCGCACGTGAGTCCCGTCTTGTCGCGGTAGTGGCGCACCTCCCCCCGAAGGCTTCCCCATAGACCCGCAAGTCCCGCACCGCAAGATTCCGGAAGAGTCGCTCGAAGAGCCCGCGGTCCCGCAGGAGCCCTTCCGGGCCGACCCCGAGTGCCACGGCCGCGATCGACGGATCCGCGAACCAGCAGGTCGGCGTCGTCCTCACGGGCGTCGCCGTACCGAGCCCCGGCGTGAACGCCCGGCTCTCTTCCAGGATGAAGGCCGCCCGGAGCGCGCTGACGCCGGACCGTACGGCGTAGAGTCCCATCGCGTGCTCTCCTCCAGTCGTCGAGCCCGTAGCCGTGTCGGCCCCCAATTCCGCCAACGACACCGGTCCCCAAAGCCGCCGCGCCAGGGCGCGCAGGAGCGCCATGGTGCGCTCGGGGTTCCTCTTCACGCCGTCGACGCGGCGAAGGTCCTCCCGAACAAGCCGCTCCGCGTAGGCGCGGGCGTAGTCGAAGGCTTCGTCGTCCGAAAGCTCCTGCGCCTCCGGCCAACCGCCCGGCACGTGAGCGCGGCGAGTTTTTCAAGCGAAAGCGGATTCCTCAGGTCGGTCGGCGGCACCACCCCGTTGAAGAGCGCCTCCAGGCTCACGGCGCCGGTCGAGTACCCCGACTCGCAGAGGCTCATCGGCCGCATCCGGAGCCGGGCGAAGCGCCCCGTGCCCGAGTGGAGGATCTCGGACGTGTCGGCGGGCACCGAGGACCCCGTCAAAATGAACTCCCCGACCGCGCCGCGGTCGTCGACCGCGAGCCGGATTTCGTCCCAAAGCCGCGGGACCCGCTGCCACTCCGCGATGAGCCGCGGGGCGTCTCCCGCTTGGTCTCCCAGAACCAGCTCGGGCGCCATGTCGAGCAGCGTCGTGGTCCTGTGGCAGGCAGTGTCGTCGGTGAGGTCGAGTTCGCTCTTCGCGAGCCGCCGGGCGGCAGTCTTCTTCCCGCAGGCGCGGGGACCTTCGATGAGGACGGCGCCGATGGAGCAGAGATTGCGCGCAAGAAGCGCGTCGATGATGCGGGGGCGGTTGGTGCTGCAGGGTGTCATGACGGGCGTCCGGGGTGAAAAACGGTTTCGCCTCAATGTATCGCGGCCGATCCTCCCCGAGTCGCGCCAACCTTTCGACACGTGACTCGGCCGGTTTTCGGTACGTGGTTTGGCCGAATTCCACCGCACGGTTCGGCCGAACCCCCTCCCCGCGCCCTCCCCGCCCATGGAAAAACCCTCCCGGAACTCGCGTTCCGAGAGGGTTTCAGTCCCTAGTCCAGGGCGGAGAAGCTAAGCGTCAGACGCTCAGTGCTCCGTGTGCTTGAACATGCGCAGGCCCGTGCTCATCGAAGAGAGCGTCGTGGCGCCGCCCATCACGTCTTCGCGGAAGCTCATGTAAATATGCGCGATCGAGAAGAGGATGAAGACGTACATCAGCGCATGGTGCGTCGTACGAACCGCCTGAGCGTCACCGAAGAGGGTGAACACCCAGCCGAACCACGCCATCCAGCCCGTGTCCCAACCCCAGGCCTGCGCGTAGAGCGCGAGACCCGTGATGATGATCACGATGCTGCCCAGCACGAACATCGCGAACATCGCGAGCTGCGCGAGGGGGTTGTGGCCGGCGTATTCCGGGCTCGTCTTGCGCATGAAGAGGTAGTAGGCGATCTGCGTGAAGACGCCCTTCCACCACTTCATGCTCCAGAGCGGCGGGAGGAAGATCATCCGAGCGTAGCGGTTCCCGACCACCACCCAGTAGAGGCGGTAGACGAAAAGGCCCGTGAAGATGATCCCGGCCGCAAAGTGGGCGAGGCGGATGTAGCCGAAGTCGTACGTGATCCACGTATCGCCCAGGTTGGAGACGAGCGGCGCGCCGATCAGGAAGCCCGTGAAGATCATCACGAACATCGTGATCGACATCGCCCAGTGCCAGACGCGAACCGGCGCCTCCCAGACGTAGAGAGGATGCGTCCCCGCAGAGACGTCGACCTCAAAGGTGACCGGATCGATTTTCATAACCGTCCTCCTTGATCACTCAGCGGACCTGAACCTTGCAGAGCTCCTCGCCGTCGGGGTCGAGAAGGTGCGTCGCGCAGGCGAGGCACGGGTCGAAGCTGTGGATCGTACGGATGATTTCAAGCGGCTGGTGCGGGTCGGCGACCGGCGTGCCGATCAGGGACTGCTCAAAGGCGCCCTTCTGGCCGTCGGGCGAACGCGGCGAGGCGTTCCACGTCGTCGGGACGATGGCCTGCCAGTTGGCGATGCGTTCGTCCTTGATGACGCACCAGTGACCGAGCGCGCCGCGCGGGGCTTCGCAGAAGCCGACGCCGCGGCATTCCTTCGGCCAGGTGGACGGTTCCCAGAAGGTCATGTCCGCGGCGGCCTCGTCGCCCGCCTTGATGTTGGCGGTGAGGTCGTCGACGTACTGCACCATCTTGTGGGCGGTCCAGCGGCATTCGAGCGCGCGGGCGGCATGGCGGCCGAGCGTCGAGAAGACGGCTTCGAGCGGAAGGTTGAGTTCCTTCAAGAGGTCAAGCGCCGGTTCCTTGATGTGCGGCACGTTCTTCGCCACGCCCATGACGAGGCGGGCCAACGGACCCACTTCCATCATGTGGCCCTTCCAGCGCGGGCTCTTGATCCAGGAGTACTTGCCGTCGGCGGCGAGCCACGAGAACTTCGTCTTCGTGCCTTCGGAGCCTTCGGGCAGCGCAAAGGCGGCGTCCGTGACGCCTTCCCACGGGTGGAGGCCCTTGGCTTCATCCGGATAGCGGTACCACGAGTGGTCCACGAATTCCTGAATCTGGTTGAGGTCGCGCAGGTCGACGTCGTGGACTTCGTCCAGCTTCCCGTCGATGATCGCGCCGCGCGGCAGCTGGAGGGATTCGTCCGACCAGTCGTTCGCGATTTCCGGGAAGTCGCCGTAGCAGAGCACGTTCTTGTTCGAGAGACCCGCGCCGTACTTGAACCATTCCGGATAGAGCGAAGCGATCGCCTTGATGTCGGGCAGATAGACGTTCTCGACGATTTCGACGGAACGCTTGGCGACGTCACGCATGTAGTTGAGCGTAACTTCGTTGACCATCGTGCCCTGCGCGCCCGTGTCGTGCATGTTGATCGGGCAGGCGACGCCGCCGACCAGGTAGTTCGGGTGCGGGTTCTTGCCGCCCAGGATCGTGTGAATGCGCACGATCTCCTTCTGGAAGTCGAGCACTTCAAGGTAGTGCGTGACCGCAAGAAGGTTGACGGCGGGCGGGAGCTTCATTTCGGGATGGCCCCAGTAGCCCTTGTTGAAGATGCCGAGCTGACCCGAAGCGACGAACTTCTTCAGACGGTTCTGCACGTCGCGGAAGTAGCCGACGCTCGCCATCGGATGCGAGGGCGAGATCTTCTGCTGGAGTTCGGCGGTTTCGCGCGGATCCGCTTCCAGAGCGCTCACGACGTCGACCCAGTCGAGCGCGGAGAGCTGATAGAAGTGCACGATGTGGTCGTGCGTGTAGAGGGCCGCGTTGATCAGGTTGCGGATGATGTTCGCGTTCTTCGGGATCTTGATCCCGATGGCGTCTTCGACGCTTCGCACGGCCGCAAGGGCGTGAATGCCCGTGCAGACGCCGCAGATGCGTTCGACGAAGGCCCAGGCGTCGCGCGGGTCGCGACCCTTGAGGATCACCTCAAGGCCGCGCCACATGGTGCCGGTGCTCATGCTGTCGGCGATTTTCTGGTCGTCCCCGAGGATGGCCTGCACGCGCAGGTGACCTTCAATTCGGGTGACCGGGTCGACGACGATGCGGCGTTCGTTGCTCATTCTTCACCTCCGATCTCTTTGTTCGTCTTGGCGCGGGCCTGCGCAACCGCAGAGAGGGCCGCATGCGCCGCAGCGGCGGCGCCCACGACGGCGACCGTCGCGAGACCCACCTTGTCCACCGTGGCTTCGACGCCGCCCCAACCCGGGGGAAGGATGGTGGTTTCGTGTTTGTAGAAGGAACCCTTGTCGAAGAAGTTGGGTTCGGAGCAGCCGATGCACCCGTGACCCGACTGGACCGGCCAGGAGAGGCCTTCGTTCCAGCGGACGGTCGAGCAGGCGTTGTAGGTCGTGGGACCCTTGCAGCCGACCTTGTAGAGGCAGTAGCCGAGCTTGGCGCCGAGGTCGTCGAACTTCTCGACGAACTGACCGGCGTCGAAGTGGCCGCGGCGGTAGCACTTGTCGTGGATGCGCTGGCCGTAGAACATATTCGGGCGGCCCATGCGGTCGAGCGGAGGCAGACGGTCGTAGGTGAGGATGTAGGTGACGACCGCGGTCATCACTTCAGGAATCGGCGGGCAGCCCGGAACGAGCACGATCGGCTTGTCCTTGATGACTTCCGTGATCGGCACGGCGTTCGTCGGATTGGGCTTGGCGGCCTGCACGCAGCCCCAGGCCGCGCACGAGCCCCAGCCGATGACGGCCTTGGCGTTCGCGCAGACGTGCTTGATCTTATTGAGGAAGATCTCGCCACCCGGGATGCAGTTGACGCCGTCGTCGTTCAAGGGCACGTTCCCTTCCACCGCGACGATGTAGTTGCCCTTGTACTTTTCGATCGTTTCTTCGAGGGCTTCTTCGGCCTGATGACCCGCCGCCGCCATGATCGTGTCGTCGTAGTCGAGCGAGATCATCGAGAGGACGAGGTCCTTCGCGACCGGCGTGTACGAGCGGATGAAGGATTCGGTGCAGCAGGTGCATTCGAGACCGTGCAGCCAAATCACGGGCGTGCGCGGCTTCGTCTCGAGCGCTTCCGCGATGTCCTGAGCGCCGGCGCTGCCCAGACCGAGGCTGGCAGCGGTGAGCGAGCAGAACTGCAGGAAGCTGCGGCGACTGACGCCCTGACGCCGAAGCGCTTCATATTGCGTTTCGAACATAAGGAATCTCCTTTGTCCTTGGGGTCTTTGAAAAGGTTGACGTCCGGTGCGCCAAGGCATGTTTTCCCGCTTCGCGCACGCAGGCGGACGTTTCACCCCGTACGCTATAGCAAAGCGACGGTTTCCACCATTGTTCGTCGAGGTGAAAAGCGGGAATTTGGGGTAGTCATTTGGTACTACCCGTGAGTAGTTTCGTTTTCAAATTCCTCCCAACGGCCGACCCGAACCCCTCCAACGGGGAATGGCCGCGCGGGCCGGGCGTTCCTATACTTTCCTGCAATGATCGGGGTGGTGTTGCCGGAGCGGATCCGGCGAAAAGGCCGGGTACCGGAAACTTTCGCCGTTCGCACCACCTCCCGAGCCTCTTCAAACCCCGCCGCACCGGCACCAAGTGCCGTGCGGCGCCCAAATCCCGAGCGCGTTTCCGACATGACTGCCACTCTGCGAGTTCACACCCTCGACCCGTCCGAACACTTCCGGGCGGCCTTCGGGACGATTGAGAAGACGCGCTTTGCGGGCGTACCCGCATTGAACCCCAAGCTCACGGTCGAACCCCGGGGCTTCCGCCGCTGGGGAAACGACTGGGTGGGCGTCATGGTGACGCCCTGGAGCGTCTTCGCGGTCTTCTGTGCGGGGAACCGCGCGGGCTGGGAAGGCGCCGCCGCGGGGAAGGTCCGTCTCGTGGAACTCCCGGGCGGAGACTTCCCCTTCACCGTGATTGAGGACGACGTGGCGGGCCTCTACGCGTCGCTCTCTTTGATGAGCCCCGCGGATCAGCTCGCCGACCAGGCGACCGCGCAGGCCTTCGCCGACGAGTGCCTGCGCGCGATGCTCACCGCCAACCGCCTCCCCGAAGACGACGAGGACGCGGACGCCATCCTCACCGTTCCGCCCACCGCGGACGGGAAGCTCCACCGCGTGATCCCCATCAAGGCGACGCCGCCCAAGAACTGGACGGAGACGCCGGCGTTGACGCCCGAACCCCCGAAGCCCGAACCCCCGAAGCCCCGCGGCGCGATCTCGCGGCGCGCGCTCTTCGGCGGGAGGAGCCGTGCAGAAAAAAAGGCCGAAGACAGCCCGGCGCAGCCGGCCGCGAACGCCGCGGCCGACGTGACGAACCCCGCGAACCCGACGGCGCCCGAATCCGCCCCGTCCGTGACGGAGGTGTCTGGTGTTTGACCCCGGCCATATCCTCGTCGATCTCTGCGAGAGGCGCTGCGAGCGCCTCACCGTGACGGTGTGCAACACCCGCACGGCCCGCGTCGCGAACGAACTCGTGAAGCCCGAATCGCGCCAGAACGCGAGGCGGCTGATCGGCCTCGTCTACGGGCTCTGCCCCCTGGCGCACCTCAATGCCTTCGACGCCGCGCGCGGGGCGGCCAAAGGGATTTCGGTCGCGGAACTGCGCGAAGGCACCCTCGCCTTCGGCGAATCCGCCCTGATGCTCGAAGCCCTCACGGAAAACCTCCGCGTGATGACCTTGGAAGTTCAGACGCTTCTCCCCGCGGGCCCGCGCATCACCGACGACATCACGAACGCCAAGCGCTTCGGGTCGCTGCGCGGCAAGGTTCAGACGCTCGTTCACGTGGCGAGCGCGATGGATCCGCTCGCCGCCTCGGACGACGGCCACGCCTGGACCCAGGCCGCCGAAGTGGTGGACCAGGTACTCCCGGGCCTCACCGACGCCTTCCGCGACATGCTCTTCGGCATGACGCCCGAAGCGTGGCTCGAAACCGCGACGGCTTCCCCAGAAGCGATGCTCGACTGGGCGAAGGCCCATTCGGACCGCCTTCCCGCCGCCGCGTGGCTCGTCCACGTCGCCGAGCGCGGCCCCCGTTGGGGCGCCGTCGACTGCGAGCGCCTCCCCGCCGCCCCCGTCATCATGGACGAGCTGGGCTCGCGTATGCTCTCGGAATCGGGCTTTGCCCTCGCGCCGCGGCTACAGCACCGGCCGCGCCTCACCGGGGCGTTCGCCCGCATGGAGCACGCCGCGATCTTCCGCCCGTTCTCGCGCCGCGGGCCCGACGCCCTGACGTTGACGGCCGCGCGCCTTTTTGAATGCACGCTCGCGCTCCGGCTCTTGGAGGGCGGCGCCCAATCGCGCATGCGCCGCTTCGCGGGTCTTGAAGCCGCGGGGACGCCGCTCGTCGCGTCGGCGTTGACCTCTGAGGGCGCCGTCGGCACGGCCGAATCCGCCCGCGGGCTTCTCGCCCACGCGTTGACGCTCGACGCCGACGGGCTTCCCGCGGCGCTCGCGATCACGTCCCCCACCGAATGGCAGTTCGCCCCCGAAGGCGCCGCCGCCCGCGTCGCCGCCGAGATCGTGCGGCGCCTCTGCGGCGAAGGCCCCAAGTGCGAACGCTGCCGCCAAGCTCTTGAACAAACCCTGAAGGAAGCGCTCTTCGGACTCGACGCCTGCGTCCCGGTCGTCTTCCAGCACCGCGCCAACGGAGGCCAGCCCCATGCATGAAGTTTCGATCGCCGAAGGGATTCTCGACGTCGTCGAGCGCACGGCCGAAGCCAACCAGATCGCCGCCGTGGGCTCGATCCGCGTCGCGGTGGGGGAATTGGCCGGGGTCGACATCCCGAGCCTCACCTTTGCGTGGCAGAGCGTGAGGAAGGGCTCCGTCGCCGAGCGCGCCGAGTTGGTCCTTGAGCGCCCGCCCGGGCGCGCCTGGTGCATGACCTGCGGGAAGGACGTCCCGCTCGCGCGCTACGGCGACCCCTGCCCCGACTGCGGGGGGTTCCAGCTGATGGCGACGGGCGGCACGGAACTGCGCGTCGTCGACTTCACGGAGCTCACCGACGAGGGATCGGACAAAAACGCCGAAGGCTGACGCCGGCCCGAAGTAGGGGCGTCCGGAGCGCCGCTCCGGCTCCTGCCATCGGCGCCATCCCCCAAGACATTCACTACGAAAACCCATCTACGAACAGGAACCCGAACACCATGTGCACGACTTGCGGCTGCGGGAGCGGCCACACCCACACGCACGTCCACACGGACGAAAACGGCATCGAGACGATCACGGTCCACGAACACCACCACGACCACGATCATCACCACGATCATGATCACGGGGACCACCACCATCACCACGATCACGACCACGGTCCGCAGCACAGCCACATGCCGGGCACCCCGGCCGCGCGCGCCGTGATGGTCGAAGAGGACATCCTCGGGCGCAACAACCGCATCGCGAACGAAAACCGCACCGAGTTCGCGAAGCACCGCGTGTTGGCTTTGAACCTCGTCTCCTCGCCCGGGTCCGGGAAGACCGAGCTCCTTTCCGCCACGCTCACGAAGCTCGCGGGCGACATCCCCACCGCCGTCATCGAAGGCGACCAGGAAACGACGAACGACGCCGCCCGCATTCAGGCAACCGGCACCCGCGCCGTGCAGATCAACACCGGGAAGGGCTGCCACTTGGACGCCCAGATGGTGAAGGACGCCTTGGCGCGCCTTCCGCTCGAAGACGCCTCGATCCTCTTCATCGAAAACGTCGGAAACCTCGTCTGCCCGGCGGAGTTCGACCTGGGCGAAGCCCACAAGGTCGCGGTGCTTTCCGTCACCGAAGGCGAAGACAAGCCGCTCAAGTACCCCGACATGTTCCGCGCGGCGGACATCTGCATCATCAACAAGGTGGACCTTCTTCCCTACCTCAAGTTCGACATCGAGAAGGCCGAGGAATTCATCCGGCGCGTCAACCCCCGCGCGAAGATCTTCCGCACGTCGGCCACCTCGGGCGAAGGGTTGGAGCGCTGGATCGCGTGGCTCAAAGCCTCGCTTCTCGCCGCCTCGATCTGATCTCCACCCACAGGGAACAAAGGAACGCCCATGACGGCAACCGCGAAGAACTTCCGCGTCAACGGTCTCGTGCAGGGCGTGGGCTTTCGCCCGACGGTCTACCGGATCGCGGCAGCGCTCAACCTCACCGGCTACGTCTGGAACGACGCGGCCGGCGTGGGGGTTCACCTGGAGGGCGACCCCGAGGCGCTCAACGCCTTCCCTGAGACGCTCATCCGGGAGAAGCCCCCGCTCGCGCGCATCGACGTGATCACGCCGGAAGACGCGCCTTTCGAGGGGTGCGAAGCCTTCACGATCACGGAGAGCCGCTCGGAGGGTCCCGTCGTCACGGCGATCACGGCGGACGCGGCCACCTGCCGGGCGTGTTTGGAGGACGTCTTCACGGCGGGAAACCGCCGCCACCGCTACGCCTTCACCAACTGCACGCACTGCGGGCCGCGCTTCACGATCACGAAGTCGCTCCCCTACGACCGGCCGCAGACCTCGATGCGCGTCTTTCCGATGTGCCCGGCCTGCCTGAACGAATACGAGGATCCGCTCGACCGGCGCTTTCACGCGCAGCCCAACGCCTGCCCCGTCTGCGGGCCGCAATTGACGCTTCTTTCCATCACGGGCGAGGCGATCCCCGGCGACCCCGTGCGCGAAACCGTGCGGCTCCTCAAAGAAGGCAGAACCGTCGCCGTCAAGGGGCTCGGGGGCTTTCACCTCGCCGTGATCGCGAACGACGCCGCCGCGGTCGCGAGGCTCCGGAGCCGGAAGGGCCGCTCCGAAAAGCCCCTCGCCGTCATGAGCGCGAACATCGCCTCCGCCGAGACCTTCGCGAGGATCACGGACGCCGAGCGCGAACTCATGCTCTCCCCGGCGCACCCGATCGTCCTTCTGAAGAAGCGCCCCGACGCGCCCGCCTGGCCGGGGGTCGCGGACGGCCTCACCGAGATCGGCGTGATGCTTCCCTACACGCCGCTTCACGCCCTTCTCTTTCACGCGCTCGCGGGCGAACCCGAAGGGACGGCGTGGTTGGAGGACGCCGTCATTCCCGAAGCCCTCGTCATGACGAGCGCGAACCCCGGGGGTGAACCCCTCGTGATCGACAACGACGAAGCGATGCGGCGCCTCGCCCATATCGCCGACGCCGTGCTCCTTCACAACCGCGAGATTCTTCTCAGGAACGACGACAGCGTCGTGCGCGTCGCCGAAGAGGGTCCCTTGTGGGTGCGCCGCGCCCGCGGGGCGGTGCCCGAATCGATCGTCATGCCGGACCTCCCCGGCATGGATGCGGCCCCGCGCCCCTCGGTCCTCGCCTACGGCCCCTGGATGAAGGAAACACTCTGCCAGACGCGCGGCGGCGAAGCCTTCCTCTCGCAGCACATCGGCGACCTTGAAAACCAGACCGTCGTTCACGCGATGAAGGAAGGGGCGGAGCACCTCGCACGCATTCTCGCCAAGGCGCCCGACGCCTTCGCCTGCGACGCGCACCCGGACTTCGCCTCGACGCACGAAGCCGAAAGGCGTGCGGCCGAGTCCGGCCTCCCCCTCGTCAAGGTCCCGCACCACGCCGCGCACGTCGCGGCGGTGGCGGCGGAAGCCGGGATGACGGGGAGCGTCCTGGGGCTCGCCTTGGACGGGGTCGGCCTCGGCCCCGACGGCACGCCCTGGGGCGGGGAACTCCTCGCGCTCGAACCCGACCACTTCACCCGCCTCGGGCACCTCGCGCCGCTCGCGCTCCCCGGCGGGGACCGCGCCGCGCGCGAGTGCTGGCGCGTGGGCGCCGCGCTCATGGACGCCGTGGGGCTCGCCGACCGGATCGGCGAGGTCTTCCCCGAGACGCCGGAAGCCCGGCAGATTCCGAAGCTCATCAACATCGAACGCCTCTCGCCCCGCACGACCTCGCTCGGCCGGCGCTTCGACGCCGTCTCCGCCGTCCTCGGCTTCGTCACGGTGCAGAAGGACGAAGCCTGGGCGGCGATGCGGCTTGAAGCCGAAGCGCAGAAGGCCGCGGACGCCATGGGGCTTACCGACTTCGGTGCGTTCCCCTACTGGCCCGATGCCTGGCAGATTCATGCGGACGGGGTTCTCGACATGACGGCCCTTGAGCGCCGTCTCGTCGAAGCGCGCCTCGCGGGCGAAGACCCCGCGAAGCTCGCGCTTCTCTGGCAGACGACGCTCACCCATGCCCTTGCCGACTGGGCCGTGAAGCTCTGCGGGAACGATCCCGCGGGCGCGCGCATCGTGCTCTCGGGCGGGTGCGTCGTCAACCGGACGTTGGCCGACGGCCTTCCGCGGCTCATGCGCCTTCGCGGGATCGACGCGGTGCTTCCGCACCGCGCGCCGCCGGGCGACGGCGGCGTCGCGCTCGGACAGGCGTGGATCGCCCTCCGGGCGCTCGCCCTCGGCCGCACCGACTATGATTTCAAAGCTTGACGGAGCGGCCTGAAGCCCGACAGCAGCCCAAGCCGCACCGCTTCCCATTTTTCAGGAGTACCGACCCATGTGCCTTGCCATCCCCGCACGCATCACCCGCGTTGCCGATGACGGCCGCACCGCCGAAGCCGACATCGGCGGCATCGAGAAGTCGATCGACGTCTCCCTCATCGACGATCCGAAGCCCGACGACTGGGTGATCGTTCACGTGGGCTTCGCATTGAACCGCATCAGCCCCGAAGAGGCCGCCGAAACCCTGAAGCTCATCAACGCCGAAGGGGGCCTCTCGTGAAGTACGTCGACGAATACCGCACCCGTCCCGAAGCGCAGGCCTTGGCCGCCAAAATCCGCGAAGAGGCCGATCCCGCCCGCGTCTACCGCTTCATGGAGTTCTGCGGCGGGCACACGCACGTGCTCTCGCGCTGGGGCCTGACCGACCTGCTGCCCGAAAACGTCCGCATGATCCACGGCCCCGGCTGCCCCGTGTGCGTGCTCCCCGTGGGCCGCATCGAGAGCGCGCGCGAACTCGCCTTGGAGCACGACGTCACGCTCTGCACCTACGCCGACCTGCTGCGCGTTCCCGCCGTGAAGGGGAAGTCGCTCTTCGACGCGCGCGCCGAAGGGGGCGACGTCCGCATGATCTACTCCCCCATGGACGCGGTCAAAATGGCCCGAGAGAACCCCGAGCGCCAGATCGTCTTCTTCGCGATCGGCTTCGAGACGACGACCCCGCCCACGGCCGCCGCGATCCTCGCCGCCAAGGCCGAGGGCCTCAAAAACTTCTCCGTCGTGTGCTCGCACGTGCTGACGCCCGCGGCGATGAACCACATTCTCGACACGCCCACCGCGCCCCAATTGGACGGCCTCGTCGGCCCCGCCCACGTCTCGACCGTGATCGGTTGGAAGCCCTACGCGTCCTTTGCCGAAAAGCGGCGCGTCCCCGTCGTCGTGGCGGGCTTTGAGCCCCTCGACATGCTTCTCTCCATCCTGATGCTCGTGCGTCAGGTGAACGAAGGCCGCGCCGAGGTTGAAAACGAATTCACCCGCGCGGTCACGGCCGACGGGAACCGCAAGGCGATCGCGCTCATGGACGAGGTCTTTGAACTGCGCGAGAGCTTTGAGTGGCGCGGTCTCGGGAGCGTCCCGCACTCCGCCCTCAAAATCCGCGAGGCCTACGCTGAATTCGACGCCGAGCGCCGCTTCAACCTCCCCTACCGGAGCATCCCGGAGCCCAAGTCCTGCCTCTGCGGCGAGATCCTCAGGGGCGAGAAGGAGCCCGCGCAGTGTCCGCTCTTCGGGCGCGGTTGCACGCCCTCGCACCCGATCGGCGCCTGCATGGTCTCGTCCGAAGGCGCCTGCGCCGCGCTTTGGACGTACGGCCGCCGCGCCGACAAAGAGAAGACGAAGAACACGAACCAGGAGACGACCAAGTGATCAACATCAAGACCGGCCGCGTCGCGATGACGCACGGCTCCGGCGGCCGCGCCACGGCGGAACTCATCCGCTCGATCTTTGCGAAGCACTTCTCGAACGAGTGGCTCGATCAGCGCCACGACGGCGCGGTGCTCCCGCCCATCACGAATCCCGTCGCGGTCTCCTGCGACGCGCACGTCGTGAAGCCCCTCTTCTTCCCCGGGGGCGACATCGGCCGCCTGGCGGTGGCGGGCACGGTGAACGACGTGAGCGTCTGCGGCGCGAAGCCCCTCTGGCTCGCCGCGAGCTTCATCCTCGAAGAGGGTCTCCCCTTCGAGGTGCTCGACCGCGTCTGCGCCTCGATGGCCGCGACCGCGAAGGAAGCGGGCGTCGCGATCGTCACGGGCGACACCAAGGTGGTGGACCGCGGCCTCGCCGACGGCCTCTACATCTCGACCGCCGGGATCGGCGAGAAGATCACGTCCCGCACGATCGCGGGCACCGAAGCGAAGCCCGGCGACGTCGTGATCGTCACCGGGACGATGGGCGACCACGGCACGGCGATTCTGTCCGAGCGCGAAGGGATGAGCTTTGGGACGACGATCGAATCGGACGCCGCGCCCCTGAACGCCGTCGTGGCGGCGGTGCTCGAAGCCGCTCCCGACACGCACGTGCTGCGCGACCCGACCCGAGGGGGCCTTGCCACGACCCTCAACGAAATCGCCACCGAGAGCAACACCGGGATTCTTCTGGACGAAGCCCTCATCCCCGTGAAGCCCGAAGTGAAGGCCGCGTGCGAATTCCTGGGGCTCGACCCCCTCTACGTCGCCAACGAAGGGAAGCTGATCGTGATCTGCCCCGAGGCGCAGGCCGAAGCGGCGCTCGCCGCCATCCGCACCTCGCCCTACGGGCGCGATGCGGCCGTGGTCGGCCGCGTGACGGAAGAAAACGCCGGCTTCGTCGAGATGACCACCCTGATGGGCGGGCGCCGAGGCGTCGACTGGCTCACGGGCGAGCAGCTCCCCCGCATCTGCTGACGGCAGGACGCTCAGCCCCCATCAGCACGAAGCCTGCGGCGTCAGGTCCGCGGGCTTCGTCTTTTTGGAATTCGGAATGGGGAGGCGGTTCGCCGGTTCGGCGCTCACGCCCTCTTGTCGCCGGGCTGTTCTTCCGGCTTCTCTTCAGCCTTCTCTTCCGGCTTCGTTTCGGCAGGTTCCGTCTTCGCCTTCATCTTTTCGAGGATCTTCGCCGTCTGCGCGCTCCCGTCGTCGACGCCCTTGTAGAGCATGACCGTCTTCCAGTTGACGACGAACATCAGCGCGACGACGGCGAGCCCCTGGAGGGCGTAGCCCGTCAGCGTCGCGGCGGAGGGTTCTTCCGTCAGGCCATAGAAGGCGAGGAAGAAGACGCGCGGGTCGTTCGACTGCCAGGCCGTCACCGTGAAGGCGAGAAGGCTCGCCGCGTAGAAGAGAAACGCCACGCCCAAAAGCGTCTTCTGGATCGGCCAGCGGAAGCCCCTGCGGCGCGCGATCAGGAAGATCACGACGGGGATGAGGAAGGGGACCGCCATCAGCGTGGTGTTGAGAAGCCAGGAGAGCATGGGGGTGTCGGTGGTGTTCGGTGTTTCGCGGGAGGCCTTTTGGGCGGTGCAATTATCGCACGGCGTCGAGCGGATACGGAGACTTGCAGATTTGGGTGGCGAACAATGAGCGCCTATCGGTCTTGACATTTCCGGCGAAGACGGGCATAACGATTGCGAAATTCGGAGGTACCACCCACCGTTTCAGCTGAAACTCCGGTCCTATACGATTGAATCAGAAGGGCGCGAACACGCTCTTCTACAATGGCTTCCGAATTGATCGGAAGCCATTGTTTTTCATGACCTCTTCGCCCTCGACTCCCCAGGACTGACCAAACACCGACCTCCGACCTTGCGCAGTCATCCGGCGTGGCGGCAGTGTCAGAATCGCATTGGTCTAACGAAGGTCCAACGGGCGCTTGACATTTTCACCGAAGCCGGGCATAATTAAGGAACCTCTTCACCGGGGCCCTTCCTGAGAGGCTCGACAACAAAAAACTTGTTTTTGAGTTGAACGAGGGGA
>ENA-UPWN01000494-UPWN01000494.1-human-gut-metagenome-genome-assembly--contig:-NODE-494-length-19966-cov-11.147820_pt1 | contig 19966 bp, 14 predicted proteins | sample MGYA00250050_ERZ773377 | MGnify/ENA primary metagenome ERZ773377 (study PRJEB29103, sample SAMN06112008) | human gut metagenome | biome: human gut; feature: ankylosing spondylitis patient; material...
GACGGCTACCCCGGGTATCCGGCGCTCATCAGAAAGCGCGAAGGAAATTGGTCGCGGTCGCTCTGTCTCGCCCACCTCCGGCGGTACCTGTGCGAAGCGCTCGGCTTCAGCTCGTGGGAGAAGGCTCGCAACAGCAAGACACTCGGGGAGATGAAGCAAAGCTTCGTGACGCGCTTGGAGAACTCGGACCCGAAGATGTGCCTCTTGGCCTCGTTGGAAGTGATCCGGCGCATCTTTGAGTTGGACGCCAAAACGATGCGCCGTTCGAAGTCACTTGGACTTTCAGATGAAGAACATCTGAGAGAGCTCGCACGCGTCCGCAATGAGCATAGCCGGACGCTGATGCAGGATCTCGACAAGATGGTGATGCAGTACCTGCAGCCGACGTATGCGAAGCGGAACGGCAAACAAGCCGACGGCTCCGCGGAAGGACAGGTCTGGGTCAACGCCCAAGGCAAGAATGCGACCGGCGCCTTCGTCGTCTACTACCTGAACAATCGCGCCGACTTCTGGACCTTCCTCGAAGACCCGAACATCCCGCTCTCGACGAACGAGGTGGAACGACAGATCCGGACCGTGGCCCTTGCCCGGAACGGCAGTCCGCACATGCAGTCGGCGAAGAGCATGGACGTCATCTGCAAGATCTTCTCCGTCTTCGAGACGGCGAAGCGTTGCGGCGTGGCCGATCCGCTCGCATGGCTCGACCGCTTTGCGCACTACCAGTACGCGCATTGGATTGAGGCCAGGGCTCAGCACGACCTCGACACCGGGGCCGGGAAGGACTTCAACAAGGCCTACGCCGACTGGGACCTGGTCGAGCTCTCGTACGGCCCGCACATCGACCAGTTCCTCCCGTGGAACTGCTCCAACGGTGTGCCCGAATGGCGCAAGCTCAAAGCGCCCGACACGCCGTCCGAGACCTGACCCGTGCCGACATCCGGGTGAACGAAGGGGGCCGCTAGCGCGGCCCCCTTCGTTTTGGGCGTTCGGACGAATTTTTCGCATCCCCCCGTCTTAGGACACGTACGTTTGAGGGCGGCAAAGGCGATTTCGCGGGCGATGTCGAGATGGACCTTGATGCGGTGGGCGGCCGCGTCGAAGGCATCAAGATCACGAACTTCTTCTACAACACCAGTCTCGGCGACCAGTGGGGCAATTCCGCCGGTTCCTTCAACAATCTGAAGATCGACGTGGCTAGCCAAACCGGTGATGCCTTCGGGGTCGCCAGCACCCACAACCCGAAAAAAGGAGAGGATTACGACGTCGTGCTGAACGTCACGGGCGACGCAACGATCGAGGCGTCTTCGAAGTCGGGCAAGGCGTACGGCATCTACTTGAACGGGAAGGCTGCGGCGACTTTCTCCGGGAATCTGACGGTGACGGCTACCGGGCCCGAGGCGCAGAGCGGTGCGGCTGAGCAGAACGCCTACTCGATCTATGTGTCGGATGCGGTGCTCGTTCTCAACGGCCCGAGCGTGACGTTGAACGGCGACGTCAAGGTCAATTCTGGGTCCCTCCAGTTCGGCGGTACCACTGCGGTGACGAACCGTCTCTCTCGTGCCTCCGTGATGCCCTTCGCGGACGGTACGCCCACCAACGTGACGATCTACGGTGACGTCACGGCGGAGTCCGGCGCTGGCCTCAGCCTTCAGAATACGAATCTGACGGTCGTTGACGGTGAATTGGATGCGGATACCGTCTCTTCCGCCGGAGCTTCGAGCCTGTACCTCTCGGGGACTTCGAGCGCGTCGATCTCGACTCTGAACAGCACGGGCGAAACGGTCGTGAAGTTCGACAGCACCGACAACAAGGCCACAATCAACTCGGTGACCGGTACCGGCGGCAGCGTCACCGCCGAAGGTTCCTCGGTCTTCAACGAACAGTACGGCTCGGCGGCTGAAGCGGCTGAAGCCGCGGCCTCCGTGGTGACCAATAGCACCGGTCAGACCGTGGCGAAGAAGGTCGTCATCGACGAATCCGAATCGAACGGCGGCTATGAAGCCGCGCTGGACAAAAACGGGGACATCGACGAATCCACCGTCGTCGAAACCCTCAACACCAAGACCAAACGAGTGGGGCAGACCCTCTCGCAGAACGTCCTCGCCTGGCGTCTTGAGATGAACGACCTCAACAAGCGTTTGGGCGAACTCCGTGACTCCGAAGGCAACACCGGCCTTTGGGCCCGCGTCAACGCCGGCACGCAGCGCTACAAGGGTTCCGACAACGACTTCGTGATGCTCCAGGTGGGTGCGGACACCAAGGTGCCCGCGATCTGGAACACGCACGTCGGCGCCGCGTTCTCCTACACGAAGGCCGACCTCTCCTACACGGGCGGCGACGGCGACAACGAGATCTACGGTCTCGCGGGCTACGCCTCGTGGCTGGGCGACTCCGGGAGCTTCCTCGACGTGATCGCGAAGGTCGCGTACCTTGACAGCGACTCCAAGATCGACGGCACGCAGGCGAAGTTCGACACCATGGCGTACTCCCTCTCCGCCGAAATCGGTCATCGCTTCGACGTGACGAACATCGTCTTCGTCGAACCGCAGATGGAACTCTCCTACGGGTACGTGAAGGGCAAGACGTTCGACACGAAGGCCTCGAGCGGCATCCGCACGGAAACGACCATCGACGGGACGGATTCGCTGATCGGCCGCATGGGCTTCCGAGCTGGGCTCACGAGCCCCGAAAAGAAGGGGAACGTCTACGTGCGCGCCTCGGTGCTCCGCGAATTCCAGGGCGACTTCACGATGACCCGCGGCGACGGCACCTACAGCGTCGAAACGAAGGACACGTGGTTCGAGTACGGCGTGGGCGGCAACTACAACATCTCGCCCACGACCCAGATCTACGCGGACGTCGAACGCAACACGGGTGCGGATCTTTCCGAACCCTGGCGCTTCAACATCGGGGCGCGCTGGTCGTTCTGATGACAAGCTTGGCGTGAGCTCCGGCTCACGCCCGCGCTGCTCCTGCGCGAAGGGCTTCCGGTTTGGGCCGGAAGCCCTTTTTCAATCGTGGGCTTCGGGCGTCAGTCGCCGCCCGCTTCCTCCTGCGGAGCGTCTTCGAGCTCATCATCCGTCGCGCCGAAGAAGGTCCTGATGAGGTCGCCGTGCGTCGGATCGGCATCGACCGGGGCGAGCACGCTCTGGCTGCGGATGCGCTTCCGGGCAAGGAACGTTTCGAGCGTGTCGTCGAAGGAAGGCGGCTCCCCGTCGGGCATCACGGCCATCGGGATGTGGATCACGACGTCCTTCGTCTGACCGATGCGGTAGACGCGGTCGCTGCACTGGTCCTCGACGGCCGGGTTCCACCATCGCTCCAAATGAACGACGTGGTTCGCGGCCGTGAGCGTGAGGCCGGTCCCCGCGGCGCGCCCCGTGAGGATCACGGCGTCGAACCCGTCGGGGCCTTCCTGGAAGTCGTTCACGACGCGCTGGCGCCGCGAGGCGTCCATGCCGCCGTTGATGATGCCGGGGAGACGCCGCATCTTCATGCGGTCGCGGATGAGTTCCGCGAGTCCCTGCTGCACGTAGCGGTACTGCACGAAGATCACGACCTTTTCGCGCTTGGCGGCGATTCCGTCGAGGATCTCGAAGAGCTGCTTCAGGCGGGCCGAGTGTTCGATCGACGCTTCCGAGAGATCCCCGCCGTCGGGCGAGAAGGAGCAGCGGTTGAGGCGCTGCAGAACCGCGAGGGGTGAGTTTTCCGGGCGCATCGGCGCGAAGCGTCGGGCTTCGAGAATCCGCTCGTAGGCGTCGCGCTGCCTGGGCGGCATCACCATGCGGTGGGTGACGAGCGTCTTTTGGGGAAGCGCTTTGAGCCGGTCCGTCTTCAGACGCCGGAGCATGAGGGCGATCGGACGCACCTTCGTCCGGTCGGCTTCTTCGGCTTCAAGACCGGGGGCGGTCGCCTGGCCCGTGAGGATGCGGTGGAGCTCCCGGCCGCTCTCCTCGATGTCGTCGTTTCGGCCGTACGTCTCGTTGAAGTCCTTGAGCGACCCCATGAAGCCGGGGACCACCGTGTCCATGATCGACCAGAGGTCCTGGAAGCCGTTTTCAACCGGCGTCCCGGTGAGCGCCAACGCGAAGCGGCTCTGGAGCGTCTTCGCCATTTCCGTGACGAGCGCGGTCGGGTTCTTGATCTTCTGGACTTCGTCGAAGACGACGAGTCCCCAGTCGACCCGGCGGAAGAATTCGTTCTTGTTGCGGAGCGTCTCGTAGCTCGTCAGCACCCAGGCGGCGTCGTCGACTTCGCGCAGGAAGTCGAGCCCGCCGAGCCTGACGCCCTCGCGGAGCGCCTCGCTCGTGAGGAGCATGGGCTCTCCGAGCGTATCCGGGAAGTACTTCCGGCCTTCGGCCTGCCAGTTGTAGAGGAGACCGACGGGTGCGACCACCAGGGCGGGGTGCTGTTGGTCCTGCTTGGAGAAGCCCCGGCGGAGCCACTCGAGGAAGGTGAGGCACTGAAGCGTCTTGCCCAACCCCATGTCGTCCGCCAGAAGCGCGCCGGGGACGTCGTGGTTCCAAAGGCCCTTCAACCACTCCAACGCCTCCTTTTGGTGTTCGAGGAGCGTGAAGTCGCCTCCCAAGCCGGGCGTCGGATGCGTGAAGGGATCCTGCTTCGGGCGCGAGGCCAGGTAGCTGAGGACTTCGAGGTTGTCCTTGAGGATCGGGCCGTACTTGACGGACTTCGCCTTCTCGTCCTCAGGTTTCCCGGCGTCGTCCCTTCGCTTCTGAGGCTCCTCCTTTTCCTTGAGGAGAGCGCGGATCTTCTCGACGTCGATCTGCGAGACGTCGATGTCGGTGCCGTTCACCGGAATGGTGGAGTCGCCGTCCGCGACCGCCTTTTCGAGGCGCTCCCCGAAGGCCTTGAGTTCCTCGGGCGTGAAGCTCACGGCTTCCCCGCCCACGAGGATCGTCATCCGGCCCTCGCCGTCCGGGAACCAGGGCGCCTTGAAGGTGTCGACGAAGCCCAAGTGTTTGGGCGACCACGGACCGAATCCTTCGACGCGGGCGCTGAGGAACTCCGGCGTTTCAACGAAGAGGCTCTCCGCGGCGTCGAGCGCCGCGGCGACCTCCGGGTCCGCCAGGGCTTCGGTCTCGTCGCGGCCCTTGAGGAGGGCTTTGCGCACCGCGAGCACCGGGTCGAACATCAGCCGGTTGGCGGCTTCGCCGCCTTCCGCCGTGAGGTCGTTCACGACCCGCAGCACGCGGCGGAGTTCCTTCGGGAGAAAGACGAAGGTGGAGCCGTCCAGAACGAGATGGTCGGGAATCTCCTTCCCGGGCTCCATCTGGTTCAGGGCGGAGCGGAGCTGCCGCTCGGACAGGAGCGACGTGAAGGTCTTCCGGTCCTCCGCGGGAAGCGGATTCGGGCGGAGGAAATAGGGCCGGATCCGCCCGGACTTTTCAACGCGGAGTGAAAACTCGCTTGCGCAGATGAGGCGCAGGCCGCCTGCGGTTTGGGTGATGGGGTCGAGCCGCGTCGTCTTGAGCGTGTCGGAGAGCTTCGCCCAGGCGTACTCGGGCGCGGCGGGGAATTCCTGCCGGAAGCGCAGAATCGCGTCGTGAGTGATGACGAAGACCGAGGGGAGGAGGTGCATGCCGTTCCCGGCCGAGAGCATCACGCCGTCGACGTCGGGCGCGAAGATCGTGCGGCCGTTTCGTATCCACTGCTCTCGGATGTCGAAGCCGGACTTGTTGACGACGCCCGTGCGCTCCAGGCGCAGGATGATGCGGGCTTCCGTCCCGAGCGCGAGGCGCTTCCGTTCAGTCTCCGTGATGCCCGCCAAAACGATGTCGGGGACGACCACGCAGACGCTCCCGTCCCTGATCTCCAACCGGGCGAGGTCTTCGTCCAACCAGACGCGGATGAGCACCCCTGCGGGGAGCGTGTTGAGGTCCTTGAGGAAGTCCTCCTCGGAGAGCTTCGCGGGCTTCGGCCTGCTGATGCCGGGCGCATCGGGCGTGATGCCGATGACGAGCGCGCGGGAGAGTGAGGTTTCCGAGAGAAAGCGGTGGTAGAGCTCGCGCCCGTCGGAGACCTCGGCGAGCTCCTTTTCGCGCTTCTGAATGCGGGTCCGGTACTGTGCGAGTTGGGCGGCGTCGAGATCCCTTCGTCCGAGGATCATGAGACGAAGGGGATCCTTGGTGCGGATTTTGAAGAGTTTCTGCAGGAAGTCCATGGCGTCGGTCTCAATAGCTGGTCGGGCGGTTCAACCCCGTGCGGTCTTCGATGTAGCCGTCGGTCTCGGCGGTCCAACGGGCGCTCGCGTGCGAAATGTTGAAGGCGCCGTCTTCGCCCCAATCGCCGCCCCAATCCCGCAGGTCGTACCAGTCGATGCGTTGTCGGTCGAGTGAAACGCGGAGGGGATCGGACGCGTTGATGCGAAGCTTGCCGTCGTGCGAGAACTCGCTCGCGACGAGTCCGCCGGAGATCTCCAAAAGCAGCATGATCTCCGTGGAGGAACGTTCCTCGATGACGCCCCAGGTCCTGCAGAGTTCGGGGTGCGTGTTCCGGAACCTCTCCACGTACGCATAGCGTTTGGAGCGCGGCGAATAGAGCCTGCAGCGCGTGATGCGCCCGGTGCTCCAGTAACGCCGCCAAAAGGCCTGACGCTTGGTCCACTGTCCGAAGTTGACGCCGGGAAGCGCGGCGACGAGGTCGAACGCCTCTTCGAGCGTCTTCACGGGGCCGATCTTGGCTTCGATCTTGGTCCACAGCTCTGCGTTTTCCCGGCACTTCGGCCCGATGAGGGCTTCGAAAAGACGGATGAGGCCTGTCTCCACCTCTGGCTTCAGAATCGGCGGCCTGTCGTTGACGCCCGCGCCCGACAAAAGCGGCGGAATCACGGCGTCCAAAAACAGATCGAATTCGGCGAGCTTCCTGAAGCGCCCGTTCGCGTCGGACGATTCCTCACGAATGAGCGAGAAGGCTGCAAGGAGCGCATTCACGTCGGAGCGCGCATCTCTGAGCAGTTCCGGGTACAGGCGGATGCGCCGCCCCCAAACCTCATCGCTGAAGCTGTCATGGGGCAGGATCAGGGCGCCGCTCATCTCCTCAATGGACCGGGTGAAGGCCTTGTCCGTCGGAAGCTTTCGGGCGACCCGCTCGGGAGCGTCTTCACTGAAGAAACCCTCTGCGGCGAGCTTCACGCAGATGCCGCCCTCCTCCCTCGCGGCGATTTCGATCGAAAGGATGAGGCCGGGGGCCCGGGCGCGGACTAGGGCGTATCGGGCGAAGAATGCGGAGACCAACATCCGCAGCGCGAGAAGATGCCGGTGCTCCTTGATGACGGAGACGCCGTGCCGGAAAAGTTCGGAATCTCCCAGAAAGTCCGGGTGGTCTTCGTCCGCGCCCTGCATGAGGAGAAAGGCGAGTGCGCGGCATTCCGTCTTCGCGAATTCGGACTTCACGCCTTCATCCTTGAGCCGGTGCCAAAGGGCGAGGAGGATGTTGGGGTTCATCTCGGAGCGCAGCCCCCACTTGGCGGCAACCGTTTTGGCGGCTTCGTCCGTGAGGTGCATGATGCCGATCGGTCTGAGGTTTGCCTTCATTCGGGCCTCAAAGCGCTGGAGAAGGCCGATGCCTCCGTCGTTGCTCATGGTGCGGCCTCCTTGACGGGTTCGGCCTCAATGAGACGGCTCTCCTCCTCACTGATCGCCGGGGGCGTCATGATGAAGCGGAATTCGATGCGGCGGTTCGCCGGGTCGTCGGTGGGGAGTTCCCAGTCGTGGCCTTCCAACGGGCGCTCCGAGCCGTAGCCCGAAAGCGAAAAGAGCCGCTCGCCGCTCACGTTCCGGAGCGTCTCCAGACGGTCGTTTCCGCTCACCATGGCGTCGTAGACGGCGTTGGAACGCGCGGTCGAGAGAATGCGGTTCCTCCGCCCCGTCTTGTCGTCGCGGTAGGCCTGATTGTCGGTGTGGCCCTCGATGAAGACGGCCTCCAACGTGTGGCCGTTGGGGTTCTGTAGGGTGCAGGCTTCGAGCTCCAGGTTCTCCGCCTGGTAGCAGGGAAGCGTCTGCGCCAAGGCCGCCCCCACGAGATTCACGCGCTCGATGTTGTCGGGATCGAGCAGTGCGGAGCCCACGGGAAACGTGACGGCGGATTCCGGAAGACGAAGGACGCCGCGGGCAGGATCGATGTCGACGGGAAGGCCCGCACGGCGAAGCTCTTCCTGCAGTCCGGACAAAAGACCCTGAAGCGCGGCCTGGTTCCCGGCCAGACGGTTTTCGACGATCGAGAGGCGCTTCTGCACGGCTTCGAGACGCTCCTGCGCATCCAGCGCGCGGGCCGTCTGCGACTTCGCGTCCTCCGCGGCGGAGCGCGCCTGAATGATGGCGACCGCCAACGTCAGGATGAAGACGAAGAGAAGCGCCGACATCAGGTCGGAGACACTCGCGAGGTAGTTGACGCGGCCGTGTTCGCTGCGGCCGTGGTGACGGCGAAGTCCCATTCAGATCACCTCATTTCCGAGACGTTCTGAGCCTTGGCCGCGTTCTGCGCTTCCATCGCCTTCTGGAGGTTGCTCATCGAAGATTGAAGCGCCGTCACGCTGCCGCCCAGCGCGTCCGAGCGCTCCTTCGCGGAGGTGCGCCAGCGTTCAAGCGAGGCGGAGAGCGCCTCGGCGGCTTCCTTCGTCGACTTCGACTCGGCGCTGAAGACGTCGGCGGAGGTCTTGAGCCCGTCGACGATCTTGCCGAGTTTGCCGTTCCCTTCGTTCATCTCGCTCACGACGGTGTTGAGCGTGGTGACGGCGCTCGAGAAGGCCTTGTCCGCGTTGTGGAGGTTGACGTCCAAAGACTTGTTGAAGCGCTCGAACGCGTCCGCGATGAATTCGAGCCCCTTTTCGTGGGTGTCGCGAAGGAGCTTCAACGCCTCCTGGTTTTCTTCGAAGATCTGCAGGCTGCGGTTCGTGAGGACCTGAAGCTTTTCGGCGAGGGCGTTGAAGCTGTCGCGTTGGTGCTCGGAGCCTTCCTGCGTGGTGGCGAGGCCCTTTTGAACCGCTTCAAGCAGCGACGTGAAGGCCTTTTCCACCGCGGCCTGATTGGCGGCGAGCGCCTCGACGGTCGACTTGGCCTTGTCGAGCATGCCGTTCAACGTCCCGACGTTTTCCGCGAGCTTGGGCGTGACGGTGTGGAAGGCCGATGCGATCGCCTTCTGCTCGGCGGCTGCCGCTTCGAAGGACGCGGCGATCGCGTCGACGCTCGCCGTGAGGTTGGCGGCGCTTTCGTCGACGTTCTTCCGGAAGCTCGCGCCGCTCTGCGCGACGGACGAGCCGAAGGCCTTGGCTTCAGCGGACAAGGTTTCACCGAAGGCGGTGCCCGCTTCGGTGAGCCGCTCGCCGAGCGCTTCCGCGGCGTTGGCGGCTTCGGTGCCGAAGGTGTCCGCGCCGGCCTTCATGCCGGCCGAGAGCGCTTCGGCGCCCTCATCCAACTTCCCGGCGAGCGCGCCGGACGCATCCGCAAGGCTCTTCGAGAAGGTTTCGCTCGAACCCGAGACGGCCGTCGAAAAGGCTGCGCCGGATCCGGAGACCGCGGTCGAGAACGCTTCCCCCGAACCGGCGACCGACGAGCTAAAGGCTTCGCCCGACCCGGAAACGTTCGCGGAGAAGGCTTCCGAACTCGCGGTGACGTTCTGGGCGAAAGCCTCGGAGGAGGTCTTCGCTGCCTCCATGTTGGCGTACACCTGCTCGGCGGTCCCGACGATCCTGCCGTTGATGGCTTCGAGCTCGCCGGTGAGTTTCGCGAGCGACGCGTTCGAGGCGTCGTAGGCCTCCTTCATCACGTTGCGCGCGGTTTCGGTGGCGCTCTCCAACCCTTCGATCACGGTGCCGACGCCTTGGGCGGTTTCGCGGAAGGAGACCGTCATCTTGTCGAAGGCGCCCAGGAGCTTCCCTTCGAACATGTCGATCGTGGCTGCGAGCTTCTCGATCTGAAGGTCGCCCATTTTGCTGATGCTCTCCGAGACGCCTGCGAAGGATTCAAGGAGCTGCCTCGTCTGGTCTTCGCCGCTCTTGTTGATCGAATCGATGAGGTTCGACACCCAGTTGTCGGCGCTCACCTTGAGGTCGGCGATCGTCTCCTCCTGACGGATGCTGCGGCGAAGGAGCCCGAAGAGAAGTTCGTTCTGCGAGATCACCGGGGCCTTCTCTTCGAAGGCGTCGTTGAGGTCGGCGATGAGCGCGCTGATTTCGTGCTCATGCTTGTGAATCTTCATGCCGAAGATGAGCGAGGTGAAGAGACCCGCAATCGACGAGAAGAAGGCCTGACCGGCGCCGTCCAGAAGGTTCCCGATCGACTGGAGCATCAGGTCGAGCCCGCCCGCGCCGATCGCGCCCGATTCGGTGGAGATGAGCCCCTTCGTCGCGAGCGTCACGCCCGCGGCCAACCCCACGAAGGTGAAGAAGATGCCGAGCCCGGTGAGCATGCCCGGCACGGACTGGTAGAAGGGCGCGTTGATTTCGGCGTAGTAGACGTTGTCTTCCGTGAAGAACTCGTCGCTCGCGCGCAGAGACCGCGGACAGAGGACCGGTGTCCCGGCTGCGGCGTTCTCTTCAGACAAGCCGTCCTCTTCGGCGAGGTTGCGCGGATCAGCGCCGCCCGTGAGGCTCACGTCCCCCGCCTGCGGAACGACGTGGAGCGAATAGGCCTTGAAGAGCGAGCGGAGGGTGTGCCCGAGCGGGATGAATCGGTCTTCGAGGCTGTCCCAGGGCGTTTCCTCGACGGCTTGGCGGGCCTTGATGAGGTTCCTCTTGAGCGGATTCACCCGGATGCGGTAGTTGAACGCAAAGAGAAGACCGAGAAGGAAGATGCCGACGCAGACGGCGATCGTGCACTCAGGCGAGAGGACGAACTCCAAAAAGCGGATGTAGTGGGGCTCGAAGCTGTCGGTGCGGTTCCGAATGAGCCACGTGAGGGTCAGAGTTGCCGCGATCGTCAGAAAGAGGGCGGTCCAGGTCTTGAGTCGGTAGGAAGGCGTTTTGCCGGGCATGTGGACTCATCCGACGGAGGTTACAAATGGGACACATTTTAACGACACCGGCGTGCGCGCATCTCGGATCGGGCGGACTTCAGTCTTCCCGGTCTTCCCCCAATCCCGTCCTCCCCACGGCCGCCACATAGGGCGCCCGGCCCTCGGGCAACTCCACCTCCCGCATGCGCACCTGCACGCCGAAGAGTTCGGTGAGGCTCTCCTCGGTCATCACGTCCCTCGTCGCCCCGAACACCGGCGGCTTCCCCCGGGGGACCAAAAGCGTCCGGTCGGCCAGCCGCAGCGCATGCGCGGGGAAGTGGGTGTTGATCACGACGCCGAGTCCCTTGGCGGTCAGCCGCTCGATCACTTCCAAAACCAACGTTTGGTTCCGGAAGTCGAGGTTGCTCTCGGGCTCGTCCAGAATCAGACATTCCGGATCCGCGGCCAAAGCCCGCGCGATGTAGGCGAGCTGAAGCTGGCCGCCCGAAACCTCCGTCGTGCGGCGCTCGGCCAGGTGGGCGATACCGGTCTCCCGCATCGCCTGGTCCGCGGCCGCCCAATCGTCGTCCCCAGGCATCGCAAGCGACCCCATCCGGGCGCTCCGCCCCAGCACCACCAACTGCGCGAGCGTCAAAGGCGCAAAGGCGTTCGCGCGCGCCTGCGGGACGTAGCCCACGCGCCGCCAGAAGTCGCGCTGCGCCCAGTCGCGCACGTCCTTTCCGTCCAGAAACGACGCTCCTTTGGTCCAGGGCATCAACCCCAGCATGGTGCACAGGAGCGTCGTCTTCCCCGCGCCGTTGGGCCCGAGGATCGTGAGCACCCCAGGCCCCTCAAAGCGAAAGTTCACGTCGGTGAGAATGGGCGTCCCGGGTCGGCCGTTCCTGCCCGGATAGGCGTAGCCGCCGCCCTTCACCTCCAACACCATGGTGGTCGTCTTCATCGTGGCCGTCGCAGTCGTGGTCGTCGCTGTCGTTTGCGTCGTCATGCTCATCATCCCGTCAGCCGGTCAGCCCGCCCGTGCGGCGGAGCAGATGAATGAAGAAAGGCGCGCCCACGAGCGCGGTGAGAATCGAGACGGGCACTTCGCCCGCGGTCATCGTGCGGGCGGAGGTGTCGACCAAAAGCATGAAGAGCGCCCCGGCCAAAGCCGACGCCGGGAGCACCCGCCGGTTGTCCGCACCCGCGGCCATCCGGACGGCGTGCGGGACCAACAAGCCCACCCAGCCGATCAAGCCGCACATGGAGACGACGGAAGCGGTCAACATCGTCGCGCCCAGAATGACGGCCGCGCGGATGCGCCCGACGGGAATCCCGAGGGACTTGGCTTCGTCTTCAGGGAGCGCGGCGGCGTTCAACCGCCAACGGAGAAGCAGCAGCACCGCGGCGCCCAGCGCCGCCATCGGGAACCCCGCGGCAAGCGTCGAGAAGGACGCACCGGTCAGGGACCCCATCAGCCAGAAGGTGACGGCGGGAAGCACGTCCTGCGGGTCCGCGACGAACTTCACCAAGGAGACGAGTGCGGTGAAGAAGCTCCCGACGACGATGCCCGAGAGCACGATCATCAAAATCGGCGTGCCGCCGTCCCGGCGCCGGGCAATGAGCATCACGAGCGCGACGGCGGCGAGCCCGAAGACGAGCGCCAAGGACTGAACGAGCAAGGCGCCCGCGCCCAAGAGGATCCCGAGCACGGCCCCGAAGCTCGCGCCCGTGGCGACGCCCAAGGTGTCCGGCGCCGCCAAGGGGTTGGAAAAGAGCGCCTGGAAGGCCGCCCCCGCCATCGCGAGTCCGGCCCCGGCGAGGAGCGCCAGAACGACGCGCGGGGCGCGCACGTTCCAGACAACGTTTTCAATCATGCGGCCGGCGTCGTCCCAAGGGGAGAGGGCCGCAAAGAGCTTTTCCGCCCCGATCGGAAAGCGCCCGACGGCGAGCGCCGCGACGGATGCGGCAATGGTCACGAGGGCGAGCACCGCCATCGCGCGCAGGAACCGCCCGCGCGCGAGCCGGTCCCGAAGCGCGCTCGCGGAGAGCGTGCGCGCCGGGGCGGATGAGGAATTTGCGGAGGAGTCGGCCGTCGTCATGGGGTTCAGCGCATCAAGGGTTCAACCGTACGGAGACGGATCAGCGCCCGCGGATGTTGGTGCCGGCGCCTTGGCCCGCCGCCGCGCCGGGATTGAGAATCCCCTCGATCTGGCGGTCGGTGAGCTCGATGCCGAAGGCGTTCCTGTAGAAGCGCTTCGCTTCAAGAGCGAGGTCGACGTCGGCGAAGCGCTCGGGATGGAGCTTCACCGCGACCCAAAGCCGCGTGAAGGGCGTCTCGGCGGACGGCGTAAAGGTGCGGTAGAAGCCCAAAGGCATCTTGAAGACGCGCCCGGTTTTGACGGCCGCGACTTCGGACCAGTCCTGCCCGGAGGTCTTCCCGGCGTCGCCCTTCAGAAGGTCTTCGGGCATCACCGGCGTGAAGTTCGTGAGGAACACCACCTCCGGATCCCACGCGTAGACCTGCTCCATCGAGACCACCGCGTTGGCGTTTTCGCCCGTGACGCCCTCGGCCACGTTCCGGCCCGCGCCCTCGCGGATCCAGTAGTCCCCGAAGAAGCGCTTGCCCGAGGTCACGATCTGGCGCTCGTCCAACCGCACGACGAACATCGCGCGGGGGCGTTCCTCCGCCTTCACGTCCTTCGTGCGTTCGCGCACGAGGGTATCGAGCCGTCCGACCTCGGCCTTCAAGGCGGCCTTCTTGGCGCCCTCTGGGTCCGCTTCCGGGAAGAGGTTCTCGAGCGAAGTCATCCAGGCGTCAAAGGTCGCCATCGCGTCGTAGTCCCACTTCGTGGTGGAGACCGCGTAGGCGGCGAGCTCGGCGCTTCTGAGCATGTCGATCGTGCGGCGGTCGGCGGCGTTCACCAACACCACGTCGGGCTCCAACGCCATGAGGGCTTCGAGGTTGACCGAAGCCCCCTTCATGAAGGCGTGGTCGGCTTTGAGCACCTCGGGGAAGACTTCGCCCAGAAGTCCCGACTTCGCGGCGGCCCAGCTCGACGGATGCATCCCCACAATCACGTCCCCGCGGCCCGTGTAGACCGCAACGGCCGAGGCCATGGGGAAGATGTTCGTGACGACGGCGCGCTCGATTCTCTCGGGCACCTCCACCCGGTCTCCGTTGTCGTCCGTCACCGTGCGGGCGGAGACGGGTGAGGGGAGCGTAAGGGCGACCGCAAGCGCCGCCGCGGCGCAGGCCGCTGCGGCCGCTTTGGGAAGGCGCACCTTGATCACATTCAGCATGGTCCGCCTCAGAGCACGTGACGCCCGCGGGCGTCCTTCTTCATGAGACGCTCCTGTTCGCGCTTCCATTCCTTCTTGCTCTCGTCCGCACGCTTTTCGAATTCGCGCTTCCCGCGCGCGAGCGCGAGCGACAACTTCACGCGACCGCGCGTGAAGTGAAGGTCCAGGGGCACCAGGGTGTAGCCCGCACGCTCGACCTTGCCGATCAGCTTCGCGATCTCCTTCTTGTGCATGAGGAGCTTGCGGGTGCGGTTGGTTTCGAGCGTCTCGTGCGTGCAGACCTGGTCGGCGGGCGTCATGTGCGCGTTGCAGAGAAAGAGCTCGCCCTCACGCACGTAGATGTGCGCGAGGTTGATCTGCGCGCGCGAAGCGCGCACGCTCTTCACTTCCCAACCGCGCAGCACGATCCCCGCCTCGTACTTCTCTTCGATGGCGTAGTCGTGGCGCGCGCGTTTGTTCTGAATGAGTGCCATGGGGTGTTCCGTAATGTTCTTCTGTTCTTTGAATCCGGTCGGCCGATCGGGCGTTTGCGTGCCCCGCAGTTCGAAACGCGGAATAGGGAGGGGGTAGTGGAGGTCCCTCCCGCTCGACGCGTTTCAGGTTTCGTGGTTGGTGAGATGCGCGGGGTGCCCGGACGGAAGCTCAGCGTCCCTCGGGGAGAGCTCTCCGGCGATTCCCGGCGATCGGCGGTCGGACCATTTTAACGGGTGCGCCTCCGCGGCGCTTGAGTCGACCATGCGTCGAATAGGAGTAGAACATGAGTTCCGCGCCCCGCCGACTCCGCTGAGCACCTCCCCTGTCCATGATCAGCGCTACGATGGTCCCCATGACCAAGACCATCCTCTCAGCGATCAAAAACGCGCTCGCCCGCGTCGCTTTCAGAATCGAAGACCGCAAGGCCGACCGAAAGTACGAGCGCGAAGGCAAGAACGGCTTCAACGGCGACTTCGCGGTCGTCGCCTTCCGCCCGGACGGCTTCCCTTCGGGCGACCTCATCGAATTTCCGCCGCAGGCGCTCCCCTTCCTCGTTGAGGCCTTCCACTTTGAGTGGGAGGACGTCACCGAAAACCGCCCGTTCCACGCGATCACGCCCTCGTGGTTCGCGGACGCCGAGGTGACCGCCCCGGACGCCGTGGCGGCCGCCAAGGTCGACCGCTTGATGACCAGCATTTTCCTCACCGACGAAGGCGAAGAGACGAAGCGCCCGACGCTCGACGACACGCTCGTCGTCTCCTACGTCAAGGGCGAAGACCGGATGGACACCACGCAGTGGGTGATTCTCCAGATGCCCATCAAGCTCGTCCTGGAGCGCCTCCGCATGGCCGAGGACGCGAAGAACGTCCCGCCCGTCGTCGCGGCCGATGCCGACGCCTGCCCCGACTGGTGGGCGGCTGTGCGCCGCGCGTACCCGAACGACACCTTCTGGGTGCCGCGCGCGGCGCGGCTCGCCCGGTAGGTCCCAAGGCCGGTTCGAAAGCGCCGAACGGCGCCCGCCCAACCGGCCTCCGCAGGCGGCTACAATTCGCCCGTCCTTTGAATCAATATCTTTGACGCCCTTCAGCCCTCCGTCCCTACGGCGGAGCGCGGGCTTTCCGGAGACCCTCATGCAGATCACGATCGCCACGGTTACGGCCGAAGGCCTCACCACCCAGACCGCCGAGGTCCCCGCGGGGGCGACGGTCGCGCAGGCGCTCCGCGCCGCGGGCGTGACGCTCCGCGAGGGTTGGGGCCTCGCCCGCTGGGGCCGCCGCTGCCGCGAAGAGGACGTTCTGGAGGAGGGGGACCGCCTTGACCTCGCATCGCCCCTTCTCTGCGACCCGAAGAAGGCGCGCCGCGAGCGCGCCGAGCGTCAGGGGGACGTCCGCACCGTCACGTGCGGGCGCCACGGCTCGAAGAAGACCCGGGGCGAATAAGTCCGCCGGGGCCGCCGGCCCCCTGGATCCTCCCCGCATCCTCCCCGTCCGCACCTCACATCCGCCCGGCCTCCGGGCGGCGACGCCTCCGCCTGAAGAGGAAAATCCAAGAAAACCAAATCGGCCGCACGGGAGACGCGTTAGAATGGTCACCCGTTGCGGAGGCGGCCCAAGCCCTTCAAGACGAAGACCGGGAGCTCGGAAGAGCCCCGAAAGCGCAGAAAAGGCCGCCCCGGGCACCAGTTTTGCGGCGCATCACGCATGCCGCCGGGCCCGACGTCGAAGCATCCGGATCGACGAGCTCACTCGTTGACCGGGTGTTTTTGTTTTGGGCCCGGGCGTCCCTCCCTCGGGACCGCACGGCTGGGATCAGGAAAACCAAAAACAACACCCACAGGAGTTCCCAAGTGACCTGGCTCAACGACATCGTCACCTCGGTCAACGACATTTTGTGGTCCTACGTGCTGATCATCATGCTGGTCGGCCTCGGGATCTGGTTCACCGCCCGCACGGGCTTCGTGCAGGTGCGGCTTCTCCCCGAGATGGTCCGTCTCGTCGGCGAAGGCGCGGGCGCGCAGCCGAGGAAGGGCCACATCTCCACGTTCCAGGCGTTCTGCGTCTCGACCGCGTCCCGCGTGGGCGTGGGCAACATCGCCGGCATCGCGATCGCCGTCGTGACGGGCGGCCCGGGCGCCGTCTTCTGGATGTGGGTGATCGCGACCTTGGGCGCGGCGACCGGGTTCGTCGAATCGACGCTCGCGCAGGTCTACAAGGTCCCGAAGAAGGGGGGCGGGTTCGTCGGCGGCCCCGCCTACTACATCGGGAACGTTCTGGGGAGCCCCTTCTTCGCGATGGTCTTCTCGGTGCTGATTTCGATCACCTACGGCCTCATCTTCAATTCGGTGCAGGCGAACACGATCGCCCTCTCGATGCAGACTTCGTTCGGCGTCTCGCCCCTCGTGGCCGGGATCGGCATCGCGGCCTTGACCGCCGTCGTCATCTTCGGGGGCGTCATCCGCATCGCGAAGATCGTGGGCTGGATGGTCCCCTTCATGGCGGGTGCGTACCTTCTGCTCGCCTTCGTCGTGACGGTGATGAACATCACGATGGTTCCGGAAGTCTTGGCGACGATCGTGCGCTGCGCCTTCGACTTCGACGCCGTGCTGGGCGCGGGCTTCGGCATGGCGCTCATGACCGGCATCAAGCGCGGCCTCTTCTCGAACGAGGCCGGCATGGGCTCGATCCCGAACGCCGCCGCGACCGCGGACGCCACGCACCCCGCGAAGCAGGGTCTCGTTCAGGCGCTGGGCGTCTACGTCGACACGCTCTTCGTCTGCACGGCCTCCGCCATGATCGTGATGCTCTCGCCCGACTGGCAGACGGCGGGCGTGACCGGCATCGAACTCGCGCAGCATTCGCTCGCCGGGCAGCTGGGCGACTGGACCAACGTCTTCATGACGGTGATCGTCCTCTTCTTCGCCTTCAGCTCGATCATCGGGAACTACTTCTACGGTGAGGTCAACATGGACTTCATCTCGCACAGCCCTGCGGCGCTCCCCATCTTCCGCGGCCTCGTCGTGCTGATGGTCTTCTTCGGCTCGATCGCGAGCCTCGGGCTCGTCTGGAACCTCGCCGACCTCTTCATGGCGCTCATGGCGATCCTGAACCTCATCGCCATCGCGATGCTCGGGCGCATCGCCTACGTGGTGCTCGAAGACTACTGCGCGCAGAAGCGCGCGGGCGTGAAGAACCCCGAATTCGACCCCTCGGTGCTCCCGAGCTCGAAGGGCGTCCTCGCGTGGCCGCGCCACCCGGAAGAAGAAATTCAGCAGGAGCGTTGATCGTCCGCGGAAGTGACGGGCAGGGGCTTCGATGAGGCCCCTCTCCTCGAAAACGGAAAGCCCGAAATCAACCCATTCGAATAGGTGTTCGGAATTCGTGAACTAATCAAATTTGTTGTGGAACCTCTTCCGTGAAGAGGTTCCCGAAAGCCCGCGCTCCGTTCTTCACTTAGGTTCGGCCGCTTACTTCAGTGCGAAGTGCACCGCCCCCGAGGCGTCTCCGACCTTCTTCGCGGTCTTCCCGGGGTGAATGACGAGCGCGGTCTTCGTCGCTTCGGCCGCGGGCAGGGGCGCGATCGCGACGCAGGTCCCGTGCTTGCGGCGAAGTTCCTCAATGTCGCCGAACTCGATCGCGTGCTGCGGGCACGAGGCGACGCAGGCGGGCTCGAGCATGAGAAGAACGTTTTCCGGAGCGGTCTCGGCGGCCCTCGTTCTGGCCGTTCGCGGCCGCGTTCGTCGGGGCGCCTTCGGACGCCCGGACCGAGGCCGCCGCGGCGCCCCGCCCGTCACACTTTTCCACGCTTTCCCCGCATCCCCTGCAGAGCGCCCCATCCCGCCGAAACCGCTCCCCCGTCCGCCGCTCTCCCCAAAATCTCCTCCCCGACCGCGCATCCGACGCCTTCCTGCGCCCGCAATCCCCTTCCGCCGACGCGCCCCGAAGGGGCGTTCCGCATCCTCCGAACCCCCTAGAAGGGATGAGGGTTTCACCTTAACTCATCGCCAACCCATTGATTTTTAAGACATTTGACATACCTCCAACGAGGTATAAATTTGATGTATTAAATCTATTATCTAATATCATGAAGAAAATCTATTTATTTCTATTTAGTCTGTTTATCTGTAATATCCTTGCGGCGAAAGATAAAGACTATAAAATAGTCAGGGATATCTCTTATACCCAATCGAAAGATCCATATGCGGTGGAACGTTGTAAATTGGATCTTTATTATCCCGAGAACGCAAAAGACTTCCCTACGGTAGTCTGGTTTCACGGAGGCGGCTTGTCGGGAGGTAGCAAATTCATCCCGGAGGAATTGAAGAACTGCGGATTAGCCGTTATCGCCGTAAATTACCGCTTGCTACCCAAAGCCACGTTGAGCGATTGTATCGATGATGCCGCCGCCGCTGTCGCTTGGACATTCAACGAGATTGAGAAGTATGGTGGGGATAGGCGTAAAATCTTTGTCTCAGGTCATTCCGCCGGAGGTTATTTAACGAATATGGTCGGACTGGATAAGAAGTGGTTGACTAAGTATCGGATAGATGCTGATGCCATCGCCGCATTAATCCCTTTCAGCGGTCATGCGATCAGCCATTTCGCTTATCGGCAGGCGAAGGGAATGAAAGATACCCTACTCAAAGTGAAGAAGTTCTTACAAATGCGGTAAGTAATGTCGCAAAAGTTGTGGAAGAAGGTTATGAAGGTGCTGAAATCTTAGGTATTCATTTTGAAGGTCCTTATTTAAATAAAGCACATAAAGGTGCTCAACCTGAAGAATACTGTGTTAAACCTAATATTGAACAATTTAAAAGATATCAAAAAGCTGCTCATGGTTTAATTAAATATATTACTATGGCTGTTGAAAATGATGAAGATTACGCTCTTACAAAATATTGTAGTCAAAATAATGTGGTCGTAAGTATTGGACATTCAAATGCAACTTATGAACAAGCTGTTCAAGCATACGCTCATGGAGCAAGAAGTATGACTCATGTTTATAATGCAATGACACCATTTACGCATCGTGCAAATGGTCTTGTTGGTGGTGCTTTACGTATTAGAAATATGTATGGAGAAATTATTTGTGATGGAAATCATTCTACTCTTGCCGCTTTAAATAATTTCTTTACTTCTAAAGGACCTGATTACAGTATTATGATTACAGATTCCTTAATGTGTAAAGGATTTCCTGTAGGTACTAAATTTGATTTTGGTGGACAAGAAGTTGTCATTTATCCAGA
>ENA-UPWN01000496-UPWN01000496.1-human-gut-metagenome-genome-assembly--contig:-NODE-496-length-19927-cov-6.349018_pt1 | contig 19927 bp, 17 predicted proteins | sample MGYA00250050_ERZ773377 | MGnify/ENA primary metagenome ERZ773377 (study PRJEB29103, sample SAMN06112008) | human gut metagenome | biome: human gut; feature: ankylosing spondylitis patient; material...
AACGGCGCGGCGCGGGGCCGAGCGCATGCTGCTGGAGGTGCGGGCGTCGAATCAGGCTGCGCAGCGGCTATACCACAAGCTGGGCTTTGCCGAGGATGGCCGGCGGCGGGGTTACTACCGCTGTGACGACGGCGGCAGCGAAGAGGCGGTGTTGATGTCGCGGGAGTTGGCGGCAGGCGACTCTGCGGAGTAGGCGGCGGCACCGACGGCCGGGGCGGCCGTCGGTGCTGTGAGACGGGCTGAGCGAGCCTCAGGCGCCGGCGTCGCTTTGCGTCTCGTCGAGGGCGCGCAGCTTGTCGAGCAGGCCGCCCAGGCGGCGTTCCCACTCGTCGCGCTCCTGACGCAGCTGGGCGTTCTCGGCCTTCAGCTCTTCGTTTTCCATCTTCAGCATCTCGATGCTGTCGACCGCGTTCTGAATCTTCTGCTCGAGCTGGGCGAAGATCTCTCCGTTCATGACGCTCTCCTTGGGATTGACGACGGTTGCAGGCGCCGCAGGCGTGACGCGCCAGCGTGCGGGATAAGGTGACGAATGACGCCCGCCACTGCCGAGGACTCGGCTGGTCGCCAGCCTACGTGGCGTGGCCGGTGGCGACAAGCGTCTCGAGGTGGAGACGGCGGCACGGGCGGCGTCAGGCCCCCGGTGGCGTACGCCGGAACAGCCGGGCGTGGCTGTCGCCGGCGCGCAGTTCCCGGTGCAGTTGCCACCCGGGCGGCGGCTGCCAGGCCAGCTCGTGCTCGGTCTCGACGTAGATCCAGGCGAGCGGCGTGAGCCAGCCACCCTGCTCCAGCCGCTCGCAGGTGGCCGCCGCCAGCCCCTGACGGAACGGTGGGTCGAGGAACACCAGCCCGCAGGGGGTCGCAGGACCGGCCAGATAGCCGGCGACGTCACCGCGATGAACCGTGGCCTGTGCACCCAGAGTATCCAGATTGCGCGTCAGCGCGGCGGCCACCGGGGCCGCCGCTTCGACGAAGTGCACCTCGCCGGCGCCGCGGGAGAGCGCCTCCAGCCCCAGCGCGCCGGTACCGGCGAACAGGTCCAGTACCCGCGTGCCCGCGAGTTCGAAAGCGAGCCAGTTGAACAGCGTCTCGCGCACCCGGCCCGGCGTCGGGCGCAGTCCGGGGCTGTCGAGGATCGGCAGCCGGCGACGGCGGAACTCACCGCCGATCAGGCGCAGTTCGCCACGGGCCAGAGCCGGTTTTAGAATATTTGCGGCGTCCATGGCACCTTCGCCTTTCCCAGCACCTACCAATGTATGGATTTCATCAATAAATAAGATAATATCACCTTCCGACTTCTTCACTTCATTAACTACCGATTTCAGACGTTCCTCAAACTCACCACGATATCAGCATATCAGGAGGAAATGAAAGGACCCAATATTATATAGGTATGGGATATTTCTATCAGGAAGGATTTTTCAAATCAGGAGATTTGAATTATGAGAAATATAATATTCGTTCTAACATCTCGACAAGAATTCTTAAAGGATTGACTTTCGAACTCAATCTTAGTGCTTTCCTCGATGAACGAAATTCTCCTTATTACAGTTCAGTCGATATTATTCGCAACTATTGGTCGCAAGGGGTATTGTATCCAGCATATGCCGATCCAGAAAATACAATGTTAAATTACAAAGGATTAGAATTGGAAAATAATACGGTTGCCTTCATGACTTCCGACGTGTCGGGATGCTCGAACCGGTCGCCCGTCACGTACGCGACGAACGAGAGATGGTGCTCCTTCGTCATCGGATGCGCCGTCGTGACGAACCACTCGTGTTCGATTTTCTCCACCGTGACCTCGTGGGCCTCGTCGACCGGTTCCGCCTCGAGTTCCGGGAGCGTGATTCCGCAGCAGGAGACGTGCGCCGACCCCGTCGCGTGGACGACGTTCCCGCAGACGGGACAGACGTAGAGCTCGGATTTCAACATGTTCGACGCGCGGTTGACGTTCACGACCGCTTCGCCCGAGAGGAGCTCGGGGACCGAGACTTCGAGCGTTTTGGCGAGGCGCTCGACGAGCGCGATGCTCGGGAAGCCTTTGCCGGTTTCCCACTTGGAGACCGCCTTGTCGCTCACGAAGAGCTTCGCCGCGAGCTCGTGCTGCGTCATGCCGCGCTTCTCGCGAAGCGCCCGGATGGCGGCGCCCGTCACGTAGGTGTTCATGGTGTTGGTTCCGTTCGTTGGTGAGCCCGAAAGGTAGCACCGGGGCAGAGAGGCCCACAACCTACGTTGCGTAGAGGCCCCGGACGGCCGGGCATCAGGGCGTCCTCGGACCTCCACCGCATCAACCTTAACGCTTTTAACCTTCACAGCGTTTGGGTTAGGCTTGAAACACTTCAACCACCCCGACGGAGGCCTCTCATGCAATTCTTCGGCCGAGCGTACGAGCTCGAACGGCAGGAGCCGCATCTGTTCGTCCGTGCGGCCGTACATGGGCGCGCGGCCGTCGTTGAAGATCCGCTCCAGGGCGGCGGCGTCCGAGCCGCACATGATGAGGAGCGCCCGGGTCGACTTCCGCTTCGAATCCCAAAGGTGTTGGAGCCGACCCCAAAAGTCGGGCTCCTCCCGGTCCAAGCGCTGGCACTCGTCCACGACGATGACGGCGGGATCGTCCCGGATGAGCTCCACGGCGGTCCGGAGGACTTCAAAGGGCGTTTCGCCGAGCGTGCTCGCGGAGAACCCGAGCGCCCGGCTGAGGACGCCCGACCAAAGGGCGGCGATCCGCCGGGCGGAGGAACCTTCCGGGACGAAGAAGTGAACGTACCGGATGCCGTCCCGCCCGCGGAAGGCCTGGTGCAGAAGCGTGGTCTTGCCGACGCCGCGCCGTCCCGTCAGTGCGACGAGGCGCGATTCGCTCTTCCGGACGACCGTCGTCCATAGGGTCTGCAACCCTTCACACCGAAGGAGATGGTCGGACTTTTCCGGGCCGCCGCCCCGAAGGCCGTGCCCCGCGACCTCCTCACGATCTACGCGATGACGGGCGGCCTTCCCCGATACTTGAACATGCTGGCCGAAGCCGAAGCGCTCACGGCGGAGAAGGCCGTCCGGTGCTTCTTCAGCAACGCGGGCGAGATGTTCCGTTCCGACGGCCTGCGCTGCCTCGCCGATGAATTCGGGATCGAAAGCCCGGTCTACCAGGACCTCCTCGACAAAATCGTCGAGGGACGAACCCGATGGTCCGAGCTCCTGGAAGGGAACGGCCCGGACGTCGCGGCGTACCTGAAGCGCCTGGAGGCCTTCCGGATCATCCGCAGGCTGACGCCCTTCGCGTCCGGGCGCCGACGGGGATTGACGCGTTGGGAGATCGTCGAGCCGCAGTTCGACTTCTCCCTCCGCTTCGGCCGGCCCGCCTATTGCCTCGGAGGCCCGACCACGGACGACTGCGGCGAGTTCGAGGCCGCGTGTCTGGCGGCTTTGCCTCAGCACCTTGAGCGCGTGCTCAAAGTCTGGTTCCGGCGGGCATGGCTTGAGAGCGGCGAGTGGTTGGAGGTCGGCGGTTGGTGGGAGCGCGGGGACGGCAGCGACGTCGACATGGTCGCCGCGAACCCCGTGACGAAGACCATCACCTTCGCCGAGGTGAAGCTCGACCCCGAGGCCTGCGACCTGAAGAGGCTCGAACGGACGGTCGGACGCTTTCTGGAAGCCCATCCCGAATACGCCTCTTGGGAGCGGAGGCTGGTCGGGCTGACGCTCAACGACTTGAGCGCCGTCTGACCCCAAAAAGATCAAAGGCCCGCAGGCGGAAAACCGGCGGGCCTTCTTCGTACCCGCACCCCCGTTGGTCGTCGGGCTCGGGCTTCGCGTCTCGGGAGGTTACGGCTCGTCCGGGCCCTTCCCTTCCTTCGCGCGCTGCTGGGCTTCGAGCAGGATGTCGGCGCGTTCGCGCAGCGCATCCGCGTCGACCGCCCCGCGGTGGAACCAGACGGGCTCGCCCGTGTGGTCGTAGAAGATCTGCGAGGGCATCTCTTCAATGAGGTACTTGTTCTCGATGCCGCGGTACTTGTCGATGTCGATCGTGATGAAGGCGACCTTTTCGCCGTACTCCTTCTGCATGGCGTTCATGAGCTGGGCCATCTCGGGGCAGCTCGCGCACCATTCGGCGCCGAAGTCGACGATGGTGGGCTTGCCCTTCACGGGAAAGGGTTCGACCCAGTCTTCGGCAAAGGCCGCGCCGGAGAGCCCGAGCGAGAGAGCGGCGGCGCAGCCGGCCGCGGCGATCAGTTGACGGCGAAACATCTTGCGTTGTCTCCTTGGACGGTTTTATTGAGGTGCGTGGTCACGCTTCGTGCGGGGAGAGCACGCCGCCCGCCATGTCGTAGAGGCGGTCGGACTGCTTGATGCTCGACGTGTCGTGCGTGACCATCAGCACGCCCGTTCCTCCGCGGGCGAGCTTTTTGAAAATGTCGACCACCATCGCGGCGTTGTCGGCGTCGAGGCTCGACGTCGGTTCGTCCGCAACGATGACCTTCGGCCGGTTCATGAGGGCGCGCGCGATGGCGACGCGGCGGAGTTCCCCGCCGGAGAGCGCGCTCGGGTACTGGTTGGCGAGCTCTTTGAGGCCCACGGCCTCGAGAAGTTCGAGCGCGCGGCCTTCCTCCTCCCTGACGCCCGCCGACAAGTAGGCGGGGAGCCGGACGTTGTCGAGCACCGTGAGGGTCGAGAGAACGCCCGCGCCCTGCGGCACGAAGCCGACCACGCGGTTCCGTAGCGCCGAGGCCGCCTCGTCGCTCATGCCGGCCAGCGCTTGGCCGCAGAGCGTGACGGTGCCTTCCGTGGGCGCCAAAAGCCCCACCACCATGTTGAGAAGCGTCGACTTCCCGGAGCCCGAGCGCCCCAGAAGCGTCACAAATTCACCTTCCGAGACCGTGAGCGTCGCGCCCTTGACGGCCCAGAAGGGGCGCCCGCCGCGCTCGTAGCGCTTCCCGACCCGCTTCACGTCAATCAAAGGGGCAGTCATCATTCACCCTCCCGAAGCGACGTGTAGATGTCCTTGCGGCCGATGCGCCAGGCGGTGGGCAAGGTCGCGAGCGGGCACGTGACGCACCCGGCCAGGGCCGCCAACACCACCGTCAGGGCGCTCCCCGACCCCGCCATGTAGGGGAGCCCGATCGCCTTCGCGATGTTCACCGAAAAGAGTTCCATGAAGAGCATCCCCAAAAGGAGCCCGACCGCGGTTCCGACGGCGCTCATCATGAAGGATTCCGTCATGACGATGCCGATGACGCGCTTCTTCGTCGCGCCCAAGACCCGCAGCGTCGCGAACTCGCGCTCGCGCTCGTTGAAGGCAAAGAAGAAGACGACGAACATCACGAGGGCCGCGACCACCCACACGCCGAAGGCGGCGGAGTAGAGGACCGAGACGATGTTCCTGAGCTTCGCCGAGGTGTCGCTCATCATGTTGGACGCGAAGACGAAGTTCACGTTGGCGCGAAGCCCCAGACGGTCCAGCACCGCGTCCGAAATCGAGATCGGATCGACGCCGGGCTTCACCTTGACGAGGATCGCGGAGAGGCTCTCGTCGATCTCGTCGGCGCGCTCGGGCGAAGCGATGCGGCCGACCTTCCGGGCCGCATCCATCGTCATGAAGACCGAGCTGTCGAAGCCCATGCCGGTGGGTTCAAGCCTGCCCACGATCTTGAAGGTCTGGTCGAAGAACGTGAGTTCGTCTCCGACCTGTCCGAAGATGTAGTCGCCCACGATCACTTCGTTCCCGGTGAGCGGACGCTCGACCGCGCGGCGAAGCCACGGCTCCACCACGAAGTCGGTCGACTGGTCGATCCCGATCAGCTGCACCTTCACCGAGCAGCACTGCGCATCGAGCGAAGAAATGAAGAGCTGCCCCGACGCGCGCTCCACGGTCGGGATCGATTCGATCACGTCGAGGAGCGAGCGCTTCAGATAAAAGGTCGAGGGTTCGGCGCGGAGGATCACGCCTTCGATCTTTTTGCCCTGCCCCTGCGGGACGACCAAAAGGTCCGCGCCCATGCGGGCGGAGAGCGACCCGATCCCCTGCTGCAGGTTCGACGAGATCATCGACCCGACGAGCAGCATGAAGGCGAAGATCGCCACCACGAGCGCGAGCGAGATCGAGCGCCAGGGCTTTTTGGAGAGGTTCGCCGAGGCGAGCCGCCACGTGGAGAGTGCCTGCATGACCCGGTCACCCGCGGCGCGAGAGCCGCCAAAGGTCCGCGGCGGCGATGAGAACGATGATCACGCCGAAGACGATGAGTGCGCCCTGCGTCGTCGCGTGGCAGCCCATCATCGGGTTGGGGCACGGCCCGATCAGCACGGTGGCGAGCAGGACGACGAGGATGCCGTTCAGGATGTTGGCGGTCTGGAGCCCCGCGGCCCAGTGCGCCGACACGAACTGCATGATGATGCCTCCGAGCATGATCATGAAGCCGACGCCCGCCGTTGCGCGGACCATCCAGACGCACTTCATGACGTGCTCGCCCCCGCAGTGCGGGAGCCAAACGAGGGACGCCACGGCAAGCGCGGCGCCCAGAAAGGCCATCAGAAGGCCCGTGAAGAATGCGGGTTTCATGCCGTGGCCCCTCTTACTTCTTGTTCATGGAGAGGCCCGGATCCTTCCGGCCGGTGCCTTCGAAGTCGTAGCCGTGCGTCACCCAACCCTGGATGCCGTCGGGCATGACGTAGACGTTTTCGTAGCCCATGTCGATCGCGACGAGGCTCGCTTCGAACGACACGGTGCAGAGACGGTTGATGCAGTAGAAGATGATGAAGCTGTTCTTCTTGTCCGCGGGGAGAAGCTTCGTCCAATCCTCGATGTTGGCGTGGATCGACCCCTTGATGTGGCTCTTCGCATGGATCTCTTCGGGGTTGCAGTCGAGGATGTAGACGCCGGGCTGGCCCAACACCTTGTTGACGCGCTCCAGGGAGAGCGGAATCGGCTGGCGCATTTCCTGAACGGTCTTCCCCTTCGGGGCGGGATCCGCGGCCTGAACCGCGGTCGTGCCGACAATGCCGATCGCCAGGGCGGCGGCCAGCGTGGTGAGAGTCTTCTTCATGGTTATTTTTCTCCTGAGCGCCGTCGGCCGCCTGATGGGTCCGGCTTGGTGGGAATCCGGCCGACGCTGCACCTCATACGTACGGGGGATATTGTGGCTTATGCGTAGTTCTTTGGGTGAAGATCACCTCTCCCGAAATGGAGTGGACTTTACCGAAGTCAAAAGCCCGGCGGCGATTTTTCAGAACACGCCGTACAACGCATCCGAACGGATGGCGGCCGAAGATGCGAAAAACTCCGGCTGAGCCGAAACTCAACCGGAGTTCAAGTTTTGAGGCAGAGCCCGGAACCCCGGAGGGTTCCGGATCGACCTCAGAAGGTCACGCAAGAATTACTTCTTGGCGGTGGCGGGCTTCTGGTTCAGGATCGCAAGAGCCTGTTCCGTGAAGACCTGGCCTTCCTGGACCAACTGCTTCGCGTACTTCGGCGCGTGGACACCCCACGAACCGTCGTCCTTGATCTTCGCAGCGATCGTGCGGGCCTGTTCGGCGTACACCTGGACCTGAGCCTTGTCGGCGTTCGAGATCTTGGAGACTTCGAGCATGTCGCTGATCGTGAGAAGGTCAGCCGTGATCTTCGCGTAGCCTTCCTTCACCGGGGTCTGCCAGGCCACGACCTTGTTGTAGATGGTCTTCTGGTCCTTGAAGCGGAGCGGTTCGGGGAACTTCGACTGGATCGGGCTGTGGCAGCCGAGCGCGTCGACCTGGTTCTTGTCGGCGAAGGCCGTGCGGCCGCACGTCCACATCAGGTCGAGGTAGGGACGACCGTCGTCCTTCGTCAGATGCCAACCCTTCGGCGACGAGAGCTTGCGGTCGGTCGCGCCTTCAGGCGGGTTGATCGACTTCTTTTCCGGGTCAACGAGGATGCGCCAGATGTGCGACTTGCGAACGTTGTCGAAGCCGGCCAAGTCCGGACGCTGGATCGAAGCGAAGTTTTCGCACGACCCGAGCATCGGCATGTGGCAGGACGTGCAGCTGTTGCGGCTGTGCGTGCCACCCTGAGCGAAGAATTCGGCCGCCGTGGTGTGGCAGTCCTGGCATTCCTTCTTCAGGTTCGGGACGGTGTAGTGCGAGGCCCAGTCGTTCGACGTCACTTCATGCGGGTCATGGCAGGTCGTGCAGCGCATGCCCTTCTGATAGTGCTTCGTGTAGTGGGACTGCGAACCTTCGGTACCGCAGGCCGGGCAGAAGCTCTTGAAGTAGCTGTTGAACGGGGTCTTGAAGTTGGCCTTGGCATCGTCCTGGTTGTAAACGAAGCGCTGGTGGCAACGTTCGCAGTTGGACGGCATGCCGGCGCCGCGAGCACCGTAGAGGTGAGCACCCGCGCCGTGGCATTCTTCGCAGGAGACGCCCTTGGCGATGGTGTGGCTACGAAGCTTCTTCGAGTCACCCAAAGCGGCAAAGAGTTCGTCCTGGCTCTTGAAGTCAAACTTCCAGGTGTGGCAGATTTCGCAGTACGACGAACCCGGCTGGAACATGGCCTGCGTACGGTTCGAAGCGCCGTACGAGTTGAAGCCCCAGACGTTGGAAGACTGCGCGCCGAAGTCTTCGAGCTTCGTCGGGAAGGTCGGATCCCAGGCGTTGATCTTCTTGACGACTTCAGGCGTCAGGTGTTCGGCCCAGTTGCGGGAGAACTGGTTGCCGCCGGCGACGATCTTGCCGGTGCCCTTGCCGAGGTTGCCGTCTTCAACGTGATAGGTGCCGCGGACAAGCCACTTGTCCACGAAGCCGTACTTCGTGCGGGGCGTACCCATGATCACGAACACGTCGTCGGCTTCAATGCCTTCAGGCAGCACGGAGGCCTTGGAGTTGTAGAGCGGCTTCTTCATGTCGCCGCCGACTTCCGTGAGCTCTTCCGGGAAGCGGACGATCTTGTTGTGACGGGAACGTTCCCACTTTTCATACTGCGACGGATGGCATTCGCCGCACTTCTTCGGACCGACGAAATTGTTCGGCAGGTCGAGGAAGGATTCATACGGCAAACGATACGTCACGGCGGTGTGGCGGCCGGTCTTCTGAGCGTACTTGTCGCCGCCACCGAATTCCACCCATTCTTCGTTGCGGTCGGACATCGTGAACTTGCCGACCACACGACCTTCCTTCAAATACTTGAAGTACGGATGGTTCGCCTTGAGGTAGTCCCAGAAGGCCTTGTCCTGAGCGACGTAGCCTTCAAGGGTGCGCGGGAGGTCAACCTTGCTCTGCGCGGCGGCGGGCGCATCAGCAGCCATAGCGGCGGAAGCTGCGAAAGCCGTGCTCAGGCAGGCGGCCAGAGACAGAAGCTTGGAGTGCTTGGTCATATTTAGCTCCTTACGGGTCTCATGGTTGGTTAGTGTTGTTGACCCGATCCTCACGGATGGGGCCCTTTCTTTTTTGAGGTCAATGTGGCCCCTTGCGGGTCCACGTCCGGAACAGTACTCCTTAATGTGAGGCTAAGAAAGGGGGTGCGGGGCCTGCGGATTAGATCTGAAGAACTAGTTCTTTCGGTCGGTTTTCCCGCCCCAAGCTCATGCGTATTTGTGCTTACAAAAATCCAATACCGTTGATTTTTCTGCGGTTTATTGGATTTTTTGAACACGGAATACACCGTTTCAAAAAAGATCACAGTCCGTTTCGCAGGATCGCATGGCTCTACCGCTTTAGGGGTACATGAAGGCGCTTAGTCGACGCTCTCAGGCACTTCGTTCCGAAAAATGGAAGGAGGTTCGGACGGCGCGGAAAAGTTCAGGATGAAACCCTGACGTACAAACACACATAGGGCGCGATCCCCTCCCCGGCGGACACCCGCCCCCGCCGAATGAACGCCTTTTCAGCCACCAAGGGAAATCACTAAGTCGATTTTGAAACCCTCTCTATCGAGAGATGTTGAGTCATAGATGATGGCTTTCGATTTGTTGCCCGATCGACCATCACGGTTTCCGATCTTTCCCCGGCCTTGAATGGAAGACGGCAATTCGTGATGGAGGCGCCGCCTCATGCCGCCTTCGGCCCCGGCGCGGCCCTCTCCCGGGCGAAGCGTCCCGCGGGACCGAACGAAGGTCCCGCTGCGGACAGAAAAACAGGAACGCCCGGGGCTTCTCGGCACCCGGGCGTCGAGGTCGACCCCCTACCAAAGGAGGAGGCCGGCGGCGGATGTTTGCGGATGTTTTGAGGATTCGCTTCAGGGCGGCGACGTGCGGCGGCGACGCACGAAGTCTCCGCGAGCGTCTTTTACGGCCGCACGGGGTCGTCCGGGTCGTCCGTCAGGACGCCTCCCGCCTCCATGCGGCGCACGACGTCGGAGAGCCCCTTCGAGTGAATCGTGACGGGCTGGCCCTCGTCGACGGCGCTCCCCGGGCGCATGGCGTGAAGCATCGGCTTTGAAGCCTGCGCCGTGGGGAAGTTGGCCGGAGCCGTCTGGCGCGTCTCGCCGAAGAGCTGGAGGCGCGGCGGGAGCATCAGGTCTTCGACCCGCTCGCCCGGCTCGTGCACGCGCGGGAACGTGAAGACGAAGCGCACGCCGCGGCGGCCGTTCCGTTCCACGCGGATGCGGCCCGCGTGGCGTTCCGCGATGTTGGCGACGATCGAGAGGCCGAGCCCCATGCCGTTCGCGCCCTTGCTCGTCTGAAGCGGCTTGAAGAAGCGCGCGAGATCCTCGTCGGAAATCTCGGGGCCGTTGTCCCCGACGATCAGGGTCCACGTGTCGGCGTCCTGGGGCGTCAGCGTCACCTCGATCAGGGGATCCGGCACGCCCGAAATCGCGTCGGCGGCGTTTTTGAGAAGATTCAGAAGCGCCAGCTCGATTTCCCACGCGTCCACCTCCGCCATGCTCTTCGGATTGACGCGCACCGCGATCTGGGCGTTCGTCTGACGGCTCCGGCGGAAGGTCGTGATCGAATTCCCGATCACTTCGGCCAGGTCGCAGACCTTGCGCGGCGGATAGTCGTGCTTCGCGTACGCGCGCACGCGTTCGACGATCTTGCTCGCGCGCTCGGCTTCGTTGGTGATTTCCGTCAACGCGAAGTTGAAGCTCTCCTTGTCGAAGCGGTCGCCTTCCATGCGGCGGTGGAGCGCGTTGGCGTAGTTCGTGATCGCCGAGAGCGGCTGCTTCAGTTCATGCGCGATGATGGTCGACATCTGCCCCACGATCCCGGTGCGCTCCAGGTTCGCGATGTGCTGGCGCGACTGCGCGGCCTCGGCTTCGATGAGGTCACGCGCCTCCAGCGCTTCGCGGAGTTCCTTCGTCTTCCGGCGCACCAGCACCGAGAGCGACACCGCGTAGAAGACGACGAGGAAGGCGAGCATCGTGATCAAGGCGATCGCCTCGGCGTTCTCGCGCATGAAGCGCTCGAAGCTCCACGTGGCGAGATGCTCGTAGGGGCCGATCTTCAGTTCGTAGAAGAGGTCGTAGAGCGAGCGGTTCAGGGTCGGGAGCTGCCACTCGCCGCCGTAGTCCCTCGTCCTCATCGCGTAGAGGATCGAGCTCATCGTCTTCTTTCTCACCGCGCTCACGTCGGGCTGCACGCCGAAGGCCCAACCCGGGTACGTCGCGGTCGAGTGCTGGCAGCGGAGTTGGTCGGTCGGCTGCGGGTTGAGGATCCTCAGATCCTCCGCGATGTTGATGCGTCCGGCGCGCTCGAAGTTTTCGAGGATGCAGGTGGGCAGAATCCCGACGTCGTGCGTCCCCGCCAGAACGGCGTTCAGTACCGCCTCGGGCGCGTGCTCGAAAAAAGTCGTCTGCTCGCGGAGCATCTTCTCCGGGATGCCGCGGTGTTGAGCTTCGCCCGCGGCGGCGAGCCACGACGAGAGCCGCACGTCGTCGACGGCGGCGACCCTCGCGCCGCGAAGCGTCTCCAGGGCGCTCCGGGCGGGGCCGGGCGGGACCGGCAGATCGCGCGCTTCAGGCGGCAGATTCCAGCGGTGGCCGCGCTTTGCGAAGACGACCGACCCCTGCGCGTTGTCCGCGCCCGTCGCCGTCACCGGTTGGAAGGTCGCCAGCTGCTCGACGCGCCCGTTCGAGAGCGCGAGCGCGTAGCGGTCGCTGTCCATGATGAAGAAGTCGACCTGTCGCGTCCGCACGGCCAGGGCGAGCGTTCGGTCTTCGAGCCAGAGGACTTCGACGTTCCTCGGGCCCAGGGCGTGGCGGATCTGCGCCGTCGTGTAGGCGAGCCACTCCGCGTAGACGCTGTCGCCCAGCGTCGCGTCGATGCCGATCCTGATCGGGTCGCGCGGGGAGAGTTCCAGCGAGGCGGGGAGTTCCGGCGGCGGCATCAGGTCCGTCTCGGGAATCTCGACAGACCGCACCGCTTCGGGCGTCCTCACCGTGCGCAGCCGCGGCTCGATCGCCGCGCGGATGTCGCCCGAAGGCGTCCCCGTCGCGCTCCCCATCCCGACGATGGAGGATGAGGGCGAAGCCGGAACGGTGTCGACCGGCGCGGTGAGTCCGAAGACCATCCCGAAGACGGTGAACGTGAAGGCGGCGCGGCGGAGTTTCTGGCGCATGGGCTGGGCGGCGCGAAGGGTCTTCGCGCCTCTCTGGGATCGGATCGGTTTGAGGGTCGGGTCTTTGGGCCGCGCCGCTCTCGGGCGCGTCCCTTAATATTAGCGGGAAGCGCCTCGCTGAGAAGCGCATCCGAATTCCGGCTTTCGGCGCAGGACGGGGAAGGATCCCCGACCGCGCCACCCCGCCGACACCCAAATCACCCCGGCAAAACGACCATGGACCTCCCCGAGCGCCCGCTGCGGCACGACGAACCGATTGAAAAACTGCTTCCGCCCGACGTGAGCGCGCCGCTCACCGCCGGCGGGATCGAGACGCTCGAAGATCTCTACGAGTGCGCGGCGGCCCTGGGCGCCACCTGGTTCCGGCAGTTCGAAGGCATCGATGCGGCGCGCGCCCAGGAACTCATGCGCTGGCTCGCCCACTGGGGCGAGGACGTGGGGGAAGTGACCGAACGGTTCTTCCTCCCGGGCGCGCAGACCGAAACGGTTTCGGGCGACCCGAGGATCCGGCCGTTGGAGCGGATCGTCGTCCCCGAAGGCCTTTCCGGCGCCGACGGCGTCAACCGCGCGCCCGCCTTCGGGTGTTCGCTCGACGCCCGCACCGACATCGACGCGCTCCGCATTTGGCTCGACGCCCGCGCCGGGAACGTCAACACGCGCGCCTCCTACCGGAAGGAGGCAGAGCGCTTTCTCCTCTGGTGCCTCTTTGAAAAGGAGGTGCCGCTCTCGGGCGTGCGCGCGGGCGAAGCCTCGCAGTACCTCCGTTGGTTGGAGGAGATGGGCCGCACGGACCCGGAGGCCTTCGACAGTCGCTGGAAGATTCCGCAGAGCGCCTGGATCGGAAGCAAGAACACGCCCCGCTCCTCCCCCTACTGGCGGCCCTTCAACGGGCCCTTGTCGGTGACGAGCCGCAGGAACGCCTTGGTCGTCGTGCGCCAGCTCTGCAACTTCCTCAAAAAGACCGGCTACCTCGTCTTCAATCCGTTCGATCAGGTGAGCGGCAAGGTGCCCTTCCTGAAGGGCGAAGGCGTCCCACAGGCCTTCGCCGACCGGTCCTTGACGCCCCGCCAGTGGGACGAGATCGTCGCCAACCTCGAACTCCTCCCCGAAGGGCTCGCGCGCGAGCGCATGAGGCTCATCCTCATGATGGGAAAGAGCCTCGGGATGCGCGCGTCCGAGATGCTCGACGCCAAGGCCGGGTGGTTCGTCGAACGCCACATCGGGGGCGAAGAACGCGCCGCGATCGAGATCGTCGGCAAGGGTAGCAAGGTGCGCCGCCTTCCGGTGACGGATGAACAGTTGGAGATCGTGAACGCCGCGCTCGCCGCCCGGGGGCTTCCGCACGTCGCGCTCTGCGACCCGACGACGCCCCTTCTCATCAACTTGGGGCGCGGCTCGAAGCCCGGCGCCGCGATGAGCCGCAGCGGCCTCTACCGGGTGTTGGGCGGATTTTTCGAGTTGGTCGCGAACGAAGTCGCCTCGACGCGGCCGTCGGACGCCGCGAAGCTGCGCGCATCGTCGACGCATTGGCTGCGCCACACCTTCGCCGTGACGGCGCTCTCCAACATGAGCGTCAACGTCGTGCAGGCGGCGATGGGACACGCGTCCGTCGCCACCACCGGCCGGTACCTCTCGCCCGAAGAAGCCGAGATGAGCGAGGCGATGAAGAAGATGAAGGCGCTCTGACGTCGGAGGCGCTCCGACACGCCGACCGGATCTGACGGATCTGACGGATCTGACGGATCGGCCGCCGTCCCGAACGCCTATCTATATATGTTGAGGGCCGCTCTGCGCGGCCCTCTTCCGTTTCGTTTCGTTCCGTTCCGTTTCGTTGCGGGCGATCTCCCCGCTCACTTCGCCCCGCAGGCGGTGCGGTAGGCGAGCAGAATCGCCTCCCAGACCTGCTTGGCGTTCAAGGGATGCTCCGCCGCGCGGCGCACCCCCAGGACCTTCGCGGAGAATTCCCAGAGCGACGCTTCCGTCATCGTGGCGGCGACGGCTTGAAGCGCCGCCGCTTCGGTCGTGAAGTAGCGGGGTTCCACCCCGGCCTTCACGCGCAGAAGATCGTGCGTCCAGCGCGCCAGGAGAAGCGCGACGGGCGGCGTCGTGAAGTCCGCGGAATGCGCGCGGACGATGTCGTCGGGCGTGAGGGCCTGGCCCTTCTTCAAGAGTTCGACGAGGGTCTTCTCAGCCTTGGGCGTCAGGCGGTCGGTCTGACCCTGACGGAGCGCCGCCAAGGGCGCGCCCCCCGCCATCGCGAGCGCCTCTTCGCCCGCTTTGAGGCGCTTCTTCTTGAACCAGTCGAGCGCCTCGGCCTTCGTCGGCATCGGCACGCGCACCATGCGCGAGCGCGAGCGGATCGTGGGGAGCACCGCGTCGACGTCTTCGGCGACCAGGATGAAGATCAGATCGGCGGGCGGCTCCTCCATCGATTTGAGGAGCGCCGCCGCGGCTTCCGCGCGGACCATGTCCGCGGGGTAGACGAGCACCGCCCGGCGTCCGCCGCTGTGAGCCGACAACCCCAGGAAGTCCGCCAACGCGCGCACCTGATGGATGCGCACTTCGCGGGAGAGCTTCTTCGTGGCGCTCGACCGTTCGTTCTCGGCGGGTTCGTACGGCAGTTCATGCTCCGCGGCCGCGGCTTCCGACAACACGAACTTCAAGTCCGGGTGCGTCCCGGCGGAAGTGAGGCGGCAGCCCTGACAGCGCCCGCAGGCCGTCCCGTCCGGGTTGGGCGAGACGCACATGAGGCTCTCGGCAAAGGCCTTTCCCAATTCAAAGAGCCCGATCCCGGGCGCGCCGTGAATGAGGACGGCGTTCGGGAGGCGCGAGCGCATGGCGAGAAGTTCGCCGAAGGCTTCGCCGAGCCAGGGGTAAGGCGCCTTCTCCGTCGCCGACTTCAGAGCTGCTTCCGTCAGAGCCATTTTGCGGTCTCCTCGAACATGCGCGCTTCGATCGCTTCGGGCGTGTCCGCGGCGTTGAGCACCACGAAGCGCTCGGGCTGACGCCGGGCGCGCTCAAGGTAGGCGTCCCGCACGCGGTGAAAGAACGCCGCCTTTTCGCGCTCGAACCGGTCGGCGGCTTCGCCGCGGTCCCCGCGGCGGGCTTCCGCAATCGCGGGGTCGATGTCGAAGAGAAAGGTCGCGTCGGGCTGGAAGCCCCCCAACGTCCACGCTTCGATCGCTTCGACCCGTTCGCCCGGGACGCCTTTGCCCCCGGCCTGGTACGCGTAGGTGGCGTCCGTGAAGCGGTCGGACAACACCCAAATCCCTTCCTCCAGCGCCGGCTTGATCACGCGCTCGACGTGTTCGGCGCGCGCGGCGAAAAAGAGCAGCGTCTCGGCGTCCACCCCCATGTCTTCCGAGAGCAGAAGCCCGCGGATCTTTTCACCCAGGGGCGTGCCGCCGGGTTCGCGCGTGCGCAGAGTCTTCACGCCCTTGGCGGCGAGATGGGCCTCCAGCGCGTTGATGCGCGAGGTCTTTCCCGCGCCGTCGATGCCTTCAAAGGTGAGAAAACGGCCTTGCACGCTCGGTCTCCATGGGTTGGGTCTGAGGGGTTGAGTGTTCTGGAATGGAAGAAGTCTACCGACCGGGCGCCCCGTATGGGTGACGCTGGATGGATGCGCCTCTTGCGGCGCACCTTACTGAGCCCGCAGAGGCGCGTTCCCGTCCTTCGGCGCAGGGGCCGAGGGCGAGAACGGCGTCTGGCGCTTTTCCAGAATGAAGTGGCGCACCGCGCGGTTGTGGTCTTTGAGATTCGTTGTGAATTCGCTCGTGCCGTCCCCGCGCGAGACGAAGTAGAGGTAGCGCGTCTCGGCCGGATGCGCCGCGGCCTCGATGGAGGCAGGCGTGGGTGTGCCGATCGGCGTGGGCGGGAGCCCCGTGATCCGGTACGTGTTGTAGGGCGTGAAGGTCTGAAGGTCCTTCTTCGTGATGTTCCCGTTGAAGCGCTCGCCCAAGCCGTAGATCACGGTCGGGTCGGTCTGAAGGGGCATCTTCACGGCGAGCCGGTTGTGAAAGACCGAGCTCACGAGGTGGCGGTCGCTCCGGATCCCGGACTCGCGCTCGATGATGGAGGCGAGGATCAGGAGTTCGTACGGGGTCTTCACCTGGGCGTTGGGCGACCTCGTCGTCCAGGCTTCATTCAGAAGCCGCTTCTGGCGCTCGACCGCGCGGCGGAGCACCATCAGATCCGACGTACCCGACCCGTAGCGGTACGTCTCCGGCGCGATGAAGCCTTCGATCGAAGGATAGGCCTCAAGACCCAGCGCCTTTCGGAGTTCTTCGTCCGAGAGCTTCGTGCTTTCGGGCTTCAGGTTCACGGCGTCGGCCAAGAGTTGCCGGACGGTCCAGATCGGCACGCCGTCCGGAATGCGGACCTGTTGGTCGATCAGGGGGCCTTCGGCCAGCCGGTTCAAAATCGCCGAGACCGGGCGGTTTGCTTCAAAGCGGTAGAGCCCGGCGTGCACGCGGCTCAAACCCCGGTCGTGGAGCCTCGCGGCGGCGCGAAGTTCCAAGGGCGTGACGTCGAGCCCCGAGGTCACGATGCGGTTCATGATCCGCTGCGCCGTGTCGCCTTCTTCGACGAAGACGTCGACCGTGGGTTCTCCGGACGCGATCGCGACGGGGCGCGAGAAGAGGTCCCAACGGATGAGCGCGGCGCCGATCAGCACCGCGAGCGTGACGATCAAAAGTGCGATCCCGCCCCATTTGGCGCTCCTGCGGATGACGAAGCGGCGGTTCCCCGCGACGGCTTCGTCCGCCTTGTCGCCGAGGGCCTGCGCGGGTTCGGCTTCGTTCCTCTCCGGGGATTCGGCGGGCTCCGATTTGTCGGCGCCCTCGGAAGATTCGGACGGAGAGGACGATTCGGCGTCTTCGCTCTTTTCTTCCGCATCGGCCTCTTCCGTCGACGCGGACGCTTCCGCTTCCCCGGCCTTGCCTTCAGACGCCTCTTCAGAAGACGCTTCGGTCTTCTCTTCGGGCGCGTCCCCGGAAGCCTCGGGGGCATCCTCCGGTTTCTTCGGATCCTTCTCTTCCTTCGATTCAGGCGCCTCCCCCGCGGGCGCGGCGTCGTCGGCGCGCGGCGTTTCGGGCGCGGGCGGTTCCGTCCCGGGCGTCTGCTCGGGAGCGTCCTGGGGCGTCCCGACGGCGGCGGTCGGGTCGTTGTCCTTGGGTTGGGCCATGAATCTTTTCCGGGGATGTGTTTCTTATCGGACGAAGAGTTTAGCGCATGGGCGGTCCGCATCCGTTATCCTTCACGAACCGCGCTCGGAAACCTCCCCCGGGACGCCCCGCGTCCGACTTTCCCGAGCCCCTCAAGAGGAACCGAACAATGACCTCCACCAACGCTCTCCCCCGCCGCGCCCGCGTCGCCGACATGACGCTTCTGCGCGTCGAAGGCAAAGACGCCGTGCGTTTTCTCCACGGCCAGTTCACCAACCGCATCGAAGGTCTCCGGGACCGCGTCGTCTCCGCCGGGTACTGCTCCCCGAAGGGGCGCCTTCTCGCCGTGCTGCGCGCCTGGATGGGCGCGGACGGCGCCGTGATGCTGCTTCTCCCGACCTCGCGCGCCGCGGGGTTTCTGAAGCGCATGCGCATGTACGTCCTTCGCGACGACGTGACCTTCACGGACGTGACGGCCGACTTCACGCTCACGCTTGAACTCGGTGCGGCCGACGCGCCCGCCGCGGGTGAAGCCGTCCGCCGTGAGGATGCGGTGCTTCTGGGCCTTCAGCCGACGAACGCCGTCGAGGGCTTCATCGAAGCGGGTGCCCGCACGCTCGTGGTCGGCCCCAAGACGGACGAAGCCGCGGAAGCGCTCCCGTTCGACCTCTGGCGCGTCTCGGAAATCGCCGCCGGCGTGCCGCAGGTCTTCGAATCCACGATGGAAGCGTTCGTGCCGCAGCAGATCAACCTCGAACTCGTGGGCGGCGTCGTCTTCAACAAGGGCTGCTACCCCGGCCAGGAAGTGGTCTCGCGCCTGCAGCACATCGGCGAGACGCCGCGCCGCGGCGCGATCGTGATGCTCGCGACGGCGGAAGCCCCCGCGCCCGGCACGCTCCTTGAAGCCGCCGACGCCGTCGTGGTCGACGCCGTCTCGAACGGGAAGGAAACGCTCGCCTTCGTCTGCGCGAAGGTGGCCGGGATCCCCGAAGGCGCCGCGAAGACGCTCCCGCTTCCCTACGAAATCAGGAACGTCCTGAAGGGCTGAGTTCCCCGGGACGTGATCCGCGGGTCAGCGGAATCCGACCCGCCGGATCTATAATCAGTCGCCTGACGAAAAGAGGCCGCTTTCCCTTCCGGAATCGGCCTCTTTTTGCGAACCAAGAAAACGACCGATCCCCTCGCCCCCGACCACGAGACCCGCGCCATGTTCAAGCAATCCCTCTGGGCCCTCGCCGCCGCCTTCCTCTTTTCCCTGATGGCGGCCTTCGTGAAGCTCTGCAGCGGCCAGCTGGGTACGCTCGAACTCGTCTTCTACCGCTCGATCTTCGGCGTGCTCTCGATCGGGCTCTTCGTCTGGCGGCAGCACCTCCCGATCCGGACCCCGCACATCTGGGGGCACGTGAAGCGCTCGGTCCTCGGCACGCTCTCCGTCGCGCTCTGGTTCTGGACCCTGGGGAAGCTTCCCTTCGGCACCAACATGACGCTCATCTACACGACGCCGCTCTTCATGGCGGTGAACTTCATCGTGCTCGCGTGGATGCGCCGTGAACAAGCTCCTTGGGCGCTCATCCTCGCGATCGTCGCGGGCTTCGCCGGGATCACGATCGTGCTGCAGCCGAGCTTCCACTCGGAAGACCTCATCCCCGCGCTCGTCTGCTTGTCGGTCTCCTTGGTCGACCTTCTCGTCTACTGGCAGATGAAGGAGTTGGGCGACCTCAACGAACCCTCCTGGCGCATCGTCTTCTACTTCACCGTCTTCGGGACGCTCTTCGGGCTCGTGGGCTCCTACGTCGTCGGGGACGGCATGCACATGCCCGACCTCATGGGCTGGCTCGGGATCCTCGGAATGGGCGCCTGCGCGACCCTCGGGCAGATCTGCACGACGCGCTCGTACGCGTACGGGAACATGCTCCTTTCCTCGTGCCTCGGCTTTTCCGCCATTCCGATTTCCGCCGTCATCAGCTTCTTCCTCTTCGGCGAGACCGTGAGCGCCGTCGCCCTGGTCGGCATGTCCCTCATCATCGCCTCCGGCATGACCGCCTCCGTCACGACGAAGCGCGCCGAAGCGGCGCAGGCCGCGAAGAAGAAGGCGGAGGCGGCGGGAGCGTAAGCCGTCGGCACGGCCTTCAGAATTCAGATACGCCTCGGCCCCGGACGTCGCCGTCCGGGGCCGATTCCTGAACTCCCGGCGGCTAACTCTTAAGAGTGCCCGCCGGGGCCGGGACCCCCAGTAGCTTGAAGCCGTCCCGCTG
>ENA-UPWN01000508-UPWN01000508.1-human-gut-metagenome-genome-assembly--contig:-NODE-508-length-19637-cov-8.798620_pt1 | contig 19637 bp, 15 predicted proteins | sample MGYA00250050_ERZ773377 | MGnify/ENA primary metagenome ERZ773377 (study PRJEB29103, sample SAMN06112008) | human gut metagenome | biome: human gut; feature: ankylosing spondylitis patient; material...
GAAGGTGGGTCTTGAACCTGTACCGCAACGTAGTTCACCCCGTAGGGATCACTGAGGCTGGTCAACCAGAGGCTTTTTCAAGCCTCTCCTTTTAAGGAGGGGTGGTTGACCCGGTTCGGTAAAGAAAAGATCCGTGCATTCTAAGCCAGTCCCGATGCCCGAACCCGCCCGGAGCGCCCAAGGTTTTCCCCGTCTCACGCGACATGTGTCGACGCGTGTCCGCACTTTCCCGAAGGCCCCGCCGAAGCCCGCGGCGCCGGGCTCGCGCGCACCGCGCTTTGTTACACTATCGCGTTCATACCCTTTTCCCCGCGGTTCGCCCGCACCGGGCTCATCTGCCCGGCCGTTGGGGCCCCGTCTTCACCAACGAGATCTCTATCCAAATGAGTCAGCGCAATCTTTTCGTGACCACCGCGCTTCCCTATGCGAACGGCGTCTTCCACATGGGCCACATCATGGAGTACATCCAGGCCGACATCTGGGTGCGGCACGAACGCATGTCCGGCAACCGCGTCCACTTCATGGGCGCGGACGACGTCCACGGCGCCCCGATCATGATCGCCGCGCAGAAGCGCGGCGTGACGCCGCAGGAGTTCGTCGCGGAGATCGCCGCGGGCCGCCGTCAATACCTCGACGGCTTCCACATCTCGTTTGACGAATGGAGCAGCACGGATTCCCCCGAGAACCACGAGCTCTCCCAGGAGATCTACAAGCGCCTCGTCGCCGAAGGCCTCATCTACACGAAGGAAATCGAGCAGTTCTACGACAACGCGAAGGGCATGTTCCTCGCGGACCGCTTCATCAAGGGCACGTGCCCGCGCTGCGGCGCGCCGGACCAGTACGGCGACAACTGCGAAAAGTGCTCGGCGGTCTACAGCCCGACGGAGGTCGTGAACCCCTATTCGACCCTTTCCGGCACGACGCCGGTCTTGAAGAAGTCCACCCACTACTTCTTCCGTCTGTCGGATCCCAAGTGCGTGGAGTTCCTGCGCGCCTGGACGAGCGGCAAGGGTGCGGACGGCGCCCCCACCGTTCAGGACGAAGTGCTCGCCAAGGACAACGAATGGCTGGGCGTTGAGGGCGGTCTCGCCGACTGGGACATCTCCCGCGACGAACCCTACTTCGGGATCGCGATTCCGGACGCCCCGGGCAAGTACTTCTACGTGTGGCTCGACGCCCCGATCGGGTACCTCGCCGCCTTCAAGAGCTACTGCAACAAGAAGGGCCTCAACTTCGAAGAAGAGCTTCTCGCCGGCAACACCGAGCAGATCCACTTCATCGGCAAGGACATCATCTACTTCCACACGCTTTTCTGGCCCGCGATGCTCCACTTCGCCGGGAAGCCCTTCCGCACGCCCGACCACGTGAACGCCCACGGCTTCATGACGGTCAACGGCGAAAAGATGTCGAAGAGCCGCGGCACGGGGATTTCGCCCCTTCGCTACCTCGAACTCGGCATGAACCCCGAGTGGCTCCGCTACTTCCTCGCCGCGAAGATGAACGCCCGCGTCGAAGACGTCGACTTCACGAAGCTCGACTTCGCGCAGCGCATCAACTCCGACCTGATCGGCAAGTACGTCAACATCGCCTCGCGCGCCGCGGGCTTCATCGTGAAGCGCTTCGAAGGCCGCATCGACGACGCGGCGATGAAGGATCCGATCCTCGAGACGATCCGCGCCAAGGGTGAAGCCGTGAAGGCGCTCTACGAGCAGCGCGAATTCGCCCGCGCCATGCGCGCCGTCATGGAAGCGGCCGACGTGATCAACGAATTCGTCGACCGCGAAAAGCCCTGGGAACTCGGCAAGGACCCGGCGAAGGCCGCGGAACTCCAGCGCGTCTCCTCGATCGCGCTCGAAGGCTTCCGCCTCCTTTCCCTCTACCTGAAGCCCGTGCTTCCCGCCACCGCCGAGCGCGTCGAAGCGTTCCTCAACATCGCCCCGATGACCTGGAACGACGTCAACACCCCGCTCAGCTCCGCCAACCCCATCCGTGCCTACCAGCACCTCATGCAGCGCGTTGATATGGAAAAGCAGCTCGACCAACTCCTCCCCGGCGTCGCCGAAGCGGCCGCCGAAGAACCCGCCCCCGACGCGAAGCTTCCCGGCGGCGAAGCGATCGCCCCCGAATGCACGATCGACGACTTCTCGAAGATCGACCTGCGCATCGCGAAGATCGTCGACTGCAAGGAGGTCGATGGTTCGACGAAGCTCCTGCAGCTGACGCTCGACCTCGGCGAAGGCCGCACCCGCAACGTCTTCTCCGGGATCAAGAGCGCCTACAAGCCCGCGGATCTCATCGGCCGCCACACGGTCGTGATCGCGAACCTCGCCCCGCGCAAGATGCGTTTCGGCGTCTCCGAAGGCATGGTGCTCGCGGCGAGCGACGCCGAAGACAAGTCGCTCGGCCTCTTCCTTCTGGAACCCCACGCCGGCGCGCAGCCCGGCATGCGCATCCGCTGAGGCCCCTTTGAGACGCCCCGGGGCCGCGCCGCATAGGCAAAAGCCCTAGGGTTTGTCGCACAACAAAGGCGTCGTCCGAAAGGATGGCGCCTTTTTTCTACAATAGTTTGTTTATTTGGTTTCGATTGGCAAATTCCCGCCCGTCGAGACGCTTTCCCCGCCCTGACCCGAGTTTGTCCAAATGAGTTTCAAGACGCAGGTGAGCGAGTTCCTGACGCACATGCCGCTCGCACGCTTCTCCCCCGTTTTTCTGCAGTCGCTGAAGACGTACAACACGCGCATGCTCTCGCGCGACGTTTCCGCCGGCCTCACGGTCGGCATGGTGGCGCTTCCGCTGGCGATGGCCTTCGGCATCGCCTCGGGCGTCCCGCCCGAAGCGGGGCTCTACACCGCGATCATCGCGGGCTTCATCATTTCGCTTCTGGGCGGCTGCCGCGTGCAGATCGGCGGCCCCGCGGGCGCCTTCGTCGTCATCATCTACGGGATCATCGCGCAGTACGGGCTCTCGAACCTGATGTTGGCGACCTTGGGCTCGGGCTTCATCCTCTTTCTGATGGGGCTCTTCAAGCTGGGCGGCCTCATCCGCTTCATCCCGGTCTCGATCGTGATCGGCTTCACGAACGGCATCGCCGTGATGATCGGCTTGCAGCAGGTGAAGGACTTCCTCGGCCTCACCGTCGAGAAGATGCCCGCGGACTTCTTCGGGATGATCTCCGCGGTCTTCACCCACATCGGGACGGTCAACCCCTGGGCGGTCGCGATCGCCCTCGTGAGCTTTCTGATCGTGAAGTTCTGGCCCAATGGCTACAGCATGAGCGGTCCGCAGTGGAAGAAGTGGCTCGCGCACCTGCCCGGCACCGTCGTCGTCCTCGTCATCTCGACCGCCGCCGTCTCGCTCTTCGGTCTTCCCGTCGAGACGATCGGCACGAAGTTCGGCGGCATCCCGCAGGAACTTCCCTCGCTCACGTTCCCGACCTTTGAGTGGGACACCGCGAAGCAGCTCTTCGGCCCGATGCTGACGCTCGCCGTTCTGGGCTCGATCGAGAGCCTCCTCTGCGCGCGCGTCTCCGACACGATGACGGACGACCGCCACGACCCCAACCAGGAACTGATGGGCCAGGGCGTCGCCAACATGATCGTGCCCTTCTTCGGCGGCATTCCCGCGACGGGCACCATCGCGCGCACGGTGACGAACATCAAGTCGGGGGCGGCCTCGCCCGTCGCCGGCATGGTCCACGCCGTGACCCTTCTCGTGGTGATCCTCGCGGCGGCGCCCCTGGCGAGCAACATTCCGCTCTCGGCCCTCGCCGCGATCCTCGTCTTCGTCGCCTGGAACATGGGGAACTGGCGCGAGTTCGTGCGCCTTCGCCAGATGACGCTCTCCTACAAGGCGACGCTTTTGGTCACCTTCTTCCTCACGGTGGTGTTCGATCTCACCGTCGCCGTCGAAGTGGGCTTGGTCGTCGCCTGCGTCTTCTTCCTCATGCGCATGAACAACATCACGGTGGTCGAACCCGCGACCCTGCCCTTCAACGTGCCCGACACGGTCGAAGCCTGGCACATCAAGGGCGCGCTCTTCTTCGGTTCGGTCTCGAAACTCGAACCCGTCACCGACCCGACCCGCATCACCCGTGCGGGGTCCTCCCGCGTCGTCATCCTCGACATGGAGGAACTCATCAACATCGACAATTCGGCGATGGACCAGATCGAGACCTTCGTGCGTGCGCTCCACCGCCACAACCACGAGCTCATCATCGCGGGCGCCTCGGGGCACCCGTTGAAGCAGCTTCAGCGCACGGGCATCGCCCAAGCGCTCGGCCCCAACCTCGTCCCGAACATGGAGTTCGCCCTGGCCCGCGTCGACACGGTCCTGGCCGAATTGGACGAGAAGGACCGCGCCCGCGCTGCGTCCCACGGCCGTCACTGACCCCTTCTCAGCCATTGATCACGGAAGGGGCCTCGAGGCCCCTTCCCGCCAAGAACAAAACGCCCGGCGGCCGCAGAGGCTGTCGGGCGTTTCGCTTCGGGGCGGGCTCCCCATCCAGGGGAGCCCCGTACCGGCGCCGATTATTCGGGCATGTACATGAAGGCCTTGACGGCCGCTTCGAGGTCCGCGGGACGTTCGTTGCGGGCGAGGCCGTGCTCGTAGGCGTACTCGGCGATCGCGACGCCGATCTTCATCGACACGTCGCGCACTTCGGAGAGCGACGGATAGAGCGAGCCGCGTTCGAGGTCTTCTTCCGAGACCGTTTCGGCGAGCGTGCGCGCGGCGGCGAGGAACATGCCGGTCGGCATCCATTCGGCCTGCGCGAAGACGGCGCCGAGACCCAACCCCGGGAACACGTAGCTGTTGTTGCCCTGACGGGGCACGAACGTGCGGCCGTTCAGTTCGACGGGCGCGAAGGGCGACCCAGACGCGAAGAGCGCGCGGCCGTCCGTTTCACGGTAGGCGGTTTCGGCGTCGCACTCGGCGCGCGAGGTCGGGTTCGAGAGCGCGAAGATGATCGGGCGCTCGTTGATCGCGGCCATTTCACGGAGCACCGCGGCGTCGAAGGCCTTGGGCTGGGCGGCGACGCCGACGATCCCGGTCGGGCGCACGGCGCGCACGGCTTCAAGGAACGTGCGGCACTCGGGGAGTTCGTGCGCGAAGGGCTGCTTGTTCTCGGCGAGACCCGTGCGGGCGGCCGTGACGAGCCCCTTCGAGTCGAAGAGGCAGCAGTGCTTGAGGGCTTCGGCGCGGTCCATCCCTTCGTCGACCAACGCGTCGACGATGAGGTTCGCGATGCCGGTCGCGGCTTCGCCCGCGCCGAGGAAGAGGAAGGTCTGCTCAGCGAGGGGCTTCTTCGTCACGCGCACGGCGCTGTAGACGCCCGTCAGAGCGACGGCGGCCGTACCCTGGATGTCGTCGTTGAAGCAGAGGATCTTGTCCTGGTAGCGGCGCAGGAGTTCGAACGCGTTGTGGTTGCCGAAGTCTTCGAACTGGATGAGGACCTTCGGCCAACGGCGGCGCGCGGCCTGGATGAATTCGTCGACGAGCGCGAAGTATTCGTCACCCGTGACGCGTTCACGGCGAAGGCCGAGGTAGAGCGGGTCGTTGAGATACGCTTCGGTGTTCGTGCCCACGTCGATCGTGACGGGGAGCGTGCGGGCGGGATCGATCCCGGCGCAGGCCGTGTAGAGCGAGAGCTTCCCCATCGGGATGCCCATGCCGTTCATGCCGAGGTCGCCCAGGCCCAGGATGCGCTGACCGTCGGTGACGACGATCACGTCGACTTCTTCCTGCGGGCAGTTGGCGACGAGCTCCTCGACGCGGCCGCGGTCTTCGTAGGAGACGAAGAGCCCGCGCGGGAAGCGGTAGATGTGGCTGAACTTCTGGCAGACCTCACCCACGGTCGGGGTGTAGACGATCGGCATGAAGCGGTCGGTGTGCTCGATGAGGAGCTTGAAGAAGAGGTTTTCGTCGGCAGCGCGGATGGCGTCAAGTTCGAGGTACTTGCCGAGCGGGTCCGGACGGCTGTCGATCAGCGCGAGGGCACGCGCGACCTGGTTTTCCGCCGAAGAGACGGCGGGCGGGAGGAGTCCGCGGAGACCGAGACGGTCGCGGGCTTCGGCCGAAAAGCCGACGCCGCGGTTGAGATGCGCATTGACGAGAACGTCCGCCCCGCGGACACACTGATTTTGGTTCGACATGGTTCCTTCTTCTCGAAGTCGGTTTCATTCCCAAGGCCACCCCGCAGGGGCGCTCAAGGGTCTATGAAAAAGGCGCGGCGGCCGTGACCGTCGCGCCCATCGGGAAGCATTGTAACAGCCTGTCAGCGGCCTTTTGTCTCAGCCGTTCGGCCTACTTCCGCTATTTCCCGGACTTCGCGCCCGCCTTCATATCCGAAAGACGTGACTTTGCCGCGGCGGCGGCGTCGCTCTCGGGGTAAGTCTTGAGGACCTTGTTGAAGGTGGCCGTGGCGGCCTTGACGTTGCCCGCGGCCGCCTGGGAGCTCCCGACCAAAAGCATCGCGTCGGGGGCGCGCACGCCCTTCGGGTAGTCCTTCAAAAGCCGGTTCTGGGAGTCGATGGCGTCCTTGTAGCGCTCCAGCGCGAAGGCGCAGGTCCCCTCCCAGAAGAGCGCCTCCTGGCGGTAGGGCGACTCGGGCCACTTCGCGGCGAAGCGGTCGAACTTCGTCAACGCGTCCTTGAACTGGTTGTCCTGCAGGAGGAGCACCGCGGCGTCGTACTCGGCCTTTTCCGCAGGATCGACCTGATGCTGCTCGCCGTTGATCGTCACCGTCACGGGCTCAAACGCCCCGATGCGCCCGTCCAAAGACTGGTAGAGGTCGCGGGTCGAGCGCTGTTCGACCGCGAGCTGATTGCGCAGTTCCTCCAGGTCCCCCGTCAGGTGACGGTTGTGTTCCTTCAAGGCGTTGATTTCGCTCACCAGCTGGAACTGCGCGTTGCGCGTCGTCGCGAGGTCCGCGCGCAGGGACTTCACTTCCTCGCGGAGCTCCAGAATCGCGCGGCGCGCGTCGTCGTCCGCAAAGGCGTGGGCGGAAAAGGCGGCCGTGGCCGCCAGAAGCGCGGCCGCGACGCGCGCGGCCGTCAGGTTCTTGGTCAGCATGAATCCTCCGGGATGCGCGCCGCGGGAGACTCCTCACGCGGCGCACGGATGCGGTCAGGGCTGCGCGCCTTCGGCGGGCTGCGGCGCGGGCGCCGCGTACTCGGCCGGGTAGACCAGGTCGGCGCGGCGGTTCTGCGCCCAGGCTTCTTCGGTGTGGCCCGTGGCGACGGGCTTTTCCTTGCCGAAGGAGACGGCTTCAAGGCGCGAGGCGGGCACGCCCATCAGGACGAGGCGCTGCTTCACGGCTTCGGAGCGCTTCTGCCCCAGCGCGAGGTTGTACTCGCGGCCGCCGCGCTCGTCGGTGTTCCCCTGAATGGCGATCTTCACTTCGGGGTGCTCGATCAGCCACTTGGCGTGCGCCTCGATGTAGGGCACGTATTCGGGCGCGACGTCGTAGGCGTCGAAGCCGAAGTAGATCGAACGCTGCGAGAGCGGGTTCGCCGGATCCGTGAAGGGATTCGTCGAGACCTGTTCCGTCTGGGCGGCTTCGCCGGCCAACGTGCCGGTCTTGGCGTCTTCGTCGAGCGAGACGCTGCTCGCGCAACCCGTGAGGAGCCCGGCGAGGGCGAGGGCGGCCGCAGCGGCCTTCCAGTGCATGGTCATGAGCTTTACTCCGAAATGTCGGGCGGGCGCGGAGCCCGCCTCATCTTCTCTTGGTGTTGGGTCAGTAGATCACCGGGCCCCAGGCGGGCTCGCGGATGTCGCCGTCGCCGACCAAGCGCGTCGTCAGGCGCGCGTCCGCCGAGCAGGTGCCGAGGACGCCCCGGCCGTTCTCTTCCGTCGCGTAGACGAGGAAGCGCCCGTTCGGGGCGAAGGCGGGCGATTCGTCGCGCTCGGTGTGCGTGACGAGGAGGTCCTGCGCGTTGCTGAGGTCCATGACGGCGAGGCGGAAGCGGCCTTCGAGGCGCGAGACGTACGCGATGCGCTTGCCGTCGGGCGAGACCGCCGGACTGATCGCGTAGTTCGAGCCGAAGGTGATGCGTTCGGCGGCGCCCCCCGCGACGGGCTGGCGGTAGATCTGAGGCGTGCCGCCGCGGTCGCTCGTGAAGTAGATCCACTTGCCGTCGGCGCTGAAGGTGGGCTCGGTGTCGATGCCGTAGCTGCGCGTGAAGCGGCGGAGGTTCCCGCCGTCGACGTTGATGAGGTAGATCTGCGTGAGGCCGTCGCGCGAGAGTGCGATCGCGAGCTGGCGGCCGTCGGGCGAAAAGGCCGGCGCGGAATTGTTCCCGGGGAAGTTCGCCACGGCGCGGCGCACGCCCGTCGCGAGCTCGTGCACGTAGACGACGGGCTTCTTGTGCTCGAAGCTCACGTACGCGATGCGCGCGCCCTCGGGCGACCACGCGGGCGAAATGATCGGTTCGGTCGAGCGGAGCGCCGTGCGCGGGTTCGCGCCGTCGCACTCCGTGATGATGAGTTCGTAGTGGCGGCGGCCGAGCTGCGCGACGTACGCGAGGCGCGACGCGAACATCGGACCTTCGCCGGTGTAGCGCGTGTAGAGCCGGTCGGCGAAGCGGTGCGCGGCCATGCGCAGCTGATCGGGCTGCGCGGCGATGCCGTGGCTGTCGACCACCTCACCCGTCGAGATCTCGTAGACCGACATGCGCAGGTCCCACGTGCCGTTCGCGAGCACGTTCGCCGTGCCGACCACGAGGGCGACGGCGCCCGCCGCCGCGGCATCCGCGAGCGCGGTGCGCAGCGACTCGTCGTTGCCCAACGTCGGCACGCTCTTGGGCGCCATGACGCGGAAGGAGCCGGAGCGCGTCAGGTCCGCGCCCACCACGTCGGCGACGTTCTCGGGCGCATCCTCCCCGCCCATGAAGGGGCAGATGACGATGGGGGTCTGATTGGCGCCGACGCCGGTGATTTCGATGCGCAGGTCGGCCAGGGCCGCCGTCGGAAGAACGGCGGCGCACATGCCGGCGCCCAAGAGGGTGCGGCGGCTCCAACGGCCGCCGAGATCGTTGCGATCCGTCACGGAAACTCACTCCCAATAGGGGGACGGGGCCGCCCAAGCGTGCGGCCCGAAGAAGTCTGTGGGCGTACTCGGAACGCCCGGTGTACGAGCCAATATAAGCGAAAAAAGCGCTTCGTGCCGACGAGCCCGCCCGCACCGAAGCGCTTTTTAACTATTCGCCGAAGCTTAGTGGCGGAAGTGACGTTCGCCCGTGAAGACCATGGCGATGCCGCGTTCGTTCGCGGCGGCGATCACCTCGTCGTCGCGGATCGACCCGCCCGGCTGGATCACCGCCGAGGCGCCCGCGTCGACCACGACGTCGAGGCCGTCGCGGAACGGGAAGAACGCGTCCGAGGCGGCGACGCTGCCTTCGAGCGAGAGACCGGCTTCCTCAGCCTTGATGGCGGCGATGCGCGCGCTGTCGACGCGGCTCATCTGACCGGCGCCGACGCCGAGCGTCATGCCGTCGCGCACGTAGACGATCGTGTTGGACTTGACGAAGCGGGCGACGTTCCACGCGAAGAGCATGTCCTGGATCTGACCTTCCGTCGGCTGCTTTTCCGTGACGCAGCGGAGCGCATCGGCGCCGCAGAGCTGGTTGTCCGGCGTCTGAACAAGAAGACCGCCGCCCACGCGCTTGAAGTCGAAGTCGTTCTGAGCGCCGCCCAAAGCGACCGTCAAGAGGCGCAGGTTCTTCTTCGCGCCGAAGACGGCGAGGGCTTCAGCCGAGAAGGCCGGGGCGATGATCACTTCGGCGAACTGCTTCGCGACCATTTCGGCGCAGGCGCCGGAGACTTCGCGGTTGAAGGCGATGATGCCGCCGAAGGCGCTCTTGCTGTCCGTCTGGAAGGCCTTGGCGTAGGCTTCGGCGACGTCCGCGCCGATCGCGACGCCGCAGGGGTTCGCGTGCTTGATGATGACGCAGCAGGGTTCCGCAAACGAGCGGCAGCATTCCCAGGCCGCGTCGCTGTCGGCGATGTTGTTGTAGCTCAGTTCCTTCCCCTGGAGCTGCTCGTACCCGGCCAAAAGCCCCGGCGCGACGTTCACTTCACGGTAGAAGGCCGCCTGTTGGTGCGGATTTTCGCCGTATCGCATGTCCTGGACCTTCACCCACTGGCGGTTGAAGGTTTCGGGGAAGAGGCCGCGTTCGCCTTCGGGCGTGAGGCTCGTGAGGTAGTTCGCGATCATGCCGTCATAGCGGGCGGTGTGCGCGAACACCTTCTTCGCGAGCGCGAGGCGCGTCGCGGGGGTGACGGCGCCCTCGGCGCGGATTTCGGCGAGGACCGCGTCGTAGTCCGCGGGGTCGACGACGACCGCGACGGATTCGTGGTTCTTCGCCGCGGCGCGGATCATCGTCGGGCCGCCGATGTCGATGTTCTCGACGGCGTCTTCGAACGTGCAGTCGGGCTTGGCGACGGTCTGCTCAAACGGATAGAGGTTGACGACCACGAGGTCGATCGGGTCGATCGCATGGGCTTCGAGCGCGGCCATGTGTTCGGCGACCGGACGGCGCGCGAGGATGCCCGCGTGGATCTTGGGGTTCAGGGTCTTGACGCGGCCGTCGAGCATCTCCGGGAAGCCCGTGTAGTCGGCCACTTCCTGGCAGGCGACGCCTTCCTTTTCGAGGAGCTTCGCGGTGCCGCCCGTCGAGAGGATGTGGTAGCCGAGTCCGGCCAAGGCACGGGCGAAGTCGACGACGCCGGTCTTGTCGGAGACGCTGATGAGTGCTTGCTTGCGCATGGTTCCAATTTCCTAAAAGTTGAAAGCGCGCTCAGAGAAAAAGCCCGTGTCGGGTGAGCTTCTTTCGGAGCGTGTTTCGGTTGATGCCCAAAAGCTTGGCGGCGGCACACTGGTTGTTCTGGCACATCCCCATGGCGTAGAGCAGGAGCGGGCGTTCCACGGCGTGGATGACGAGCTCATAGAGGGGGTGGGGATGGCGTCCTTCGAGCTGCTCGAAATAACGGTCGAGCTTGGCGACCACCACGGCGTCCAATTCGTAGTCCTTGGTGTTGAAGGCCGTTTCGGGAAGGTCGATCAGGGAAGGATCAACCGGCGTGTCGTCCGGGAATTCGTTCATGATGAGGAATCGGGTGCGGCGTCGAACGCGCGGCGCACGAGGTCGGTCTGGCGGTCGGGATCACGCTCGGCGAGGATCTCGGGGAGGAAAAGCTCGGACCCGGGAACGGCGCGCAGGTAGTGCGCGAGATGCTTGCGGATCGTCACCGCGCCGCGTTGCCCGCCATAGTAATCGAAATGAAGCGCCATGTGACGGAGCGCCGTCGCGCGCCGGCGCACGAGATCGGGCTCGGTCCAGGCGGGGCCGGTTCCGAGCGCCGCCGCCACTGCGCCCATCACCCAAGGATTCCCATAGGTTGCGCGGCCGATCATCACGCCGTCGGCACCCGTCATCCGCATCACATCAAGGGCTTTCCCGGGGCCGTCGATGTCGCCGTTGGCGACGACCGGAATCGAGACCGCGGCCTTCACCTCACGGATCGTGTCGTACTCGGCTTGCCCCCGGAAACCGTCTTCTCGCGTGCGCCCGTGGATGACGAGCATCGCGATCCCCGCGGCTTCGGCCATCTTCGCGATCGTGAGCGCGTTCTTCATCTCACGGCTCCAGCCCGTGCGGATCTTGAGCGTGACGGGCACCGAAACCGCGTTGACGACCGCATCCAAAATCCGGCCAACCAGGGGTTCGTCCCGCATCAGGGCGCTCCCGCAGGCGGCGTTCAGCACCTTCTTCGCGGGGCAGCCCATGTTGATGTCGACGACGTGCGCGCCCCCGTCCGCGGCGTAGCGCGCGGCGTCCGCCATGTGGGCGGGATCGGCCCCGAGAATCTGCACGACGCGGATTCCGGACTCGCGCTCGTCCGCCCAACGGGTGGAGCTCTTGCGGCTTTCGCGCAGTTCCGGCTTGCTCGCCGTCATTTCGCCGACCGCGTAGCCCGCGCCCTCGGCGCGGCAGATCTCTCGAAAGGGCAGGTCGCTCATCCCCGCCATCGGGGCGAGCATCACGGGGATCTCAATAATGTGGGAACCGAGCTTGATCATCCGCGGGCTCCGTAGGTGCGCAGAAGGTTCGTCCATTCGTCGGGGCCGACGCCCAAACGCGCCGCGTCCCCGGCGCCCCCCGTCCAGCGCGAGCGCGCCGCGGTCAACTCCGCGGGGTCGCCCACGTTCGCCCAGGGGCCGACGAATTTTTCGCCGGTCAGGCGCTTCTCCCAGAGCCACGGGAACAAGGGCGAGCGCCCATCGGGAAGGCCCGCGAAGGCGTCGGCCCGGTAGAGACCGATGGACGCGAACGTGAGCCGCTCTCCGGCGCCCTCCCGCGAGACGGCGCCCTCCGGAGCGAGCGCCATGTCGCCCTGCGGGTGGTAGGCGGGGTTGGGTACGAGCACGAGGTGCGCGGCGGGCGCGCACGCGGGGTCCGCCTCCCAGCACCGGGCACGTTCGGTCAGGCGGAAGAAGTCGTAGTCCGAAACAATGTCTCCGGCGACGGCGATGAAGTGCTCGTACCGGCCGTTGTCGGTGAGAAGATCCATGGCGCGGACGAGCCCCCCGCGGGTTTCGAGCGCCTCTTCGGCGGTGCTCCCTTCGCGGCTGTAGAAGAGCCGCATGCCGAGCGCCTCACCCGTACCGAGCGCGGCGGGCACGGCGTCGGCGCCGTGCGCGAGGTTCAGCACCGCTTCGCGGATCCCGGCGCGGCGAAGCGCAAGCAGAACGCGCACCGCCATCGGGAGCCTCCCGACGGCGACGAGAGGCTTCGGCAGAAGCCTCGTCAACGGGCGCAGGCGGCTCCCCGCACCCGCACAGAAGACCATGGCGCGCATCGGCGTCAGAACGTGTAGCCCACCTTGATCGTCGGGCCTTCGAGCCGTTCGATCAGGTGCATGAGGGGCGAGAGCTCGCTGTAGCGCTGCGAGGTCTTGCGCACGTAGTCGATGAAGCGCGGCGTGTCGGCGAGGTACTTGGGCTTGCCGTCGCGGTAGTTGATGCGCGCGAAGATCCCGAGGACCTTGAGGTGGCGCTGCACGCCCATGAATTCGACGTCGCGGTAGAAGACGCCGAAATCCTCCGGCACGGGGATCCCGGCGCGGCGCGCCTTTTCCCAGTAGCGGATCGTCGTGTCGAGGACGAAGCTCTCGCCCCAGCTCACGAAGGCGTCGCGCAGAAGGCTCGCGATGTCGTAGCTCACCGGCCCGTAGAGCGCGTCCTGGAAGTCGATCACGCCCGGCATCGGGTCGGAGACCATGAGGTTCCGGGGCATGAAGTCGCGGTGGACGAACACCTGCGCTTCGCGCAGATTGTTCTTCAGGATGAATTCCTTCGTCATCGCCCACCACTTCCGCTCCGTCTCGTCCCACTCGACGCCGCGGTGGCGCTTCACGTACCACTCGGGGAAGAGTTCGAGCTCGCGCTCCAGAACGGCGCGGTCGTACTCGGGGAGAACGCCCGGGCGGGAGGCCTTCTGCCACGTCACGAGCGCGGTCGTCGCGGCGTCCATCAGCTTCGCGGCGTTCTCTTCGTTCAGCACGTCGAGGTACGTCTGATTCCCGAGGTCCGAAATGAGGGCGAACCCCGCGTCAAGGTCCGCTTCGAAGACTTCGGGGACGTTCAGCCCCGCCTCGCGCATGAGCGCGCAGACCTTGAGGTACTGCGGGGTGTTTTCGTGCTCGGGAGGCGCGTCCATCACGATGAAGGAGCGGCCCGATTCGGAGGGCACGCGAAAGTACCGGCGAAAGCCCGCGTCACTGCTCGCCGGGGCGAGCGCCTCCGCGCGGAGGCCGTATCGGGGGGCGGTCTGTCGGAGCCACTGCTCCAGCATCTCGTCGCGGTTCGCCATGAGGACAACTCCTTCTTCAATAGGTGGCGCAAGGCGGCCGTCCCTGCGGGCGGCCGCCTTATAATTTGGCAATTTCATCGCCGCCCATTTTATCGGCTCCTCCCGGAGTCCGCTTCACCATGACCCTACCGCCCGTCCGCGTCATCGCCGCCTGCGTCGCGCTCGCCACCGCCGCCATGAGCGGCGCCGCCCAAGCCTCCGACAACGTCCGCGTCCGCCTCGACTCGGCCACCAGGCTCGATATGGACCAAGCGCGCACCAACGCGAACGACAGCGCGAGCTTCGTGAGCGCCGAACGCATCGAAGGCAACCCCGAAGACGAACTCCATCTGATCGGCGACGCGGAAATCCGCCGCGGCGGCACGGTGCTCACCGCGGACGAGATCACCTACGTGCAGAGCACGGACGAAGTGACCGCGAAGGGCAACGCCAAGATCACGCGCCAGGGCGCGAGCTTCTCGGGTCCCTCGATGAAGTTCCGCATCACGAGCCGCTCGGGCTCGATGGAGGACGCGACGTGGGAGTACGCGCCCCGCAATCTGCGCGGCTGCGCGAGGAACGTGCGCTTCCTCTCCGGGGACCGCACGACCTTTGAAGACGTCAAGGTGACGACCTGCAAACGCGAGGACGAGGCCTGGTTCATCCGCATGAACGACCTCGAAATCGACGAGTACGACCGCTCGGCCTCGGGCCGCGGGGCGACGCTTCACTTCCAGGGCGTGCCGATCTTCGGCTCCCCCTGGTTCTCGTTCCCGATCAGCTCGGAACGCCGCTCGGGGTTCCTCACGCCCACCTACGCGATGAGCTCGACCCGAGGCGTCGACATCTCGATTCCGTACTACTTCAACCTCGCGCCCAACTACGACTGGACGATCACGCCCCGGTACATGACGAAGCGCGGGCTGATGATCGGCAACGAAGCGCGCCTGATGCTCCCCAACTTTGAGGGGGCGGCGTCCTTCAACTACCTGAACGACGACCGCGAGTACGGCGACACCCGCTGGGGCACGCGCGTCCAAGGGAAGTACCAGCGCGACCAGCTCGGCTTCACGGTCGACTACAACCGCGTCTCGGACGACGACTACATCTCGGACTTCGCGGGCGACATCCGCGAATCGTCCGAAGCGGTTCTGCCGCAGGACTACGCGCTCACGTGGACCGACACGCACTGGTCGACGGCGCTGCGCGTCAACAAGAACCAGACGCTCGCGATCGACCCCGAGGATCTGGACGGCCGCAAGATCGTGAAGCCCTTTGAGCGCGAACCGCAGTTCGTCGCGTCGGGCTACTATGGCGACGTCCAAGGCTTTGAGCTCACGAGCGTCATCGAAGCGACGCGCTTCACGCACCCGGACATGATGGACGGGTCGCGCTTCGTCGTTGACCAGACGGTGAGCTACCCGATGAGGGGTGCGGGCTGGTTCGTGATTCCGAAGGGGCGCCTCATCGGCACCTGGTACGACCTCCAGCACCGCGGCCGCAACCTGCAGGGCACCGGCAGCGACGCCTACGTCTACTACAAGGACAACAACCCGAGCCGCGTCTCGCCCATCTTCAGCCTCGACACGGGGTTGATCTTCGAGCGTGATTCGAGCTGGTTCGGCCGCGACGCCTTCCAGACGGTCGAGCCGCGCATCTTCTACGCCTACTCGCCCTACCGCGACCAGTCGGACATTCCGATCTTCGACACGTCGATCGCCGACCTGAACTTCGCGACGCTCTTCACCGAGAACGTCTACGCGGGCTACGACCGCGTGTCGGAAGCCAACCAGGTGACGACCGCGATCTCGACCCGCTACATCGACAAGGCCTCGGGGCTTGAAATCTTCCGCGCGGGGCTCGGCCAGCGCCACTACTTCGGCGACCAGCGCGTCGACTTCCTCAACACGACCACGGAGCGCGACTACTTCGACGGTCAGGACACGCTGGGGACCCGCACGCACGACAGCCGAAGCGACCTTTTGGCGAGCGTCGGCGCGCGCCTCACCCGAGCGGTGACGGTCTCGACCACGGCGCAGTACTCGTCTTCTCAGAGCGAACTCCAGAAGATCAACGCCGGCATCCGCTGGCAGCCGCGTCCGATGTCGAGCATGGCGCTCTACTACCGCTACAACAAGACGGCGGTGGCGACCGAGGACCGCATCAAGCAGATCGACTTCGCGATGCAGTGGCCGCTCACGGACCGTCTCTACGGCCTCTTCCGCTACAACTACTCGCTCTATCAGGACAAGCCGATCGAAATGATCGGCGGGTTCGAGTACCACCACGACTGCTGGACGATGCGCATCGCCGCCCAGCGCTACACCACGAGTTCCAACGAAGACGAGACCAACTTCTTCTTACAACTGGAGCTGACCGGTTTGGGTAGCATTGGCGTCAGTCCGCTCTCGGAACTTCGCCGCAGCATCAAGGCTTATCAAACGCGTGACTCCATCCCCGGGATGTCCGATCCTTACGACTACTATGAATAAGTTCAAGACACTCGCCCTCGTTCTCGCGACGCTCGGCGCCGCTGCCGCTCAGGCGGCTTCCGTCATGGATCAGCCGCCCGCCGGGGGCGTCGGACCCGCGGCCGCCGCGCCGCTTCAGGCCGACCTCGACCGCATCGTCGCCGTCGTGAACAACGAGGTGATCACCGAGACCGAACTCCAGCAGCGCGTCCACACGGTCGCGATCAATCTGCGCCGCGCGCAGATCGAACTTCCCCCGATGGAGCAGCTCCGCCAGCAGGTTCTGGAGCGCCTCATCGCCGAGCGCGCCATCATGCAGCGCGCCCGTCAGACCGGGATCCGCATCGACGACCAAATGGTGAACGCCTCGATCGAACAGATCGCCCGCCAGAACAACCTCACCGTCGAGGAGCTGCGCAGCCGCCTCGCCGCGGACGGCGTCGCCTTCAATTCGTTCCGCGAAGAGATCCGCGACGAAATCACGACGCAGCGCCTGCGCGAGCGTGAGGTCGACGAAAAGATCGTCGTTTTGGACAGCGAAATCGACGCCTACCTCGCCGAACAGGCGGGCTTCACCGGGGACGAAACGACCGAATACCACGTCGCGCACATCCTGCTGCCGATCAACACGCCCGACGAAGACGACGCGGTGCGCAAGACCGCCGAAGACATCGCGCAGCGCGCCAGGAACGGCGAGGAATTCTCCTCGCTCGTCGCCGCCTTCTCGCGCGCCGACGACGCGCTCTCCGGGGGCGACCTCGGCTGGCGCACGAAGTTGGACGTGCCGGAAGTCTTCTGGAAGGCGATGGAAAACGACCTCAAGGCCGGCAACGTCTACGTGACGCGCTCGCAGCGCGCCTGGCACGTCGTGAAGCTCGAAGGCGAGCGCAACGGCGCCACCGCGAAGCTGGCCGGGGGCCCGGTCGAGCAGACCCACGCCCGCCACATCCTGATGTTCGTCTCGGACATCACGCCGGAAGCCGACGTGCTGCGCCGCCTCTCCGAAATCAAGGCCCGCATCGAAGCCGGCGAAGCCGACTTCGCCACGATGGCCCGCCTCAATTCCGTCGACGCCACCGCCACCCGCGGCGGCGACCTCGGGTGGCTCCAGGACGGGGACACCGTGCCCGAATTCGAAGCCGCGATGAAGAAGTTGAAGAAGGGCGAAGTCTCCGAGCCGATCAAGACCAACTACGGCTACCACCTCATACAGGTGGTCGACCGCCGCACCGACACCGAAGGCAACCCGCAGCGCATGCGCATCGCGGCGCGTCAGGCGCTCCGCCAGAAGAAGCTCGCCGAAGCGACCGCCACCTGGCAGCGTGAGCTCCGCGACGAAGCCTACGTCGACGTGCGCCTCAACGACGCCGAATGATGAGCGGCGCCGCCGACACCCCGCTCGCCCTCACGACGGGCGAGCCCGCGGGGATTGGTCCCGAAGTCGCCGTCCGGGCGGCCTGGGAGACCCGTGCGCGCGTGGAGCTGATCGGCGACCGGACGCAGCTCGAAAAGACCGCGGAGGCGCTGGGTTTGGGCCCCGCGCCCGCGCACGTCTCCTTCCGGCACGTGCCGCTCGCGGCAGATCCCGTCCCGGGGGTGCTCGACCGCCGGAACGCGCCCGCGGTCCTTGAGATGCTCACGCTCGCGCACGAAGGCGCCTCTTCGGGGCGCTACCGCGCGATCGTCACCGGCCCCGTGCAGAAGAGCGTGCTCTGCGGTCCGGGGAGCCACTTCTCCGGCCACACCGAATTCTTCCAACAGAAGGCGGGCGTGAAGCGCGTCGTCATGATGCTCGTCTCCACCCCGCGTCAGGACGCGCTCAAGGTGGCGCTCGCGACGACGCACCTCCCGGTCTCGCAGATCGCACAGGCGGTCACACCCGAGCGCTTGGACGACATCCTCGACATCCTCCTCACGGCGCTTCGCCGTGAGTACGGCTTCGCGCACCCGCGCCTCGCCGTCGCGGGCCTCAACCCGCACGCGGGCGAATCGGGCGAACTCGGCATGGAGGAAATCGAGGTGATCACGCCCGCGATCCTGCGCGCCCGAGCGAAGCACCCCGAGTGCTCGATCGAGGGGCCCTTCCCCGCCGACACCCTTTTCATTCCCGGGCGCGAAGCGTCCTACGACGCCGTCCTCGCGATGTACCACGACCAGGGCCTTCCGGTTCTGAAGCACGTCGGGTTCGTCGAGGGCGTCAACGTCACGCTGGGGCTTCCCTACGTGCGCACCTCGGTCGACCACGGCACGGCGCTCGACATCGCCGGGCGCGGCGTCGCCGACCACCGCAGCATGACGGCCGCCCTGGAACTCGCCCAAACCCTCAGCAAAAACCGTGAAGCAAGAATGGCTTGAAGGGCACCGCGCCCGCAAACGTTTCGGACAGAACTTCCTCCACGATCAGCACTGGATCGGCCGCATCGTCCGCTCGATCGACGCCAAGCCCGAAGACGCGATCATTGAGATCGGACCGGGGCAGGCGGCCCTGACGCGCGAGATCATCGCCTGCGCGGGTCACGAGACCGCGGTCGAGATCGACCGCGACCTCGCCGCCTTTCTGCGCACGCAGTTCGCACCCGAAGCGCTGACGCTCATCGAAGCCGACGCGCTCACGCTCGACTGGGCGACGGTTCTGGAAGGGAAGCGCCTCCGGATCATCGGGAACCTCCCCTACAACATCTCCTCGCCGCTGCTCTTCGCGCTGATGAAGGGCGCGCACCGCGTGATCGACCAGCACTTCATGCTGCAGAAGGAAGTCGTCGACCGCATGACGGCCGAGCCCGGGAGCAAGACCTACGGGCGGCTCTCCGTGATGCTTCAGTACCGCTACGTCATGCACAAGCTCTTCGACGTGCCGCCGGGCGCCTTCGTGCCGCCTCCGAAGGTGACGTCCTCGATCGTGCGCATGATTCCGCGTCCGGTGGAGTCCCTCCCCGAGGTGGACCTCGAAGTCTTCGGCGAGATCGTCGCGGCCGCCTTCCAGCAGCGCAGGAAGACGCTACGCAACGCCGTCTCCGCCTTCCTCACGGAGGACGAGATCCGCGCCGCCGGGATCGATCCGACGCTTCGCGCCGAGGCGCTCGACGTCAACGCCTTCGTGGCGCTCGCGAACGCCGCCGCGGCGAAGAAGGCCTGACGGCCCGCGCCCCCATTCAAAAGCCCCCGACGGTCCTGCCGTGCGGGGGCTTTTCATATCAGGCGCTCAGCTCATGAACCACCCGTCTTTAGGAATTTTTGACCCTAAAACCTCGAAGGAACCCCCGTGGTTCCTTTTTTCTTGCCCTTTGCAAGTCTGAACTCAATTAGGTAAAATATAGGC
>ENA-UPWN01000514-UPWN01000514.1-human-gut-metagenome-genome-assembly--contig:-NODE-514-length-19466-cov-32.617773_pt1 | contig 19466 bp, 14 predicted proteins | sample MGYA00250050_ERZ773377 | MGnify/ENA primary metagenome ERZ773377 (study PRJEB29103, sample SAMN06112008) | human gut metagenome | biome: human gut; feature: ankylosing spondylitis patient; material...
TAAAGTTCTGCTCTGCAATCTTGTCATTACATTTCCAGATAGCTTTCAGTTCTTCTTTTGATTTGCTTTTCATCCAGTTTAATACTTCTGCTGTCTTATCAATATAGACAGGCAGTTCAACCGGTGCTAAGTTATCGGTATCTACAATCATCTTTTTTGCAGGTGATAAAATAATCTTCATTATGCCAATTCCTTAAGCATATTTTCAGGATCATCTGCCGCCTTGACTTTATCATTTGCCTTTATAATGATTCCCTTCTCATCAATAAGATATGTAGTTCTTACTACACCCATAGATACTTTTCCATAATTTTTCTTTTCTTTCCAGACATCATATGCTTCAATAACTTTACGCTCCGGATCTGCTAATAGCGTAAATGCCAGTCCGTATTTTTCTTCAAATCTCTTGTGAGACGCTACAGAGTCCTTGCTTACTCCGAGAATAACAGCTCCCTTCTCAGTAAACTGTGGATAACGCTCAGAAAAACCACATGCCTGCTTCGTACATCCTGGTGTATTATCCTTTGGATAAAAATATAAGATCACTTTTTTTCCTGCATAATCGCTTAATTTATGCATTTCTCCATTCTGATCCGGCAATTCAAAGTCCGGTGCTTTTTTTCCTACTTCTAACATATTATTCCTCCACTTCTTTCAATTCCATCTGTTTTCTTGTCCTCTTATTGCCAGAAACCATTTTATGACCAGAATAGATTGCCATAATCAAGCATATCAGAGAGCCAAACGCAAAGTATTTGTGTGCTGCTTTTAACCCTTTATATCCTGTATAAAAAGTTCCAACCATTGTAACTATTGCTCCAATTGACCAATATTTATGTGCTTTCATAATACACCTCCATATTTTATTATCAACATCATAATACAACAATTTATTATTTTCAACACCAGCATTTTTCATAGTTTTCTTTTATTTAACAAATCACATAAGATTACTCTTATATTGTTTTCAACTTCTTTAATCTTACGAACAACCTTATACCCTTCGGACACATCTCTTCAAGTTCCTCAAGGCTGTATCTTCTCAAATAAACAACCTAACAGCTTCAGTATTCCTGTAGCCGCAACACACTAAAAAAGAGGCTTAACGCCTCTTAAATATAAAATATTCACTTAATTACAACCGCCAGCCTTGTTAATACATTTCTTACAGCAAGTTTAATACTATGACAACTCAAATGCTCCTGTATACAAGCTGTAATATGTTCCCTTACTTGCAATAAGTTCATCGTGTGAACCTCTCTCAATTATATTGCCGTGGTCTAATACCATTATAGCATCTGAATTGCGTACAGTTGAAAGCCTGTGCGCTATTACGAATACTGTTCTGCCCTTCATCAGGTTATCCATACCTCTCTGGACAAGTGCTTCTGTTCTTGTATCAATTGAAGATGTAGCCTCATCAAGAATCATTACAGGTGGATTAGCAACTGCTGCCCTTGCAATTGATATAAGCTGTCTTTGTCCCTGTGAAAGACTTGCTCCATTCTGTGTAAGTACTGTCTGATAACCGTCTGGAAGTCTTGTTATAAAGTCATCTGCATTGGCAAGCTTGGCGGCGTTAATACATTCCTCATCTGTCGCTGACAGATTACCATATCTTATATTATCCATAATAGTTCCTGTGAACAGATTAACGTCCTGTAATACAATGCCAAGTGAATGCCTTAAATCGTCTTTCTTAATTCTATCAATGCTTATTCCGTCATAGAATATATTTCCTGAATTAATATCATAAAATCTGTTAATCAGGTTAGTTATAGTCGTCTTTCCTGCACCTGTTGCACCAACAAATGCTATCTTCTGTCCTGATTTAGCCCATAGATTAATATTATTAAGTATAATCTTATTCTCATTATATCCAAATATTACATCATCAAATACGACCTTTCCCCTAAGAAGTATATAACCTGTTGTATTATCAGCTTTCCTACACTTCCAGGCCCATCTGCCGTCTTTGTCAGTTGTTTCTGTAACTTCACCTGCTATAAATACCATTCTGGCATCTTTATTGTCGGCTTCTTTGTTATTAAGTTCTTTATCATCGCACTTTACGCGTACTAAAGTAACATCGCCTTCATCTTCTTCTGGCTTTTCATCAATAAGCCCGAATATTCTGGCTGCTCCCGCTAATGCCATAGCTATCATGCTTATCTGCTGCGCTATCTGTGATACAGGCATACAGAAGGTCTTAGAAAGATTAAGAAAGGCAACAATCATTCCAACAGTAATTCCACCAACCCCTCTTAATGCAAGAAGTCCGCCGATAAGGGCAATAAGTACATACTGTAAATTACCAAGCTGTGATATTGCCGGCATAAGTATATTACCGTATTTATTAGCATTGGTTGCATCACTGCAAAGCATTTCGTTATTCTTATCAAAATCGTACTTTGCCTCATCCTCGTGACAGAATACTTTAATAACCTTCTGTCCATTAATCATCTCCTCGATGAAACCTGTAACCTTACCTATTGTTATCTGCTGTCTTATAAAATATCTGGCACTTGCCCCGCCAATCTTCTTAGAAACAATCTGCATAATGCAGGTTACTGCTAATACAAGTATTGTAAGCGGTATACTGTTGACAATCATAGACACAATAACAACTACTATTGTCACAACCGCTGAGATGAACTGTGGAAGAGCCTGCGATATGAACTGTCTTAATGTATCAGTATCATTAGTATAATGACTCATTACATCACCATGTGTATGAGTATCGAAATATCTTATTGGAAGTGTCTGCATATGTGTAAACATATCATCACGGATTGCTTTTAAAGTTCCCTGTGATATTTTAATCATCATTTTGTTGTATGCAAATGTTGATAATACACCAACAAGATACAGACATCCAAGCATAATTATTGTCTTTAATAATGGTGCAAATGACGGATTAACCTCTGATAACATAGGTGTTATATAGTTATCTATAAGTATCTGTAAGAATAATGAACTTACTACTACTGTACAGGAACTAATAAGTATACATACAACAACCATAAAAAATGTCAGTTTATGTCTGCCTACAATATATGACATAAGTCTTTTTAATGTCTTTCCATCTATTGATGGCTTCCCTGATTTATTACCAGTCATACTGATATCAGCCTTTTTCTCATTACCTGCCATTACTGCTCATCTCCTTTCGTCTGTGATTCATATATTTCTTTATATATAGCATTTTCTTTTAATAACTGCTCGTGTGTTCCACAGCCATCAATCTTTCCGCCCTCCATTACAATAATGCAGTCTGCATCCTGAACTGATGATATTCTCTGTGCTATTATTATCTTAGTTGTATCCGGTATTTCATCTTTAAATGCTTTTCTTATTAAAGCATCTGTCTTAGTATCAACGGCACTTGTAGAGTCATCAAGAATAAGTATTTTAGGCTTTTTAAGAAGTGCTCTTGCTATACATAATCTCTGCTTCTGTCCACCTGATACGTTAGTACCACCCTGTTCGATATATGTATTATATTTCTTAGGGAATGTCTGGACAAATGGATCTGCCTGTGCAAGTTCACAGGCGTGTATTATCTCTTCATCTGTTGCCTCTTTATTACCCCAGCGTAAATTTTCTTTAATTGTTCCTGAAAATAACACATTTTTTTGAAGCACCATTGCAACTTCATTTCTTAATGTATAGATATCTATATCCCTTACATCAACACCGCCAATCTTAACGCTTCCCTCTGTTACATCGTAAAGTCTTGGTATAAGCTGCACTAATGAGCTCTTACCGCTTCCTGTTCCACCTATAATTCCTAGTGTTGAACCGCTTGGAATATTGAGGTTAATATTTTTAAGACATTCTTTCTCTTTATCATCTATATAACTAAAGCTTACATTATCAAACTTGATTGAACCATCATTTACACTGTTCTTTGGATTATCACAGTTATGAAGTGTGCTTTCTTCATCAAGAATTTCAACGATACGCTCAGCCGATGCTCTTGCCATATTAATCATAACCATAACCATTGATAACATCATAAGGCAGTTAAGAATTGTCATAGCATATGCTATAAGACTTGTAAGCTCACCTGTAGTAAGTGTTGTTGCTCCTGATGTAATTATCATTCTTGCACCGAACCAGCATAAGAAAAGCATACACGAATATATGCAGAACTGCATAAGCGGCATATTGTATGCAACAATACCTTCAGCCTTTAAGAACATTTTATATATCGCTTCTGATACCCTAGTGAACTTCTTTTCTTCAAAATCTTCACGGACAAAGGACTTAACTACTCTCATACCTGTAAGATTTTCTTCTACTACTTCATTAAGATTATCGTATATCTTAAATACTCTCTCGAAATATATATGCGATCTGCTTACTATTATATAAAGTCCAATACCAAGCACTGGAATTGCAATAAGAAATATTAATGAAAGCTTAGTACTTGTCATAAATGCCGCAATAAGTGCGAATATAAGCATAAATGGTGCTCTTACCGCAATTCTGATAATCATCATATAAGCATTCTGCACATTAGTTACATCTGTTGTAAGACGTGTCACAATACTTGATGATGAGAACTTGTCAATATTCGCAAAGGAATATTCCTGAATCTTATAATACATATCTTTTCTTAGATTCTTAGCAAAGCCTGCTGAGGCTGTGGCACACAGGCTTCCTGAAAGGATACCAAATACAAGACCTGCAATTACGCAGAGTATAAGCAAAGTTCCATATTTAACAAGTGTGCTCTCATCTCCAGCACTTATTCCTGAATCAATCATATTCGCCATCATAAATGGGATAAGAATTTCAAATATTACTTCAAATACGATACATACTGGTGTCATAATTGAAACCATTTTATATTCCCTTATCGAACGGGAAAGCTTTTTAATAATGTCCATATCATTCCTCTTTTCTGTACACAATTGTTACTATACACATGTTACTGGCTGAATATCTTCCCCAATTAACATTGCTATTCTTAATTATTATCATCTGGTGTACACAGACAAATTAATCCTATCAGCGTGAACGATTTTAACATTATTATTAAAAAAATGGAATTTGTAAAAATACAACATCGTTAGATTTTTTCTAATGCACTCTTGAAATATTAATATATTATGAACTATAATCAATTATGCAGATTATTTAATATAATTAAGGAGATTTTTATGACTACACAGCAGTTAGAATGTTTTATAAGAGTTGCCGACAAGCTTAATTTTACAAAAGCTGCACAGGAAATGTTTCTTACAACCCCAACTGTCACACACCATATTAAAAGCCTTGAGGAAGAACTGGGTGCGGCACTTTTTATAAGGACACCGAAAATGGTACAGCTTACCGATGCCGGTGCTGAATTCTATGGAGATGCAAAGGATATCCTTAATAGAATTAATCTTTCAAGCAAGAAGATTTCCAATGTGGTATCCCAGTCATTGTCCTATATAAGAATTGGCTGTACAAGCAATGCCGAATTAAAGGCACTTAAACCAGCATTAAAAGAACTAGGAAAATGTATGCCCGATATATATCCTATGCTGTTTCTGCGTGACTACTCACGTCTTAAGACAATGTTTGAAAGCGGACATATAGATATAATGCTCGTTACTAAAGATATGATTGAAAATACCGATTGCATTTTCAAGCCTATAAAGAATATGAAAAGCTATGCCTTGATATCTGATGACTATAATAAGACTACTGAGGATAATAAAGACTTACATTCAATGTCAGCTATTTCCTTTGATGACTTAAAAGGACACTGCCTTTTACTGCTTAACCAGCGTTTAATTCCTTTCACACAAGGAAATCTTTTACAGGAAAAACTTGTGCTTCATTCACAGGATAATTATCACTTTATATGTGAGAACAGCCAGACAAGTGAGCTTCTTGCACAATGTGGATATGGCATTGCAATACTGCCTGAATTCTGCATTGATACCCCGCTTGATAGCTGCCGCATACTACCCATTACAGACCAGCGTGAAATACAATACGGAATAGCCTATAACAAGACCCGCTCTACCAAAGACACCAAGAAAATCTGCAACATATTAATAAGTAATCTCAAACCGCAATAAAAAGAATTTACTATTACACAAAATATAATACCGCATATATTCTACAACTTTTATGTCCCATAACCGGATACGCATTAATCTGTAGAATATATGCGGTATTTATTAATTATATTCTTTAATATTAGTATACACTATGCTTATGCAAAACTAAATATTGCTGTAAATACTCCTGCTGAAGCAATACCCATTATTATACCTGCAAGCAATACTCCTCCAAGAACAGCAATTACACTCTTCTTAAAGCCCATATCAAGGAAACTTGCTGCAAGTGTTCCTGTCCACGCACCTGTACCAGGTATTGGAATACCAACGAATAATAAAAGTGCTATAAAAAGACCATTCCCAGCCTTCTGCTTTAACTTTTCTCCACCTTTGTGACCTTTTTCAATACAAAATGTAAAGAACTTTCCGATATATTTCTTGTCTGCACCCCATTCAAGAACACGTCTTGCAAAAAGATATATAACCGGAACCGGAAGCATATTACCTATTACACATATTATATATGACTGTAATAATGGAAGCTGCATTCCCTGTGATATAGGAATTGCTCCTCTAAGTTCAACAATAGGTACCATAGATACAAGAAAACATATAAGATATTTTTTTAACATTTTTCACCTCATCAAATTAATTAAACATATATACTGCATCTTTATAATCGTATTCTAACCGCATATATTATATGATGATAACACACTTATATATGTATATGCAATACTATATAACATCAAATAATGATAACTGGTTACTCTCTGCCATCCCGTCAAGAAGTCCAAGCTCACCAAGCTTCTCTATAACCGTCTGTCCAATCCTGGCTCTCTGGCGCAAGTCGTCCTTTGATAAGAACTCACCATCCCTTGCGGCTATCTCTATTGATTCTCCAGCAGACTCACCAACCTTGGATATTACCTTAAATGATGGCATAATCTTTCCATCTATTATCTGAAATGACCTTGCCTTTGCCTTGTATATGTCAATAGGTACGAACTCAAAGCCCCTTGCATACATTTCCTGAACAATACGCATATCCTTAAGCTCATCATCTTCAACATTGGATATCGTGCCGTCTGCTTTCTTAGCTTTGTAGTCATTAATATAATACTCCAATCGTTCCCTTCCCATTGCCATTTTTTCATAATCAAAGGCATTGGCTCTTATACTGTAATATGCACAGTAGTAAGCCAGCGGATAAAACACCTTGCAGTAAGCTACTCGCCATGCCATCATAACGTAAGCTGCGGCATGTGCCTTTGGGAACATATACTGGATTTTATTACAAGACCATATATACCAGTCTGGAACACCGTGTTCCCTCATAATCTGCTCCCATTCAGGTGTAAGTCCCTTACCTTTTCTTACCTTCTCCATTATTGTAAATGCAAGCTCACTTTCAAGTCCTTTCTGGATAAGGTATATCATAATGTCATCTCGTGTACATATCGCCGTAGATATGGTTGCCTTGCCCTCTTTAAGAAGTGTCTGTGCGTTACCAAGCCATACATCAGTTCCGTGTGAAAGCCCTGCAATTCTTACAAGGTCAGAAAAATACTGTGGCTTAGTATCAATAAGCATCTGCATAGCAAAATCTGTACCAAACTCTGGTATTCCAAGTGCACCAAGCTTACAACCGCCAATATCCTCAGGTGTAATTCCAAGTGCCGAAGTATCCTTGAATAAAGACATTACTTCTCTTGAATCCAGTGGTATTTCCAATGGGTCAATACCTGTTAAATCCTGCAACATTCTAATCATAGTAGGGTCAAGATGCCCAAGAATATCAAGCTTTAACAAGTTATGGTCAATACTATGATAATCGAAATGTGTTGTTACAATTCCACTCTTTACATCGTTGGCAGGGTGCTGTACCGGTGTAAATGAATGTATCTCATCACCAATAGGAAGAACTACAATTCCTCCCGGATGCTGTCCTGTTGTTCTTCTTATATCTATACAGCCCTCAGCAATACGTTCTATTTCACAACGGCGTTTAACCCTGCCTCTCTCCTCTAGATATTTAAGAACATATCCATACGCTGTCTTTTCTGCGACAGTACCGATTGTACCAGCCTTGAATGTCTGTCCCTTTCCAAATATAACCTCTGTATAAGCATGTGCCTTACTCTGGTATTCATTAGAAAAGTTAAGATCGATATCAGGCTCTTTGTTACCCTTAAATCCTAAGAATGTTTCAAATGGTATATCAAAACCTAATTTATTTAACTTATGACCACAATTAGGACACACCTTATCTGGCATATCACAGCCTGCACCACCAGCGAACTTCTTAACTTCCTCTGAATCAAAGTCAACATAAAAGCACTCTGGACAAAGATAATGCGGACTAAGCGGATTAACCTCTGTAATACCAGCCATAGTTGCCGCTAAAGATGAACCAACAGAACCTCTTGAACCTACAAGGTATCCATCATCATTTGACTTCCATACAAGCTTCTGTGCAATAATATACATAACGGAGTAACCATTAGATATAATTGAATTAAGCTCACGCTCAAGTCTTTCTGTAACAATCTGTGGAAGTTCTGGTCCATATATTTCGTGTGCCCTGTTATGGCATATATTCCTTAACATCTGATCTGAATTCTCAATTACAGGAGGACGTTTATCAGGACGTACCGGACTAATCTTCTCGCACATATCCATTATCTTATTCGTGTTAGTTACAACTATCTCATATGCCTTATCATTTCCAAGATAATCGAACTCAGAAAGCATTTCCTCTGTAGTATGCAGATACAGTGGTGGCTGGTTATCCGCATCATCAAAGCCTTTTCCTGCCATAATTATTCTACGGTATATTTCATCTTCTGGATTAAGAAAATGCACATCACATGTTGCAACTACAGGCTTGTCGAACTTTTCACCTAAAGATATGACTCTTCTGTTAAGATCTCTTAAGTCCTCTTCGTCTTTAACGTAATAATCTTCCTTCTCAATCATAAAATGGTTATTACCGATTGGCTGCACCTCAAGATAATCATAGAAATTAACTATTCTTGCAATCTCCGCATCTGATCGTCCATTTACCATAGCACGGAACAACTCTCCTGCCTCACACGCACTTCCTATTATAAGACCTTCCCTGTACTTATTAACAAGGCTCTTTGGTATCTTGGGAAATCTGTTAAAATACTGCAGATGTGAAGCCGACACAAGCCTGTACAGATTAATTCTTCCCATCTCATTAGAGGCAAGTATTATACAGTGGTACTGGTGAAGCTTCTTAATTGACTCATCATCAAGCGTTCCCTCTTCATTAAGCTTATCAAGTGTATATATATCCCTTTCATAAAGCATCTTCACAAGCTTTAAGAATATATGTGCTGTTGCCTCTGCATCATCAACCGCCCTGTGGTGGTTATCAAGCACAACATTAAGATGCTTGGTTAATGTATCAAGCTTATAATTATGTAATGCCGGTATAAGGAACTGTGACAAAAGCACTGTATCTATATAAGTAGGTGCAAATTCTATCCCCATTTTCTCAGCATTATTAATTATAAAACTCATATCAAATTCCGCATTGTGGGCTACCATAACACAACCCTTACAGAATTCTATAAAATCAGGCAGTATCTGCTCGATAGTTCCTGAATTCATAACCATCTGGTCATTAATACCTGTTAAATTCTCAATTCTAAAAGATATAGGTATCTGTGGATTAACAAATGTTGAAAATCTGTCTACAATCTCATTATTCTTAATCTTTACCGCACCTATCTCTATTACCCTGTCTACCAAAGCCGAAAATCCCGTTGTTTCCAGATCAAATACAACGAATTCCCCTTTAAAGTCCTGTCCAGCCGGATTAATTACTATCTTCCTGGTATCATCGACAAGATATGCCTCAACACCATATATAACCTTAAAATCTAACTTCTCACCCTTTTTATTATACTTAAACTCCAGATCCTGCATAGTGTGATAAGCTTCCGTGAATGCCTGCACAACTCCGTGATCAGTAATCGCAATTGCCTTGTGTCCCCAGCTTATCGCCTGCTTTATTATATCCTTGGCATAAGATACACCATCCATATCACTCATCTTGGTATGGCAGTGAAGCTCTACCCTCTTATGAAGTGATAAGTCATTTCTTACTGACCTGTTATCACTTCCTTTTCGTATTCCTGACACATTGGATATAGTAATCTCCTGATCATACTTATCCATTGAAGCTATGCCTTTTATCTTAAGAAAATTACCCTTTTTAATGAATTCATAAAGATCTGGAAGCTGTTCATTTCTTGCAAACATTTTCACTACAATGCTGTCTGTAAAATCTGTAACAACGATAGATAATATAGTTCTTTCGTTTCTTATCTCTCTTGTTTCTATGCTTCTTATCATACCATTTATGACAACTTCACCTATTGGCGATTCTATCTGTTCTATGGCAGTAACTTCATCGTCAAAGTCCCTTCCATATAATATATCTGTATTAGCTGGCTTTCTATAACGTGTAAGATCTTTTCCAGAAGCTCCTCTTTCATTAAAAAATGCAGCGGCTTTAGCTTTCTGTTCGGCATACTTTTTGTTCTTCTCTGCCCCATTATCGCTCTTGGCTTCTTCGCCTGCTGCCATAAAGTTATCTTCAATCTGCTTAATTCTAAGATTAAGCTTATGTTCATTTTCTTTCTCATAACGCTTCTCAAGCTTGGCAACATACTTATATTCAACATCTATCTCAAAGCCAAAACGGTTAAGAAATATAAGCTGAAAATATTCCTTAAGGTCATCTGCATATGTTCTTGCAAGAAATCCGTCCTCTAATGTAAGCACAAGCAGGTCATCCTTTTCAAACTCCCACGTTGAATTCTTTAAAAGATTATACTCAAGTGTCCAGTATTTCTCCAATTCAAATAATATGCTGTCATAATACACGTCCATTATTGTCTGTGGCGTATACTGCTTTGACAGATTATATCTGTCTATGATTCTTACATCCATATTCTGTATACGGAATATCTGCTTTTTAAGGGCATCTTCTACCCTGTATATTATCTTCTTGCTTATAACCCTGTCATTCTTTATGTATACTCTCGCCAATGAGTTCGTTGATGTCTTGGATACTCTCGTAACCTCAACATTTTCCATATACATACCAATATCCTCTGGCAGTTTTAATGTCTTAAATACTTCAAAAAATCTACGCATCTTTAACCAACACCTTCTGCCAAAGGATAATAATAATCAGTCTTTCCAATTATCTAATTCGTCCTTCAGCACTGCTAACAGTTTATCTTCTTCAAACTTCTTAATTATTTCGCCATGCTTTATAAGAACACCACAGCCGTCACCACCTGCTATTCCTATATCAGCCTCCTTAGCTTCTCCAGGACCATTTACAACACAGCCCATAACAGCTATCTTAATATCAAGGTCATAGTTTCTAACAAGCTCCTCAACCTTTGAGGCAAGACCGATAAGGTCAATTTTAGTTCTTCCACAGGTAGGACAAGATACAACCTCAATACCACCTTTTCTTAAACCGAGTGTCCTAAGAATAAGCTTAGCTGCCTCTATCTCCTTTACAGGGTCATCTGTAAGTGAAACTCTTATTGTATCACCTATGCCCTGTCCTAATATAAGCCCAAGACCTATTGATGACTTAATGCTTCCGCTGAATAACGTACCTGACTCAGTAATTCCAACGTGAAGTGGGTGGTTAGTCTGCTTGGCTATAAGTTCGTGTGCCTTAACACACATCATTACATCTGACGATTTAATGCTTATAACAAGATTATCATAACCAAGATCTTCTATAATCTTTACTTTATCAAGTGCACTCTCAACAAGTCCTTCGGCTGTAACACCGCCATATTTCTCTATAAGGTCTTTCTCAAGTGAACCACTGTTGACCCCTACTCTTATAGGGATATTCTTAGCCCTGGCAGCATCTACAACAGCCTTAATCTTATCTGTTCCACCGATATTGCCTGGATTAATTCTTATCTTGTCAGCACCATTATTAATTGCCTCTATTGCCATTCTGTAATCAAAATGTATATCTGCAACCAATGGAATATGAATATGCTTCTTAATCTCCTTGATTGCTTTAGCGGCATTAATATCTGGAACTGTACATCTTATAATATCACAGCCTGCTTTCTCTAAAGCCAGTATCTGGCTGACAGTTGCCTCAACATCATCAGTTCTTGTGTTAGTCATAGACTGAATCATTATAGGATTGCCGCCACCGATTAACTTATTGCCTATTTTTACAACCTTTGTATTATCTCTATACATATTAAGCCTCATTTCTTAATTAAAAAAGTCCTCTTATATCTTTAAACATAACATATATCATAAGAACAAATAAGAATATCATACCAACAAAATGCACCATACCCTCGTGTTCTTTCTTGACTGGCTTGCCTCTTAATACTTCAAGTATAAGAAATACAAGTCTTCCGCCATCAAGTGCCGGTATTGGAAGAAGGTTCATAACTCCAAGATTGGCACTTATAAGCCCTGCAAGATTTAAAAGATTAAGGATTACATAAAATGTTCCATCAGCCTTGCTTTCTTCTACAATATTACTCATAGCACTTACTGTTCCAACAGGACCAGAAAGATCATTAATTCCCACCTGTCCTGTAAACATCATTCCAAGGCTCTTAACTACAGTATTAACACTATATCCAACTTCCTTAAATGCATAGCCGATTACTGATATAGGTGAAACCTTCTGTCTTGCCCCATAGCTTGCAAAGCCTGTATAGTAATATTCATTCTCTACAGAATCCGGTGTCACATTTAACTGCATTGTACTACCATCTCTGTTTATTGTAATATCAACGCTCTCGCCATTACACTGTCCTACAAGCTCAATAATCTTGGTACTTCCGTCAACTGCAACGCCATTAACCGCTGTTATTATATCCCCCTTCTTAATACCAGCCTTCTGTGCTGGTGTTCCGTCAGATACGCCTGCTATTGTCCCATTCTGCTCTAAAGTAACACCCATCTGGTACTTCTGCTGTTTAACATATTCCGGAGTAAGAGTTGTTGTATATTTCTGTCCATCTCTTTCATATGTTATATTCATAGTATCATCAGCGTGGTACACCCTATAGAAAGAATAATCCCTGTAAAATGTTATCTTCTGGTTATTAACCTTTATAATCTTGTCACCTTCCTGAAGCCCTGCACTTACCGCTGGTGAATTATCATATACAACATCAACCATACAAGGGTCATAGCCTATACTTCCAATAATTACAACCGAGCAGACAAATGCCAGTATAAAGTTAAATATTGGTCCAGCTGCTATAACTGCAATCCTTGCCCACACTGATTTATTAGCAAATGATTTGGACATATCATAGCCAGCTTCCAGTGCTTCCTGCTTTTTCTTCTCAGACATATAGCTTCCAGCCGATGTATTATCAGATGAATACCTTGAAGCATTTCCAAAGCCATTATCTTCTGCTGTTTTACCATTGCAAAAGTCATTATCCAACTCGCTTCCAGATTTGCCAGTATTATTGCCTTCTGTTGGATCTTCCTGCTCATCATCATCTGCCTCTAAGAAATCCTCACCAAGCATTATACAGGCTCCACCAAAAGGAAGCAGCTTAAGACTATATTCTGTTTCACCTTTCTTAAAATGTATAAGCTTAGGTCCAAATCCAAGTGAGAATTCCACAACTGTAATTCCATTTGCCTTAGCTACAATAAAATGTCCAAACTCGTGTATAATTATGATTATGCTTAATACAAGTATCGCTAATATTATATTTATAACCACTCTGCTCCTCCATTCTTCAAACGGTTTTCTATCATTTCATAGACTGTCTGTTCTGTTTCTAATATTTCGTCTACAGACGGATTATCAATATAACGTACTTCATTCATTGCATACTCTATAATATCAGGTATATCAAGATACTTTATCTTTCTGTCAAGGAACTTTGCAACTGCAAGCTCATTTGCCGCATTAAATGCTGTTGGGATATTGCCGCCCTTATCAGAAGCTGTATAAGCAAGCTTAAGTCCTTTAAATGTCTCCATATCAGGCTTTTCGAATGTAATATTGCCAAGTTCAAAGAAATCCACTCTCTTAGTGTTAAGCTCTCTTCTATGCGGATAATAGAGAGCATACTGTATAGGAAGGCGCATATCAGGACTTCCAAGCTGTGCCATTATTCCTCCGTCAATGAATTCAACCATAGAATGTATTATGCTCTGTGGCTGTACAACCACAGTGACCTTAGATGATGGAACATTGAATAACCACTGTGCTTCCATTACCTCAAGGCCTTTATTAACCATAGTTGATGAGTCTATTGTTATCTTTCTTCCCATAGCCCAGTTAGGGTGGTTAAGTGCATCCTCAACTGTCACATTTACAAGGTCAGCTCTTTTCTTTCCTCTGAATGGACCACCTGATGCTGTAAGAAGTATTCTTTCAACCTCCTTAGGATATTCGCCGTTAAGTGACTGAAATATCGCTGAATGTTCGCTGTCTACAGGATATATATTAACATTATTGTCCTTAGCAAGCTTCATTATAATATGTCCTGCTGTTACAAGTGTCTCCTTATTGGCAAGTGCAATATCCTTATGTGCTTCAATTGCTTTAATCGTTGGAACAATGCCCATCATTCCAACAACGGCCGTAAGAACAATATCAGCTTCTTTATGTGTTGCTGCTTCTATAAGTCCCTCATCACCATACACTATCTTTACATCAATATCTGAAAGCAGAAGCTTTAACTCGCCCGCAAGCTTTTCAGTTCCAATACATACCAAAGATGGTCTGAATTCCCTTACCTGTTCTGCTAATTCTTTTACTCTTGTTCTTGCTGCAAGTGCAACAACCTTTATATCTTTATTTCTTCTAATAACATCTAAAGTCTGAGTTCCTATTGAACCAGTCGAACCTAGAACTGATATTCCTCTCATTATCTACACCCTTTCCTAATCTATATTATAGTAACTTTAAAGTCCTATACTGTTAAGCAGTATTATCGCCCAGTATACAACCGGTGCTGTGAATATTACGCTATCAAATCTATCCATAATTCCACCATGTCCCGGAATTAATGTACCATAATCTTTAACATTATAATTTCTCTTAATTGCAGATGCCGCCAAGTCACCAACTATTGACAATAACGCCCCTGCAAGGCTTGCTACTGCAAATGCCACAGACGAATTATCAATAACACCTGCCATTTTAGAACTTACTAAAGCTCCGTATACCGCACCGAGTATTGTTGCACCAATCACTCCGCCTATTGCACCTTCAACCGACTTCTTAGGTGATAACACAGGTGCCATTTTGTGCTTTCCTATGCACACTCCTGTGAAATAAGCAAATGTATCATTTCCCCACGAAGCAATAAATATAAGCCACACAATAAATATTCCGTTATCTGACATTCTTGTTTCATATATATAAGCTATCATCACGGTTACATATATGATTCCAAAGAATGCCCACATAACATTTTCCGCCTTATACTTTGGAAACGTGAATACATACACGCTCATCATAACAAGAAATGTTAATACAAGAATTAGCGTAGTATATCTATGCTCTGCTATGTTAAGGCTTATAAAATATGCTATTGTTGCCGCATATGCACATATTCCCAATGGTGTCTTTTGAAGATTGGTGACCCTTAACAATTCAAAATTACCGATAAGTGCTACCATAAGACATACCGCATATAACAGCCAGCCACCAAAATACAATGATGGAACGGCAATTGCCACAAGGCATATTCCACTTATTATCCTCTTTAACAAATTCTATTCCTCCTTAACTCCGCCATATCTTCTGTCTCTTTTATTATATTTCTCACAAGCCTTAATAAGTTCTTCCCTGTTAAAATCCGGCCAGAATACATCTGTAAAGTAGAATTCTGTATATGCAAGCTGCCATGGAAGATAATTAGAAAGTCTTTGCTCGCCACTAGTTCTTATCAAAAGATCTGGGTCAGGAATATCCTTTGTGTCAAGATTAGCATTTATCATAGCCTCATCTATAGCCTCTGGTGCTATCTTTCCCTCTTTAACATCCTGTGCAATCTTCTGGACAGCTCTTACAATCTCATCTCTGCCACCATAATTGATTGCTATTGTGAAATTGAGTCCTGTATTATTCTTAGTCTTTTCTTCAAGATTATTAATACTCTCAACTATATCATCACTTAATTCTTCCCTGCGTCCTATAACACGGCACCTTACATTGTTCTTCATAGACTTCTTGACACAATCTTTAAGATACTTTCTTAAAATGCTCATAAGAGTGCCTACTTCTTCTTCTGAACGCTTCCAGTTCTCTGTTGAAAAAGCATATACTGTAAAATATTGTATGCCAAGGTCATCTGCAACATACAACATATCTTCTACAACTTTACTTCCCTGCATATGTCCATATGTTCTTGGCATATGCTTCTTTTTAGCCCAGCGTCCATTACCATCAAGTATGACAGCAACATGAGCAGGTATCTTAAGCCCTAATTCCTCATTATATTTATCCATACATTACCCCACAGTCAATATTTTATAGTTTCATATATCGGTATCCTTATAACTTCATATTTAGATACATTTATCATTTCATATATTATTATATTTTTATATGCCAGATAGTATCATTATATTAATGTATATATAATATTATCCATATAACTTATTAGGAGGCTGTTGCTATAAACCAACAGCCTCCCCATATATTATTCATTATACTGTAAGTATCTCAGAAGTCTTTTCTTCTATTGCCTTATCTATTAAAGCTATATATTTATCTGTAAGCTTCTGAACATCATCTTCAAGATTCTTAGCTTCATCATCTGAAAGCTCTCCTGCCTTGTTCTCTTTCTTAACAGTATCATTAGCATCTCTTCTTACATTTCTTATGGCAACCTTAGCATTGTCACCCTTCTTCTTAACGTCCTTAGCAAGTTCTTTACGTCTTTCCTCTGTAAGCTCAGGGAATATAAGTCTTATTACCTTACCATCATTATTAGGTGTAAGTCCAAGGTCTGATACAAGAATAGCCTTTTCAATATCTTTAATAAGGCTTGCTTCCCAAGGCTGAATCTGAATCATTCTTGCTTCTGGAACAGAGATATTAGCCACCTGCTGAAGTGAAGTAGGTGTTCCATAATAATCAACCTTAATTTTATCTAATATATGTGGGTTAGCTCTTCCTGCTCTTATTGTTGTGTAGTCCTCTTTTAATGAGTCTACTGATTTCTTCATTTTATCTTCGTATTCTTTAATGTCACTCATTATATTTCTCTCTTTCTTAATATCTTTTATTATATAACTGAATATTACAATAAATCGGCAAATTAATCAACAGTTACAATTGTTCCATTAAATTTACCTGAAAGTGCATTAACAATGCTGTCTTTCTCATTAAGTCCAAATACCATAAGCGGCATCTTATTCTCCATACACATAACAGAAGCCGTCATATCAATTACGCCAAGATGCTTATCAACAACATCTGTAATGGATATTTTATCATACTTCTTAGCTTTTGGATTGATCTTAGGGTCGCTGTCATATACGCCATCAATTGCCTTAGCTAAAAGTATAGCATCTGCATCTAATTCAATGGCTCTAAGCACTATACCTGTATCTGTTGAGAAATATGGATGTCCTGTTCCACCTGCAAAGAATACAACCATCCCCTTTTCAAAATACTTATTAGCTCTATCCTTAGAGAAAAGCTTTGTCATACTTCCACACTCAAATGGTGTAAGTATATTAGTCTTAAGTCCCTGTGATCTGAATATTTCTGATACATATATACAGTTCATAATGGTTGCAAGCATACCAATCTGGTCAGCCTTTGTTCTGTCGATATTATCATTAGAACGTCCTCTCCAGTAGTTACCACCACCAATTACAACACCTACATTAATACCTTTGTCTATAATCTGCTTTACCTGTCCTGCTATATCCATAATTAATTCATCATCATAGCCTGACTTCTTATCACCTGATAAAGCTTCTCCACTTAACTTAAGAATTACTCTTTTAATGTCGTTCATATTATTTCTCCATTCTTTATATATATTGTATTTTATCAGCGTACTAATATTATCTTTACCGATTATTAACTGTTATTTCTTTATTATCTATAATATCTGTTAATTTGCTGGCCTGCTGCCGGCTGACATATTATCTGCTGCCTTACTATCTGCTGCTTTGCCATCGATCGCTCTGTCGTTAGCTGACTTACTATCTGCTTCTTTGCCATCGACTGCTCTGTCGTTAACTGACTTGCTGTCTAACCCTGCTGTCTCTTTATTGACACTACTCTTAATCTCGTCTTTGTTATGCTTTCCAACTGCCTTTATATCAAATATTGAAGATGTATCAACATCGGCATAGCACTGCGAACATCTTCCATCTATTGTAGCTCCATTATTAATCTGAACTGACTTAGACTTAATATCACCAACTATTACAGCGGATGAGTCTATGACAACCGGGCCATTAATGTCCACATTACCTTTAACAGCACCAGCTATAACGGCAGATGTTGCTGTTATATTACCTATAACAACTGTACCCTGCCCTATCTTAGCTGAACCCTTAGACTGTATATCTCCTGAAATCTTTGCATTATTAGCAAACACTTCATTAGCCATAATTGCTCCTTCTATTGTACCGCTTACTGTAAGCTTTCCACAGCAGGCAACATTACCTTCAACAGTTCCAAATACATCTATAGAACCTACTGAGTCCAAATCACCGCTGACAACAAGACCTGCTGTTATAACTGCTGTCTCCTCTGCCATCTGCTCTAACTCCGATCTTGGTTCATCTTGTGCAACACTGTCACTGAACGTCTCTATAGCTTCACTCTCATTATTAAGCTCTGCCTCAAGCTTATCTGTAATAGACTCTCTGCTCTCTGAGCCTGCAAGCTCACTTTTCATTCCAGCTGCTAACTTAGCCAGATCATTATCTCCTAATGTATTGACCATCATATCTTCTTTAACTTCTTTTCCAAGTCTGCTAAATACATCTTTCGAATTATCATCAGATTTACTGCCAAATAAGCCCATCTTAATCCTCCATTAGTCTGATATATATAAAATATTGTCCATTATAACCAGCACTGATTATAACCATAATTCAAGCCTGTCTTATAATGCAAACCAGCCAAAAAAATGTATTGCATTATAACAATCATTATCCGATTAATTATAACACAATACATTATATTCTTCAATATTAATTAATCTCTAAGTGTGAACTGTGAAATTAATTCATTCATAGCTTCTGCCTGTGCAGAAAGCTCTTCACTTGTAGCAGAACACTCTTCTGATGCTGCTGAGTTAGACTGTACAACTTCTGAAATCTGGTCGATTCCCTTTTCAGCCTCTCTCA
>ENA-UPWN01000516-UPWN01000516.1-human-gut-metagenome-genome-assembly--contig:-NODE-516-length-19456-cov-6.229630_pt1 | contig 19456 bp, 17 predicted proteins | sample MGYA00250050_ERZ773377 | MGnify/ENA primary metagenome ERZ773377 (study PRJEB29103, sample SAMN06112008) | human gut metagenome | biome: human gut; feature: ankylosing spondylitis patient; material...
GAATCCCGCCTTCGTGAGGCCTCTTCTCAAAAGAGGCGCCTGCGGCTACGTCGAGCGTACGAGCGACGCGGCCAAGCTTCCGGAACTCCTTGAGCGCGTCCTTCTCGAGGGGCGCGTCGAGGAAGGAGGGGTCGTTTGCCGTGCGCTCGCCGAGTACGAAGCGGTCCGCGCGAAGCACGCGTCGCTTCTCGGGCTCCTCGAGGGGCTCTCCGACACGGCCTACGCCGCGCTCGTGGGACCGCTGGCGGGCGATTCCGACGCCGAGACGGCGGAGCGTCTCTCGCGCGTCGTGCGAAGCGTGCGCGACGCGCGAAGCGAGGCGAAGAAAACCCTTCTTCGCGCGGGCTTCACGCGCGAATCGGTGATTGAGGCTATCGAAGAGCTGAGGCTTGCCGAGAAGACGGGGGGACGCCTCCCGGCGCTTCGCTGATCGCGTTGCACATCCCATAAACGACGACTCCCCGAAGGGCCGAAACCCGACGGGGAGTTTTCGTCTGGTGAGAGACGGTGCGATTACGCGGCGACGCGCGGAACCGTGAGACTGCCTTCGGGCATCAGGATGACCGAGGGACGTTCGCCGACATAGGTCTTCGCGAGCGCAAAGGCTTCTTCGGGGGTGTCGACCGCCGCGGTGAAGAGCATGTCGCGCGCGAGTTCGCGGTCAAGGCGCGAGACGAGAATGAAGCGCGCCTTCGAGAGCGGACGCGTGATGGCGAAGGCTTTGTTCGCGCCGATGCGGAAGTTCTCTTCCAATTCCTTCTTGATCGCTTCCGGGGTCTTGAGACGGCGGAAGGTCTCTTCGAGGACGGCCGAGCCCGAACCTTCCTCGCAGTCGGCAAAGAGGATCACGACGCCGCCCTTCTTCACGGCGCAGGCCGCGTTGTCCATCGTCTTTTGCATCTGATAGACGTTGATGTCCTTCGGGTAGCCGCCGCAGGAGGCGACGACGAGATCGGCTTCGTGCGGGATTTCGCAGCCGTAGACCCGGTCGACGAAGCGGCAGGCTTCGTTGTGGGCGGCGACGTAGTCGCCCGCGAACATGCGAAGGAACTCGTGCTTGGCGTTGAGAATGGCGTTGAAGAGGAAGAGCGAGCGGCCCTTCGCAAAGAGCGCGACCCCTTCCATCTGGTCTTCGTAGCAGGGGTTCCCCTTCGTGATGCCGAGGCCCGCCTTTTCGTCGAGCATGAAGCTGTGGTTGACGCGCACGGTCTCCATGGCGGCGCAGCCCGGAAGAACGGCCTTGCGGCCGCCGCCGTAGCCCGAGAAGTAGTGGTGCACGATCGTCCCGGTGAGGATCACGTGGTCGACGTTGCAGAGTTCCTTGTGAATCCAGACGGGCGTGCCGCGGGAAGTGTCGCCGAAGTATTCGAAGTCTTCCGACTTCGTGGCGATGGAATTGAACATGCGAAGGCGCGAGGCGACATCCTCGCCCACCTGCTCGACCATCTCTTCGTGCGACATTTCGCGGTGCGTGCCGAGCGCGAAGACGATCTTCATGTTTTCGTCGGGGACGCCGAGGCGGTTCATTTCGTTCACGAGCACGGGCATGAAGTCAAAGCTGTTCGCGACGCGCGTCGGATCGTTGCAGATGAAGGCGACGGTGTCGCCGGGCTTGACGATCTCGGCGAGGGGCTTCGTGCCGATCGGGTTGCGGATCGTCTCCAGGACCTTCTCGCGGATCTGATCCTTCGGGATCACGGGAAAGGGGCGCGTGCGGACTTCCGAGATGACGAGGTCGTCGTCGATCGTGAAGCTCTTTTCGCCGCGGCCGTAGGCAAAGCTGTAGGTGCGCTCAGTCATGTTCTTCTCTCTCAGATGTGGTCGTTGCTGTGGTCTGATGGATCTGTTCGATTCCGCACCCGGCTCACGAGGGAGCTCGGGGCGAAGGCGGTCCGCGGGATGGTCTTGGTCGTGTGGTCCGCCCGAAATCGGTCGGGGCCGCTCTTCGCCTTCCTACGGCCTAGAGCGGCGGGCCAATCCAACCATTATGAGGGCATGTGAACTTTATGTGCCGTGCGCTATTGACAAGGCGCAAATTATCCGTAGAATGTCAATTCTCCCGCGGGGCTGAGGCCTCACGGAGAAGTCAGAAAACATGGTGGGCGTAGCTCAGTTGGTAGAGTCCCGGATTGTGATTCCGGTTGTCGTGGGTTCGAGTCCCATCGCCCACCCCATGTTCCTCTGAAGCCTGAAAAGTCCCGGGATCCGGTCGGATCTGCGGGATTTTTTGTTTTTCGGCAGCCCGAAAAACGGAAGAGGCGTCCCCGTCTCCGGAAACGCCTCCCGTCAATCAAGCGTCGGCCTGCGGTCGACCGCTCTTAAAACATCTGAATCTGCGGACGACCGCCTTCCAGGAACGTGATGCAGCCGCTTCGGCCCGCGCATTCCGTGTCGTCCAGCTCCCAGTCGGGGAGGACCCAGCGCTCGATCGCGGCGCCCACGTGGGCGGCCGGGCGGTGCGTGTGGCCGTGGATCACCATGTCGACGCCGGCTTCGCGGGCGGCCTCCGCCACGGCGCGTTCGACCACGTCCATGTCGGCCAAGCTCTTCCCACCCTTGTCGTACTCGCTCTTCGCGCGGGCTTCCTTCGCCATGGCGATGCGCTCGGCGACGGGCTTCTGCAGGACGGCCGCCTGCCACTGGGGGTTCCGCACCATCGCGCGGAAGGCCTGATAGTCTTCGTCGCGAAGGCACCAGGCGTCGCCGTGCGAGAAGAGGATGGGGCGGCCCATCACGTCGATCTTGATCGGGTCGGCAACGAGTTCCGCGCCGCAGGCTTCGGCGAAGTCCGGCCCCAGCATCACGTCGCGGTTCCCCTGCATGATGATCACGCGGCGGCCGGTCGAGGTGTAGAGCTTCAATTGGGACACGATCGCCTGCGCCTCACCCATCGCGTCGTCGCCGATCCAGAAGTCGAAGAGGTCGCCGAGGATCACGAGTTCCGCGTAGCGCGGCGCCACCGTCTTCATGAAGCGCAGGAACCCCATGATGGTCTTGGGCTTTTGCGCCGTGAGGTGAATGTCCGAGATGATGACGGGGTTGGTGAGCGGCGGCACTTCCTTGAGGCCGGCGTTGACGGGAAGCTTGGCGAAGTCCATGGCGGGTCCGTACGTGGTTGGCTTTTGGGGTGGTGGTTCCTGCTGATTTTAAAGAAGGCCGGCGGCCTCGGGGCCGTCGGCCTTTCTCAAAATCGCGCGCGGGCGAAATCCGGATTAGAGGATCTCAGCCTTTTCGATCACGATGTCTTCCATCGGCACGTCGCCGTAGAAGCCGCGGGTCGAGGTGCGCACCGCCGCGATCTTGTCGACGACGTCTTCGCCGGCGACGACGCGGCCGAACACCGCGTAGCCCCAGCCGGAGGGCGTGGGCGAGGTGTGGTTGAGGAAGTCGTTGTCGTTCACGTTGATGAAGAACTGCGCCGTGGCGGAGTGCGGATCCGGCGTGCGGGCCATCGCGATCGTGTAGCGGTCGTTCTTCAAGCCGTTGTCCGCTTCGTTCTGGATCGGGTCGTGCGTCGCCTTCTGCTTCATCCCCGGCTCGAAGCCGCCGCCCTGGATCATGAAGCCCTTGATGACGCGGTGGAAGATCACGCCGTTGTAGAAGCCTTCCTTGACGTACGTTTCGAAGTTTTCGCAGGTCTTGGGAGCGTGCTCGTGGTCGAGTTCGATGTCGATCGTGCCGACGTTCGTGGTGAAGCGGATCATCTTTCTCAGTTGTCCTTTGGATGAATGGAAGCGGGCATTTTAACGGAAGGGCCTTCGGCGCATCTCGCGCCGGGGCGTTCTCCTTGGGGTTAGATCTTTGGGTGGAATCCCTCTCGTTCCGATGCCCGCCCGGCCCGGCGCGAAAGATTCTCCGCGCCGCTGGCCTTGGGTGGTGTTGATGGGTGGGGTCGGGCGTCCCCCGTCGGGAGCGCCCAGGGAATTACTTGACGATCTTCGCCGCCTTGATCGTGACGGCCTCGATCGGCACGTCGCGCATCATGCCCTTGGCGCCGGTCTTCACGCCCGCGATCTTGTCGACGACGTCTTCACCGGCGACCACGCGCCCGAACACCGCGTAGCCGTTCCCGTCCTGGGCGCGGTCGGCGTTGAGGAAGTCGTTGTCCGCGACGTTGATGAAGAACTGCGACGTGGCGGAGTGCGGGTACGACGTGCGGGCCATCGCGATCGTGTAGCGGTCGTTGGGCAAGCCCCCGCGGGCTTCCAACGGAATCGGCTGCATCGTCGGCTTTTCGTTCATGTCGGCCGTGAAGCCCCCGCCCTGGATCATGAAGCCCGGGATCACGCGGTGGAAGATCGTCCCGTCGTAGTGGCCCTTCTCGACGTAGGCGAGGAAGTTCCTCACCGTGATCGGCGCGCGCTCGGGAGCGAGCTCGACGGTGATGTTCCCCATCGAGGTTTCAAGAAGCACGCGGGGGTCGCCCGCGGCGGCGTGGGCCGTGCCGAGCGCGAGAAGAAGAGGCGTCGCCATGAGGGCGAGACGGGTGCGGAACTGCATGTGGTTCAACTCCGGAAGTGGTGCAGGGGTGGGTGTGGGTGGTTTGGGTTTGAGCGTGTTCGGATCAGCGCCCGTATCAGAGGCCCGAAGCCGTGATGCGCTTCAAGGTTTTGAGGCGCGTCTGAAGTTCGGCGTTCCTCGGAAAGGAGGGCGCGCTCGCTTCGTAGGCTTCGATGGCGAGCGCGAGGTACACGTCGCCCACGTTCTTGCGTGCGAGCTGGAAGTCGGGATTGATCTGAAGGGCACGGGTCAAAAGCCGCAGGCTTTCTTCCAGATTCCCGAACCCGGCCTCGATCACCGCGAGGTTGTTGTAGGGCTCGGGGATTTCCGGGTAGGCGGAGATGAGGCTCCTCAATTCCTTCGCGCTCTCTTCCTTGCGGCCCAGCGTTTCCAAGGCCACCGCGCGCATGAAGCGGAGCTGCGCGTTCCTGTTGTTACGCTCCAGCCCCAGGTCCGCGAGTTCCAGCGCCTGGGCGCTGCGGCCGTTCTTGATCAGCTTTTCGACCTGCGCCGAAAATTCGTTGTCGTGGAGCGTTTGGGCAAGCTCCTCCATCTGCGTGGCGGAGAAGGCGGGGAGGGCGACGGCGAGAAGACCGGCGGCGATCCCGGCGAAGAGGCTGCGGCGCATGATTCGGGTTCGGAAAACGTGTTTGGCAAAAGGAGGAACGCCTCCCCGGGGACGGCTCCGGGCGCCCTCTGGGCGCCCCGTTCCCCGGAAAAGCGTTCCGGCGCCTTCGGGTGCGTGCCGCGGGCTTTCGAAGGGGGCCGGACGGGCTCTCGGCGCGGGCTAGTCTCAACGGTTGATGAGGCCCGCGACCGGGCGCACGGGCCCCGGCGGACGGCTATACTCTCGAAGATTTATGCCGAATTCTACAGGGAACGGGCCGCCCGCCGATTTGAAAAACGGTAACGACACGCGACCCCGGTACCGGAGGCGTCGCGACTTCTTACAAAGAGGAAGGGGCGCCACCTCGGACCCTTGAGGACTTCGGCGCGGAATTCGTCGCGGACCCGGGCGGCACCGACCCCGCCCCCCTCGTCCGCCCTCCACGCTCAAGAAAAAAAAGAGAGTCATCCGACATGGCGCTTTCCATCTATTCGACCCTCGCCCGCGAGCAGCGGCCCTTTGAACCGATCGAGCCCGGCCACGTCCGCATGTACGTCTGCGGCGTGACGGTCTACGACTACTGCCACATCGGGCACGGCCGCACCTTCGTCGCGTTCGATGTCGTGCGCCGCTGGCTCGAAGCCTCCGGGAACAAGGTCACGTTCGTGCGGAACATCACCGACGTCGACGACAAGATCATCCGCCGCGCGGCGGAGCGCGGCGTCACGACCGACGCGCTCACCGCCGAATTCGCCCGCGCGATGCAGGAGGACATGCTGGCGCTCGGCTGCCTCGCCCCCACGCATGAACCCCGCGCAACGGACTACATCCCGCAGATGCTCAACCTCGTGGGGTTGCTCGAGCAGAAGGGCTTTGCGTACCAGGGCGAAGACGGCGACGTCGACTATGCCGTGAGGAAGTTCGACACCTACGGGAAGCTCTCGGGGAAGAGCATCGACGACCTCCAGTCGGGCGCGCGCGTCGCCGTCTCTCAGGGCAAGCGCGACCCCCTCGACTTCGTCCTCTGGAAGAAGGCGAAGCCGGGCGAACCCCAGTGGGATTCGAAGTGGGGGAAGGGCCGTCCGGGCTGGCACATCGAGTGCTCGGCGATGGCGCGTGAACTCCTCGGCGACACCTTCGACATTCACGGGGGCGGCCCGGACTTGGTCTTCCCGCACCACGAAAACGAAATCGCGCAGTCGGAGGCCGCGACCGGCGTGCCGTTCGCGAAGACCTGGATGCACTCGGGGCCGCTTCGCGTCCGCAACGCCGACGGCACGGAAGAGAAGATGAGCAAGTCGCTCGGGAACTTCTGGACGATCCGCGACGCCTTGGCCGACACCGAAAAGGCCTACGGCAAGGGGAACGGCGCCGAGGTGCTCCGCTTCTTCCTCCTGAAGAGCCACTACCGCAGCCCCGTGAGCTTCGGGCCCGGCCTCATCGAAGACAGCCAGAAGGGGCTCGTGCGTCTCTACACGGCCTTGAAGGGCCGGACCTCCGACGGCAAGGACCTCGACTGGAACGAAGCCTTCGCCGCGCGCTTCAAGGCCGCGATGGACGACGACTTCAATACGCCCCAGGCCGTCTCCGTTCTCTTTGAATTGGCGGCTGAGATCAACCGCACCGGCGACGCCGCGCTCGTGCGCCAGCTCCTGGGCCTCGGCAAGATCCTCAACCTCCTTCAGGGCGACGCGGAAGCGTTCCTGAAGGGCGGCGTCAACGAAGACGAAGCCGCCCGCGTCGAAGGTCTCATTGCGGAGCGCGCCGCCGCCAAGAAGGCGCGCGACTTCGCCCGCGCGGACCAGATCCGCGCCGACCTTTTGGCCGAAGGCATCGAACTCATGGACGGCCCGCAGGGGACGACCTGGCGCCGCATCTGAGACGCCTGATTTCAAGCGGCTCAACAAGCCGGAGGGGCTCCCCGGAGCCCCTCCGGACCATGACCCGAACAATCCCCCGAACCCAACCCCGACATCCGAAGAAGACCACGAATGGCCAAGAAAGTTTTTCTCGACTTCGAGCACGACATCGAAAAGCTCGAGACGAAGATCGATGAGCTCCGCGCCCTCGAAGAGGAAGGCAAGAGCACCGTGAGCGTCGCGAGCGAGATCGCCTCGCTCGAAACGAAGGCGGACGAGCTTCTGAAGAAGGTCTACGCCGAACTCACCCCCTGGCAGACCTCGCTCGTCGCGCGCCACCCGCAGCGCCCCTACACGCTCGACTACATCGAAGCGCTCTGCACGGACTTCCACGAACTCCACGGCGACCGCGCCTTCGCGGACGACGAGGCGATCGTGGGCGGCTTGGCCCGCATCGCCGACATGAACGTCGTCGTGATCGGGAACCAGAAGGGCCGAAGCTTGAAGGAGCGCACCCGCCGCAACTTCGGCATGGCGCGCCCGGAGGGGTACCGCAAGGCGCTCCGCCTCATGAAGTTGGCCGAGAAGTTCGGTTTGCCTGTGGTGACTTTCGTCGACACCCCCGGGGCCTATCCCGGGATCGGCGCCGAAGAGCGCGGGCAGTCGGAAGCGATCGGCCGCAACCTTCTGGAGATGAGCCAGCTGCGCGTCCCGGTGGTCTCCATCGTGATCGGTGAGGGCGGCTCGGGCGGCGCGCTCGCCGTCGCCGTCGCCGACGTCGTCATGATGCTTCAGTACGCGACCTACTCGGTCATTTCGCCCGAAGGCTGCGCCTCGATTCTCTTCAAGGACGCCGCGCAGGCGCCCCGCGCCGCGGAGGCGCTGTCGCTCACCGCCGACCGCCTGGCCCGTTTGGGGCTCGTCGACCGCGTGATTTCGGAGCCGATCGGCGGCGCGCACCGCGATCCGCAGCTGATGGCGACGACCTTGAAGAAGTGCGTCGTCGACGAACTCCGCGCGCTCCAGCGCCTCACCACCGAAGAACTCCTTTCCCGCCGCGCCGAGCGCATCGAGCACTACGGGTTCTTCGAGACCGTCGCGAAGGCGGAAGCCGAAGCCGTGACGGTGGCCGTGGAGGCTGCGGAAGCGTCGGTTGAGGTGAAGGCTGAAGCCAAGACGGAAGAAGCGCCCAAGAAGACCGCCAAGACCTCGAAGGCGAAGGCCGCGAAGGCGGAGAGTACGGAGGCCGCCGAAGCCCCCAAGGCTGAGGAAGCCGCCGAGGGAGCTGAAAAGGCGTAAGCCGATAGGGTTCCTTCACGCACCCGACGCAACGACCGCAGGTTTTCGGATCTGCGGTCGTTCGTTTTGAACGGTCGGCAGAGGAAGTCGCCGAAACTTGGTGTTTCGGCCACCGGCTTGCGACAATACGGCAGACCAAGGAGCACGACCACCATGACCACCCCTGCCGACCCGACCAATCCCGCCGATCCCACCGATCCCCTCGAAAACGCCATCCCGTCCGCCAGGAGGACGTCACGCCCGTCCGCGGGAGAGGGCCTCTCCGCCGGATCAGCCCAAGCGCCCGATTTCGCGCCGTCGAGTCTCTTCGCCGACGACGACTGCCCCCGGAGTCCCTTCTCGTCGGTCAAGCGGGGACTGCGTCAGGGCCTCGCCCTCGCGCGTGCCGTGCGTCCGGTCGGCTGGGCCTTCATTCTTTGGGGCGCCGTTCTCGAGGCGGTGTGCTTTTCGGCCTGGGCGCAGGGCGCGGAGCTGTCGGGATTCGACCAACGGTTCGTCTTCCCGGTGCTCGCCTTCATCTCGACGGTCGTGCCGCTCGGGCTCGTCAAGTGCCGGCGGGATGCGGAGATCCGGGTCGAGATCGCGTCCCGCAAATGGCGCCTTCCCGACGAGGCGCCCCGCTGGGGTTGGCGGACGGTGTTGGGGGACGCCCTCCTGCTTCTCGGCATCACGGGCGGCGCGGCGATGCCCGCAGGTGAATACGTCCCGATCCTCGCCGCGGTCGTTTCCATCGCGATCGGGTTGGGGCTTCTCTGTCGCTCGGCGACGGCCGCCCCCGCGACCGTCGGGGACGTGCGGCGGCAGTCCGCCCGAACCCACCGCTTCTACGACCTCGGCGCCACCGGGTTCCGTTCGGGCGAGCGCGCCTTCTGGCGCACCCGCGTGCGGGTGGGCCGGGCGGAGCGTGCGGCGCAGACGCAGGGAGAGGAGAACGAAGAGAAGAAGACGGAAGAGGCGGCAGAAAAGCCTGAAGGAAAGCGGGAAGAAAAGGCCGCCTCGGAAACGGACGCCTCATCCCACACCTGCGAGGCCCGCGAAGCCGACGAAGCGGGCGAAACCAACGAAACCACCGAGGCCCGTAAGACTGATGAAACCGATGATGCCGATGAGACCGCCGCGTCCCGTCCGCACCCGTCGAAGCGCTCCCCGTGGATTCAGGTGGACGACTACGACCTGTGGGTTACGAACTGGGGCCTTCACGCCCGGTCGCTCACGGGCGGCACGGACTGGTCCTGCGCGAGGGACGAGATCCTCCGCGCGAAGCGCGTCACGGACCGCGCGAACGAAATCTGGTTCCTGATTCCCGGCGGCAGCTTCGTGTTGGGCTTCCCCACGCCCCTGGACCTCCTCATCTTCGGGCGCGCCTGGGGCCTGATGGCCTCGCCCGACCTCGTGATCGACCCGGTGATCGGGCAGGTGCGGGCAGGGGCGAAGGGAACGCCCGGCGCCTCGGGGTCTCCGGACGCCTTCGGCGTGAACACCTCGTGGACGCCGACCGTCTCCGGTGCGGCGGGGTCGGCCGCCGTCGGGATGGCCGGTGCCGCGGCGGCCGCAGGGGCCGGCCTCGCGGCGGGCGCCGCCTCGGCGCAGAGCGCCGGTCTCAATGCTCCTGACGGTCTCGGCCGGATCGAACCCACGCTCTTTCCGCCGGAAGAGGTCTTCCCCGCGTTCCCGGACGCTTCGGGCGATTTCATCCCGACGGAGGAGGTCGGCAATCCCGTCTTCGGGAACGCCTGGGAAGAGGAGCAGGTCTTCGGTGCCGGCGTGCCGGATCCGGGAAACTTCTTCGGGTTCTCGGGGCCGCGTGAGGACGACTTTTCCGCCTCCGGGTCCGAGGATGAGGACGTCTTCCGCTGGGACGACCCCGATCCGTGGAACCCGACGGACGGCATGCACCCGATGAGCGCGATGGCGGGGATGGGCGGAATGAGCGCGATGAGCGGGACGGACTTGACGACTGAGCCGGATGACCCGGATGATCCTTGGCCGGATTTGGATTGGAGCGACAACCCGTTCACGCAGGATGCCCACGCGTTTGACACGTTGTAGTCGACCGGCTGGGAAGACTCGGGCGGTTTCGACGGTTCGGTCTTTTCGGACGAGTGGTAGGGCTTCGCTGGTGCGGGCGGAAGGACGTTGCCTTGTATCGGCGGGAGGTCCGTCCCCATAATCAAGGCAAACCGTTCAACCGGCCGGGACGCTTCGGCTTCCCGGTCTTCATACGCAGGAGCACCGCATTGCGATCACCGTCAAAGTCAAACTCGAAGGCATCAAGAATCCGCCTTGCTGGCGGCGCATCGCGCTTCCGAACAAAGCGACGTTCCGCGACCTGCATGAGGCGATTCAGTCGGCCTTCGGTTGGGAGAGCTATCACTTGTGGTGCTTCCATCCGACCGAGTGGATGGGCGACTCTTGGAGCGTGGAGGAAGAGGATCCGGAAGCCCGGTTTTATGAGTCGGACTACAAAGGTCCGAAGCTTTCGCCCAAGCTCAAGCTTCTGGACGTGCCGCTGCCGCTGAAGTTTTTCTACACCTACGACTGGGGTGATCAGTGGGTCCACTCGATCACGGTCGAGTCCTACGACATGGCCGAGCTCAAGGCGCCGGCCGTTTTGACGAGGAAGGGCGAAGCGCCCGAGGAGGACTCGGGCGGCCCCGACCATTGGATGTGGCTCCGGGAGCATCCGGAAGAGCGTGAGGCCATGTACCGGTGAACCGGCGGCGTCTTCGGCGCTGAAGGCGCTCGCACCAGCATAATGTCGGTTCATCCGAACGCCGGGCCCGGTCGATCCGGGCTCTCCATCCATCAACAAGGAGCATCCATGGCCATCACGCTCAAGGTCCAGATTCTGGGCATCACCAAGCCGCCCTGCTGGCGTCGCATCGTCGTTCCGAACGACATCACGTTTTTGGACCTGCACTACGCGATTCAAGATGCCTTCGGCTGGTCTGGAGAGCATCTTTGGTGTTTCCATCCGACGAAGTACGTGAGTGTAGGCTGGCGCATCAAGCCGTCTTTTGAAGATGATTTTTTCGATGACGACTCGCTTCCGACGTCGCTCACGCTTTTCGACGTCCCCTTTGGGAAGAAGTTTTGCTACACCTACGACTTCGGCGACCGGTGGGTGCATTCGGTGACGCCCGAATCGGTCGACGACAAACCCGTGGAATCGCCCGTCGTCATCGCGGAAAAGGGCGAAGCGCCCGAAGAGGACTGCGGCGGCGTCGCCGCCTGGATGTGGCTGCGGGACCATCCCGAGGAGCGCGAAGACGGGATGTGGTGAGCGGGCGGCGCGCCGTCGGCCGCCGACCCTTCCGCCAACCGCTGCTCCGCTGGCCCCAGGGTACGGAGTCCGCAACATGAAGGCCCACCCGTCTCTTCGACGGATGGGCCTTCCTTCCCAAGGAGGCCGGACTTTAGGGGAGTCCTGCCTCAAACGGTCGAACCTGCTTCAGGTCATCAGGCCTTCCGGCCGTTCGTCCTCGCGAGGAACCCCGTGAAGACGCCCCAGCCGTCCTGAAGCGACGCCGTGTCCTGGATGTCGAAGTCGGACTTGTGGTGCCCGTGGTGCTCGCAGCCGAAGTAGAAGAAGACGGCCTTGCCGCCGTGCGCCTGCACGCGGCGGATCAGCATCGTGCAGTCTTCCGACCCCACCTTCGCGTTCATGTCCACGACCGACGTCACGGTCGGGACCGCACGCGCGGCGTCCTTCACCAATTCCACGGCCTCTTCGTCACCCTTGTACGTGACGGCTTCGCCGACGCGGCGAAGGCTGTACGTACATCCGTAGGCGGCGCAAAGTCCCGCCACGGTGCGCTCGACCCCCGCCGCCATGTAGTCGTTGATTTCGGTCGACTCGCCACGCACCTCCAACAGCATCGAGGCGTGTTCGGCGACGATGTTGCGACCCGTCCCCGAGACGAACTTGCCGATCTGCACGCGCGTGATCCCCTGGCTGTGTCCGGGCAGGGACCCGAGCGACATGCAGAGGGCCGCCCCGCACATCAGCGCGCTCTTCCCGTTTTCGGGGCTCCCCGCCGCGCAGGGCACGCCCGTGATGTCGAGGTCGAACTTCGTCGTCGCGAGGTAGCCGTGGTGCGAGACGCCCACTTCGTGAAGCTTCGCGCTGCAGCCGATGTGCGCGCCCGCGAACCAGTCGACGTCGTCGACGATCCCGCGCGCGGCCATCGCGGCCGCGCCGCGCACGCCTTCTTCGGCGGGCTGGAAGATGAGCTTCACGGTCCCGGTGAGTTCCTCCGCGTGCGCCGCCACCCAGGCGGCGACCCCGAGCCCCACCGCCGTGTGGCCGTCGTGCCCGCAGGCGTGGCTCATGCCGGGCACCTTCGAGCGGAAGCCTTCCGCGTTGGGGATGTGCGCGGGGTCCGAGGTCTCCTCGATCGCGAGGCAGTCGATGTCGAAGCGCAAGGCGGTGACGGGACCCGGGCGCCCCGTCTTCCAGACGCCCAACGCACCGGTGTAGCCGCCCGTGGCTTCGAGGAACGATTCCGGCACGCCCGCCGCGCGGGCGTCCTCCATCGCCTTTTCGACCTTCGCGGGATCACGCCCCATGACGGCTTCGGGCAGGATGACGTCGGTGCCGAGGAGAACCTCGAAGCCCAGAGTCTTCAGGCGCTCAACGACGAAGTGCGTCGTTTGGAATTCGCACCAACCTTCTTCGGGGTGCTGATGGAGGTGCCGCCGGTCGGCGACCATTTGAGTGATGATGTCGGTCATGTGAAGGCACCTCACAGTTCGAAGACGAAGCCCAGAAGGACGAGGTTGATGAGCATCGGGAGCGCCATGCGCTTCGAGATTTCAAGGGGCGACAAGCGGGTCATGCCGGCCACGACCAAGGTCGCGCCCGCAATGGGCGAACACATGCGCCCGAACGCGCCCGAGAGCGCCGCCACCATGCCGAGGCTCGGGACGCTCATCCCGAAGTCGGCCGCATAGGGCGTCACCGCCTGGTTGAAGGCGTGCCCGGCCGCGTCGCCCGAACCCGTCAGCACACCCATGATGAAGGGGCCGAAGTTCGCGGCGTAGCGGGCGATGTCGTTCGAGTGCTTGAGCGTCTCGATGAGGGCGTCGATGACGCCCGCGGCTTTGAGGCCGCCTGCGAAGCAGCCCGCCGCGATGATGATGCCCATGATGTTGGCGTAGCCCTTCCCCATGCCGCCGAAGAATTCCTTCGTGACGGTCTCGGGGTTCGAGCGCGTGACGAGGAGCGTGAAGATCGAGCCGTAGATCATCGCTTCGGCGACGGTCATCCGGATCTGCGGGATGACGGTCGCGCCCAAGAGGAGCAGCACGACCGGGAGGATCGGCGCGACGGCGCGCAGCACGCTCGGGTGCTCGGGCAACTCCCCGCGGGCGTCGGCTTCGACCGAGAAGACCGGTTCGGAAGACCCCGGCGCCGGGCGCTTGTAGTCCCGGAAAACGAAGATCATCGCGGTGACGAGGATGATGTTCATCGCGCAAAGCGTGAGCACCTCAGGGGCGTACGTGACGATGAGGTCGACCACGTCCATCTCGGCCAGCTTCGCGATCCAGACGTTGTGCGAGGACCCGGGGCTCAGGGTCGAGGGCGTGATCGAGCCGATGATCGCCGCGCCGGCGATCGCGGGGTGAAAGCCCGCGCGCACCATGAGCGGAATCATCGTCGGGCCCAACGCGGCCGCACAGCCCGCCGCGCTCGGAATCGCGACGGCGACGCAGGAGGCGACGAGCATGCACAAGGGGAGCAGAAAGATCCCGAGCTTCCCCAAGGGTTTCACCAAGAGCCCCACGAAATGCACGTCGCAGCGCGTGATCGCGATCACGGCGGCGAAGCCCATCGAGGAGCAGATCGAGGTGATGAGGGAGCCGTTCGTCATGTTCGCGACGAAGGCCTTCAAGGCGACGCTGGGTGCGCCCGAGAGGATCGCCATGACGAACCCGGCCGTAAAGAGCACGAGCCTCGTCTCCCAACGCTTCAGCAGAGCGGCGATCGTGAGGATCACGACGACGGCCGCCATCCAGATGGTCCAGGTCATTTGGTTTCTCCCATGGTGCGCAGGTGGGACATGCGGCCGTAGCGGCCGAGGATGCGGTCAAACTCCTGAGGGTCGTAGAAGGGACAGGCGCCCGCACCGTACGCCTTCGCGACCTCGATCGCGAAGCGGACGGCTTCGTCGACGTCTTCCAGATGCGTCGCCCCGGTGGCGCAGCCCGCCACCTGCGAGACCGCCGTGATCGCGACGCCGATCACCGGTGCTTCCGTCGCGACGGAAGGCTGCAGGATGGAGTTCAAGTGGTAGATGTCGTTGCCGTAGGGCGTGATGTCCTGCATCGTGAGGGGGAGCACGACGGGGAGCTTCCCGGTCGTCTGCTCCAGAATCGAGAGGACGGGCTCGCACGTTCTCAGGATCCAGCCGTCCTTCACGGTCGGCGTCACCGCGATGCCGCGGTGGTTGACGATGCGGTTTCCCTTTGTCGTGTCGATCGAGAGGATCGCCTCCATGGCGGGGTCGACCTCGGCGTCGTTCGCCTGCGCGGAGGTCACGGGCGAATCCATGAAGGGGACCGGGTCGTGGGGACGCGTCGGGGCGTTCGGACAGATTTGGGTCGTGACGATCACGTCGCCCTTCAGGCGGTCCCCGCGGGTGTGCATTTGGCCCAATTTGGCGGCGATCGTGAGCGCCGAGAGCGCGCCGTCGCCGTCCGACGTGAAGCCGATCCGCGCGGGGCGCGCGCCGATGCCGCCCAGCCGCCCGACGATGCCGAGCGTCGGCGCGTTGCCGCCCGAAAGACGCCCATCGGTGCCGGGGATGACGGCGCGGATGAAGTCCGCCTCGCCTTTTTCGCCTTCGACGCGGGTGACGGCGAGATCGGGTACGCCTTCGCGTTCGAGATAGGCCGCGGCGGCTTCGCCGGTGACGGCCGGGTCGTCGAGGAGCTCCTGGAGCTCGATCATCTGACGCCAACTCATGGGGGTTCTCCTTTGTGGGCTTTGGGGTTGGATGTTTGGTCGGGTGGTCGGAATGAGGTTGGTCGGTGGCCGGTGGTCCGGGCGGGAAGCCTCAGTTCCCGTTCTTCCCGCCGTTGGGCGCGTCCACGGCGGCCACGCTCGAGACGAGCCGGCGAAGGAGCCGGTTGAAGGCCTCTCGTTCACCGTCGGTGAGGGCCGCGATGAAGGCTTCCTCCACGGCGACGTGCGCCGCGTGGACGTCGACCGCGAGCTCGATCCCCTCGGGCGTGGCTTCGAGAATGGAGCCGCGGCGGTCGTTGGGGTCGGGAAGGCGCCGGAGCGCCCCCCGCTTTTCGAGCTTGTCGATGCGGGCGGTGAGGCCGCCGGATGACACGACCATCTTGTTCAAAAGGTCCTTCGGCTGAAGCCTGTGACCGGGACTTCTCGCGATCGCGCAGATCACCTCCACGTCGCCGCGCCCGAGCCCGAAAGGCTCGAACGCCTTGTCGACCAGGCGGTCCATCCTCTGAATGAGCCAGGTCATGCGGGTCATGAGCGGTTCGCACTTGATGTCGCGCTCGGGGAAGGTGGTGCGCCATTCTTCTTCGAGGACGTCGAAGAAGTCGGGGGGAGTGGTGGTCGTGGTTTCGGTCAAAGGTTCCATCGCCTTGCAGTCCTTCTCTCAAAACGAAAATATCTCGATATCGAGATTCTCGAAGTCGAGAATAAAACGAAAGCGGAGAGCGTTCAAGCGGGGAGATCGCGAGGAAGGGTTTTCACGGAAGGCGCGGATGACGGAGAGGGCGTTGAGGAGCGGCCGGGCAGCCGGTTTCCCGTTGGCCGTGGAATTTGTGGTCGGGCTGTCGAATCGGGCTCAAAACAAACCGATTGGTATGTTGATGAAGCCTAGGGAAAACGCGAAATATTTCGGAATCATTTGAAAGATCAAGCAATACCGTGGTTTTGGATGGGCGCTAAGGAAAAGTACCTACATACTGACCAGTCGGTTTCTTCCTAGAATCGCCCGATTCCATTCGGACGTCGACGCTGGACCAAACGCCGCGCCCGACTCTCTGTCTCAAAGCTCATTCAAAGAAAGGAGCCCCAAAAATGTTCATGCGCACCAAGATCGCCGCGGCGGTCATCGGCGGCCTCTTCGCCGCCACGCTCTCGGCCGCCCCGATCACGACGGAAGGCACCGGCATCGGCAAGCACGGCGACGTGACGGTCGCGGTTACGTTCGACAACGGCAGGATCCAGGACATCAAGATCGTCAAGGAGCAGGAAAACAAGGTCCTCGCGGCCAAGGTCTACACGGACTTGAAGGACGCCGTGATCGCGACCAACTCCGCCGACCTCGACGTCATTTCGGGCGCGACCTTCTCGTCGAAGGGGCTTCTCGACGCCGTGAAGGACGCCGCCAAGAAGGCGGGCGTCACGCTTTCGAAGGCCGACAAGACCGCGATCAAGAAGGTCGAAAAGGCCATCCCGAAGGAATCGAGCTACGACGTGGTCGTGATCGGTGCGGGCGGCGCGGGCTTCTCCGCGGCGATCGAAGCGAAGACCGCGGGCGCGAACGTCGTCCTCCTTGAAAAGATGCCCGCCGTCGGCGGCAACTCGCTCATTTCGGGCGCCGAAATGAACGTCGCCAAGAACTGGGTGCAGCCCAAGCTCGGCATCCACGACGACTCCCCCGAACTCCACGCTCAGGACACGTACAAGGGCGGCGACCAGAAGGGCGACATGAAGGTCATCAACGTGATGACGCATCAGGCGCTCGACGCCGCGAAGTGGTGCCGCGACTTCCTCGGCGTTCGCTTCGAAGACGACAACCTCTTCTTCTTCGGCGGTCACAGCCGCAAGCGCGCCCTCATCCCGGTCGGCCACACCGGCACGGAATTCATCACGAAGTTCCAGGCGAAGGCCGATGAGCTCGGCATTCCGGTCATCACCAACATGAAGGCCGAAGAGCTCATCAAGGACAAGGGCGGCCGCGTGGTCGGCGTGAAGGCCACGATGGACGGCGCCGAATACACCTTCAACGCCAAGGGCGGCGTCGTGCTCGCCACGGGCGGTTTCGGTGCCAATCCCGAGATGGTGAAGAAGTACAATCCGTCGATTGACGAACGCTTCAAAACCACAGATGCCCCTGGAACGACGGGCGAAGCGCTCTATATGGCAGAACGCGCTGGTGCAGAATTGGTGAATATGGGCTACATTCAGACGTACCCGATCTGCGACCCGATTTCGGGCGTGATCGAGCTCATCGCCGACTCGCGTTTCGACGGCGCGATCATGATCAACCAGGAAGGGAAGCGCTTCGTGGAAGAGCTTGACCGCCGCGACGTGCTCTCGCACGCGATCCTTGAGCAGACCGGCGGCTACTGCTGGGTGCTCTGGAACGACAAGATCGGCGCGATCTCGAACACCGTCGGGACGCACACGACCGAGTATGAAGCCTTCACGAAGCAGGGCATCATGGCGACCTGCGACGACCTGAAGTGCATCGCCGACTTCACGAAGATCCCGTACGAATCGTTGAAGGGCACGGTCGACCGCGTGTCGTCCATGGCCGGCAAGGGCAATGACAAGGACTTCAACCATCGTTCCGGCCTCGTCGACATGAGCCAGGGCAAGTACTACGTCATCAAGGCGGTGCCCTCGACCCACCACACGATGGGCGGCGTGCGCATCAACGAAAAGGCTGAGGCCCTCACGGCCGAAGGCAAGGTGATCCCGGGCCTCTGGGCCGCGGGTGAGGTGACCGGCGTCACGCACGGCACGAACCGTCTGGGCGGCAACGCCTACACGGACATCATCGTGTTCGGCCGCATCGCCGGCAAGGCCGCCGCCGAAGCCGCGAAGTAATCCTTCCGCGACGGATCGGTGAAAAACGCCCCGCGCAGATCCCGCGTCTGCCGGGGCGTTTACGCATAATAGTCGCCTGAAGCAACATGTCTTCTCCCGGGACACAAGATGACGATCAAGAAAGCCCAACGCACCAAAGCCGAACTCCTCGAAGCCGCCCGCGAGCTGCTTCTGGAAGAGGGCATCGCGCGCCTCAGCATGGACCGCGTCGCCGAACGCGCGGGCGTGAGCAAGGGGGCGATCATGTACCACTTCCCGACGAAGCGCGCTTTGGAAGCCGCCATGATCGAAAACTACGCGGAGCATCTGGAGCGCGAATTTCACCGCCACGAGGCGATGTTCGAGGGGTCGCCCGAAGAGACGCTCGTTCCGGGCTTCATCGCATGGTTCAGGAGTTTCGACGCGGACAACAAAGGCTGGGCGTCGGTGGGCGTGCAGCTTCTGAGCCAACAGGCGCACGAGCCGGAGTTGCTCAAGCCCGTGCGCGCCTGGTACGACCGTCTCTACGCCCGGATCCTGCGCCTCCCGGAGCGCCGCCGCACGCGGATGCTTTTGGTGATCATGGCTTTGGAGGGGTTTTTCTTCACGCACAAGTTCGGGCTGGATTTGATGGACGCGGAGCGGAAGGAAGAGGTCTACGCGCTGATGGCGGACTTGACCGGCACGGCGGAGGTGAAGGCGCGGGAGGAGAAGGTCGAGGGCTGAGGCCCCGGGCGTTGAGACGCCCGTTTCTTGGGCCTATAGTGCTTTCGTGACCCCTGGAGAAGCATCATGCACCTCACGCTCGCCGCCGCGGCCGCCAAACTCCACCTCGCAGCCGGCACGCTTGAAAAGTTCTGCGAAGAAGGCCGCATTCCGGGCGTCCGGCGGGAAGGCGGCACCTGGCTCCTTCCCAAGGACGCCAAGCTCCCCGACCCCGCCCCTCAAAAGTGGCCGCAAGTCCCGGACGAGCTCCCGCTGCTTCTCCTGCCGGAGGACGTGAGCTGTGCGCTCGGCGTCTCGCGCGCGACGGTGAGGAATTGGATCCGCTCCGGGCGAATCGCGCCCGACGTGGGTGGGTACTTCAGTCGGGCCTACGTCAAGCGGCTGATCGAGAGTCTGAGTTCGGACGAGAGCGCCAAACTCAAAGCTCGGCGGAACAAATCGGCCGTGCGCGGTCGGGAGCTGTTTGACGGTTATTAAACCAACAAGCAAATACTTCAGGTTCAACGCCTGCTAAGAAGGCCGCTTCATTTGAAGTGGCCTATTTTTTAATGTAAAGATGCGTCATTCCACCATGTTAGAAATATGCAAAGGCTCCATTTATGGTATAATTCCTTTGTAAATCAACGACCTTGAGAAAATCTCGATGGAAAAAGTGGATGCCCGCAAGATCTC
>ENA-UPWN01000532-UPWN01000532.1-human-gut-metagenome-genome-assembly--contig:-NODE-532-length-19047-cov-4.893569_pt1 | contig 19047 bp, 18 predicted proteins | sample MGYA00250050_ERZ773377 | MGnify/ENA primary metagenome ERZ773377 (study PRJEB29103, sample SAMN06112008) | human gut metagenome | biome: human gut; feature: ankylosing spondylitis patient; material...
GGGAACCGCCTGCTGAAAAGAACCTTTGACATAGTAGTCTCATCGGTGTTCCTTTGTACGTTTTTTCCGGTTATTCTCCAACTCATCCTGCTCATCCGGTTGAAGGTTGGCTTCGTCCAATTGTTCCAATTGAAAACGGATATAGTCCTCCTCCTGCTTGCTTTGAGCCGCTTTGTCCCTCAAATCTTTCAGTTCCCTTCGCAACGCCTGATAACGAGTAAATTCCTTCTTATAAAGAATGAGCAAGATCTCATTTTCGGCCATTACATCGATCACTTTCAGCTGGAAACGGTTGTCGCCCAACAATAGGTTCTGATGCTGCGAATGGATATCAATCAAGCGGCTTCCCAACTCTTTTAAGATCGTAAGGGAAACCGGAGAATCATTGACGAAGGCACGGGATTTGCCGGAGGCATAAAGTTCCCGACGCAAGATACAGCTATCCGCGTCGTACTCAAGGTCGTTACTTAGGAAGAAAGGCTCCAACTGATATTTTGAGACATCAAATACGGCCTCGATCACACATTTATCCGAACCTTTCTTTATACTCTTGCCATCCGCACGCTGTCCCAGCACCAAAGACAAGGCTCCTAATATAATTGATTTTCCCGCTCCGGTCTCACCCGTTATCACCGAGAAGCCTTTATCAAAGCGGATATCCAAATTGTCTATCAAGACAAAGTTCTGTATAAATAAGGATTTCAACATAACTATTTTACCTTACTGGTTTTTGAAGCTCTTCCAAGCGAGTGGATTGTGCCGGATAGATCTCGAACAGCATCTTATAGCCCTCTTGCCGCTCTTGTGTGGTCGCTTTCGAATAAATTGCGATAATCTCATCTAATTTAGCGTCGGCGAACATTTGTAGAAGCACAGAGGTAGGCCGGGCTTTCTTTACTTCCTGCAAGGCGGGAAGCGCACTAATGATCGTCGTACGTCCACGATCCGGATTTGCTGCCATTTCATCGAGTCCTTTCCGGTGATACGTGTACCACATTTCCCGGAAAGCGTCGGATGCGTTATCTTGCAAAGCCGTCGCTACGGCATGGCGGTTCTGGTTGCTATCAAAAGCTTTCCAGCCCGTCCACGACATCTCAGACTGGGCCATGTTCACGATTTGCTGGGCTTGTTGTATATAGGTAGTTCCACCTTTCGGAGCGAAACTATCGAAATCAAGCCCCAAGATCACATAGACGTAAAACACGATAGTGGCCGTAAGATTGCTGGTCAGCGTATTTGAGTTATAGTCCAACGGCTCGCCCTCCGTATACTCAAAATCCAACTGTTGATCCCTGAAATTCAGAAGAGTAGTTGTATAACTGGAATTATAGACCGGACGGCGGGCTTGTATCTGGATCTCGCTCTTGAAGTTCGTCTCATCCAATTCATTCACGATAATCGTCATCGTACAATCGATCTTCTCATTGACGGCAAACGTGGCATCCGTCCATTTCCGGTTATTCACGAACTCAGTCAAGGAGTTCTGTAAGGTCGTGAAGATTTGCTTGTTAGCGGTCGCAATTTTGTCTCCGTTCACCGTGATACGGGCGTTCAACTCTTGCGCCTTCCCACAAAAAGGAGCGGCGCAAAGCATGAATAGATAAAACAGTCTTCTTACTTTTCTCATTTCAATAATGTTACCAACTTATTTACGATATCACAGGCTACCTCCCGCTTCGTTTTGAGCGGATAGCTCGTTACTCCTCCGGCATTGTCGATAATCGTGATCTTATTGGTATCGCAACGGAAACCGGCACCTTGGTCTCGTAAAGAATTCAAGACGATGAAATCGAGATTCTTCCTCTTCAGTTTACCTTCGGCATGAGTAGCCTCGTCGTTCGTCTCCAAGGCGAACCCCACCATGACCTGTCCTTCCCGCTTGATCGCACCCAAAGAGGCGGCGATATCCGGGTTCGGAACCAAATGAAGCGTCATCTCTCTCTCCGTTTCCCGTTTGATCTTCTGCTCGGAAGCATTCTCCGGACGGTAATCGGCGACAGCGGCACATAATATGGCAGCATCGCTACTCGGGAATGCGGTCATCGCCGCTTGGTACATTTCCCCGGCAGACTCAACATCGATTCGTTTAATAGCTGGATGATGTGTTTTTAAAGAGACTGGACCAGCGACCAAAGTCACCTCCGCCCCTCTCTCCGCACAAGCTTCCGCTAAAGCGAACCCCATCTTACCGGAAGAGTAATTACCTATAAAACGTACGGGATCTATCTTTTCATATGTCGGACCTGCTGTTATTAAGATCTTTTTTTTTTCAAGATCTTTTTGAGCGGAAAAGAAGTCTTCCAAAACCTCGATAATCTTATCGGGTTCTTCCATCCGGCCTTTACCAACCAAATGGCTCGCCAATTCCCCCTCGGCAGGTTCGATAATCCGGTTACCGAATGAACGCAAGCGCTCCAGATTCTGTTGGGTACTCGGATGAGCGAACATATCCAAATCCATGGCCGGAGCCACGAATACAGGGGATTTGCAAGAAAGATAAGTAGTTATCAGCATATTATCGGCGATTCCGTTCGCCATCTTACCGATCGTGGAAGCGGTAGCCGGAGCAATCAACATGGCATCCGCCCAAAGCCCCAGATCCACATGGCTATTCCATGTACCATCCCTATTGGAAAAAAACTCGCTGATTACAGGGTGGCTACTCAACGTCGATAACGTAAGCGGAGTGATAAACTCTTTTCCCGCCGGCGTGATAACCACTTGTACCTCGGCTCCTTTTTTCACCAATCCCCGGATGATATAAGCGGCTTTGTATGCGGCTATACTCCCCGTAATCCCTAATATAATATGTTTATCTTTCAATGTCATATATCGAATCAATTTATCTTTGCCAGTAGAGACGTAGCACATTGCGTCTCTACAACCTCAACAAAAGAATCTCTTTGGCTACTTTTGAGTTTATATTGCCATATTCGCCAAGTTTCCATCCCATTCGATCGATAGGTTCCACCAAAGCATCCAAGTCGGACTCCTTGATCCCATAGTCGGAAAGACGGGTCTTTAATCCCATGAAATGGAAAAAATCTTCCGTAGCCTCTATTGACTTTTGCGCCTTTTCATCGGCAGATCCTTCGGTAATACCAAATACGACCTCTCCCATCCGGATCAGTTTCGCCGCTTTCTCCTTACGCATATAGGTCATGACACCCGGCAAGATAACCGCCAAAGTCTGGGCATGATCCAAGCCGAACTGCGCCGTCAATGCATATCCCATACGGTGTGAGGACCAGTCTTGGGGTACTCCTTGGCCAATCCAACAGTTCAAGGCATTCGTAGCCGCCCACATCAAATTAGCACGAATATCATAATCATTCGGGTTTTGCAAGACCTTGCGGCCTTCTTCCACGATTGTCTTCATCAATCCTTCGGCAAAATAATCTTGAACCTTAGCGTTCACCGGATAAGTCAGGTATTGCTCGACCACATGGATAAACGAGTCAACGACACCGTTAGCCACCTGTCGCTCTGGTAAAGAATAAGTTACCTGCGGATCTAAGATAGCGAACTTAGGGAACACCAACGGAGACATGAAATTCAATTTCTCATGGACAGATTCCCGGGAAATTACCGCCCGTTCATTCATTTCCGAACCGGTAGCGGCCAAAGTCAGCACTACTCCTAAAGGAAGCGCCTTCTTTATTACGCCACCTTTCGATAAGATATCCCAAGGATCTCCCTCGAAAAACGTAGCCGAAGCGATAAATTTCGTAGCGTCGATCACTGATCCGCCGCCTACCGCCAGCAAGAAATCGATATTCTCCCCCTTCACCAACTCAACAGCCTTCATACAAGTCTCATAACGGGGATTCGCCTCAATACCACCAAACTCATAGGTATGGAAGTCTTTCAAAGCTGCCGTCACCTGCTCATAAATGCCATTTTTCTTAATGCTACCGCCACCGTATACCACCAGAACCTTACTTCCTTCTGGAATTAACGCAGACAAACGGGCAATACTTCCTTTGCCGAACACAACCTTTACAGGATTGCAAAACTCAAAATTATTCATCGCCTTATTTTGAATTAAAGTCTCTCAAACGGATCTCTGTCAACATTTTCTTCGTATTCAACGGGAAATCGCCATTCATGATCCAAGAATAATAACCCGGATCCGACTTCAAGATCTCCGTTACCAAACGGCCTTTATACTTACCGAAGTTAATAACCTCCTCGCCTTTATCGTTGTAAACCATACGTCCGGCGAAATCCACATTATTCGAGTAGCAGGAATATTGGGAAAGGAAAGCAACGTCATTCTTCAAATCCGGATAGCGATCCAGCTGCGCTTTCAACACCTCATATGTAGCCAACGTATCAGCCTCAGCCGTATGAGCGTTCTCCAAGCTTTTATTGCAATAGAATTTATAAGCGGCAGATAACGTACGTTGCTCCATCTTATGGAAAATCGTCTGTACATCGATAAATTTGCGCCGGTTCAAATCGATATCCACACCCGCACGCAGAAACTCCTCGGCAAGCATGGGTATATCAAAACGGTTGGAATTATATCCGGCCAAATCACAACCCTCGATCTGGGTTGCCAAAGATTTAGCGATCTCCTTAAAGGTCGGACAATCTTTTACATCTTCATCGGTTATGCCATGAATAGCGGTAGATTCGGGGGGAATAGGCATACCGGGATTTATCCGGCGTGTCTTCGTTTCTTCTTTCCCATTTGGGAAGACCTTCACGTAGGAAATCTCTACGATACGGTCCTTTACGATATTTATACCCGTGGTCTCTAAATCAAAAAAGACCAGCGGGTTCCTTAAGTTTAACTGCATTATTTATTTATTAGTCATTCAACATCATCGGCATCAGCAACATGAGCAAGTCCTCGTCCTCATCATTCTCAGAAGGAACGATCAAGCCGGCACGTGAAGGGTCCGCTAATTCTAATACAACCTCTTCCGAGCTGATATTTCCAAGGATCTCGATCAGATATGTAGCCTTAAAACCGATGCTTAACTCCGTCCCGTCAAACTGACAAACAATACGCTCTTCCGCAGAAGTGGAGAAATCGATATCTTGGGCGGAAACCGTAATCAAGCTATCCTTCAAGTGCAACTTCACCAAGCTGCTCGCCGGATTAGAAAAGACAGAAACACGCTTTAAAGCATTCAAGAAAGAGATACGATCGATCGTTACCTTAAACGGGTTTTCTTGAGGAATCACACTATTATAGTTCGGGTAACGCCCCTCGATCAAACGACAAACCATCTCGAAGTTCGTGCAAGTAATATACGCATTGTTATCATCAAACTTAATCAATACTTGCTCCGACTCCTTCGCCAACAAATTCTTCAATAAATTAGCCGGCTTCTTCGGCAAAATGAAAGAAGCCCGTTCCGGGGATTTCACCGCCAAGTTACGCAAGCGAACCAATTTATGTCCGTCTGATGCCACGAACGTCAAATCATCCGTATGGATATCGAAATAGACACCATTCATTACAGGGCGAAGCTCATCATCGGCCGTGGCGAACAAGGAACGACTGATGCCGTTTAACAGCATCTGGGCATCCATCGAGATAGAGATAGCGTTATCATTCAACGGCTTCTGCTGCGGATATGTGTCCCCTTTCTGACCGATAAAATTATACTTACCATTCTGGAAATGAATGAAAATCTCCAAATTCTCATCATTGATATCAAAAGTAAGCGGTTGTTCGGGAAGCTCTTTCAGCGGATCGAGCAGTATCTTGGCGGAAACCGCAAAGAGTCCGGCACCTTGGGCATTCATGACGTCTACGGAAGTCACCAACCGGGTCTCGGCATCGGAAGCTGTCACCGTAAGCGTATTTCCTTCTAGGTTAAAAAGGAAGCTGTCCAGAATCGGTAAAGAGTTCTTGGAAGCGATAACCTTGCTTATAGACTGTAAACGTGATAATAGCGCAGTGCTGGATACATCGAATCTCATAGCTTTAATTATTTTATCTTGTTATATTATTATTTCATACAAACTACCATTTGGATGGGAAGAGACGGGGCATGCCCTGTCTCTACAAATTAACCCAACAAAATTAAGAAAATATTTTGTTTGTAACCAACTATACTTTCAAAAGTTTAGGGCATAAAAAAAGCTCCCCTCCGCTTTATCGGAGAGAAGCCTCTTATATTCTTTTAATTCGCTAATTTATTATTTAGCGAAATAATCTTTTACTGCTTCGTTAGGGATCATTTCTTCTTGGAAGATGTATGCACCTGTTTTCGGAGACTTAACCATTTTAATCACTTTGGAATAAGTACGACCGTCACCTTTCTTAAATGTTGCAACTGCTTTTTTTGCCATCGTTTAAAATCTCCTATTACTTAATTTCTTTGTGTAACGTCATCTTCTTCAAAACCGGATTGTATTTCATCAATTCCAATCTCTGAGTAGTATTCTTTCTATTCTTCGTAGTGATATAGCGAGACATACCCGGCATTCCACTTTCCTTGTGCTCTGTACACTCAAGGATTACCTGTACTCTATTTCCTTTTGCTTTTTTTGCCATTTTCTATATCCTCCACAAATTATGCGTTCAAATAACCTTTTTCAGCCGCCATCTTGATAGCCGCATCCAAACCTAACTTATTGATTGTACGTAAGCCAGCCGCAGATATATTCAAGCTAACCCAGCAATCCTGCTCTACCCAGTAGAACTTCTTCGTAAACAGGTTGACATTGAACTTACGTTTCGTTCTTCTCTTTGAGTGAGAAACGTTGTTTCCAACCATTGCTCTCTTTCCAGTAATTTGACAAATTTTAGACATTTCTAATCTGTTCTTTTAAATTATACGAAATTTAAGTCAACTCCTGCTATGTGTCTTCCCTTTCTGAACTAGCATCATGAACAAAAACGAAGATTCTAATAGAGTCTTATCTTTACAGGGCGCAAAGGTAAGAATTATTTTGATTTATCCGCAAGAATTCTCAAATATTTTTTCCTCAACAAATCATGTCTTAAATTAGTTATAGGTATATAACAACATAACATGATATTCATTATGGCAAGAAGTTTTAAAGAAGCGATCCAGCATCGCCGGACACATTATGGAATAGGTAACAACTCTCCCATTTCCGACAACGAGATTCATGAGATTATTAAGACAGCGGTCACTCACGTTCCCTCCGCATTCAATTCGCAGTCTACGAGAATCGTACTGCTACTGGGTGAAAGCCACAAGAAGCTTTGGGAAATCGTAAAAGACACGCTTCGTAAAATCGTCCCCGCCGAAGCCTATAAGGCTACCGAGGCAAAGATAGATAATTCTTTCGAGGCTGGCTATGGCACGGTCCTCTTTTTCGAGGATACGGCGGTAGTAGAAGGCTTGCAGAAGCAATTCCCTTCTTATAAAGATAATTTCCCGGTATGGTCCCAACAGACATCGGCTATGCATCAACTCGCGATATGGACTATGCTGGAAGACGCCGGTTTCGGCGCTTCTCTGCAACATTACAACCCGTTGATCGACGAGGCGGTCGCTAAACAATGGCATATCAATCCGAACTGGAAACTGATCGCCGAGATGCCGTTCGGTACCTCTACGCAAGAACCGGGAGAAAAACAATTCGCCCCATTAGAGGAACGAATTTTAGTATTCAAATAATTATAATTAATGTATATGGAATATGACATAGCAATCATAGGCGGTGGACCTGCGGGTTACACCGCCGCCGAAAGGGCTTCGGAGAATGGATTAAAAACGATCCTTTTCGAGAAGAACGCTATCGGTGGCGTCTGCCTAAACGAGGGATGTATCCCGACAAAAACTCTTTTATACTCCGCCAAGATACTAGACAGTATCAAAAGTGCCTCCAAATATGGTATAGTGGCGATGAAAGACCCAAGTTTCGACTTGGCAAAGATTATCGACCGGAAGAACAAGACCGTCCGTAAACTTACGCTCGGGGTAAAAGCCCGGCTTACGGGTAACGGCGTCACCATCGTAGAAGGAGAGGCACGAATCACCGGAGAGGAGTTTGGAAATATACGGATTCACTGTGATGGAAAAGAGTATTTAGTGAAGAATGTGTTAGTATGCACAGGCTCTGAAACCGTGATCCCTCCTATCAAAGGGTTATCAGAGGTCAAGTATTGGACTTCCCGGGAAGCCCTTGATCTCAACGATTTGCCAAAATCGTTAGCGATTATCGGTGGTGGCGTGATCGGAATGGAGTTCGCCTCATTCTTTAACAGTATGGGCGTAAAGGTGAAGGTAATCGAGATGCTACCCGAGATATTAGGGAATATGGATAAAGAAACCTCAGCGATGCTTCGATCCGAGTATAAGAAAAAAGGCGTAGAGTTTTTCTTGAATACCAAAGTTACAGAGGTATCGGCAGAGAAAGTCTTTGTTGAGAAAAACGGCAAGGCAGACACGATTGAAGCCGATAAAATATTGGTGAGCGTGGGCCGCCGTCCGATTACAAAGAGTCTGGGACTAGAAAATCTAGCGATCGAAATACAAGGGGCCGGTGTAAAGGTAAACGAACATATGCTGACTTCCCATCCACATGTATATGCGGCTGGAGATATTACCGGTTTTTCCCTGCTGGCACATACGGCTTACCGGGAAGCGGAAGTTGCCATACACCATATCCTAGGCATACCGGACGAGATGAGCTATAAAGCCATTCCGGCGGTAGTTTATACGAATCCGGAATTGGCGAGCGTGGGTAAGACAGAAGAGGAATTGGTAGCGAATGGGGAAAGTTTTCGTGTTCAAAAGATCCCGATGACCTATTCCGGACGTTTCGTCGCAGAGAACGAGAATGGTAATGGTTTATGTAAACTGATCACGGACGACGAGGATCGTATCATCGGTTGCCATCTACTAGGGAATCCGGCATCCGAGATTATCGTCACCGCCGGAATCGCTGTCGAGAATGGTTATACAGTCGATGAATTTAAGAAAAATATTTTCCCGCATCCGACAGTCAGTGAGATCCTCCACGAAAGTTTATATATCTAATAAAACGCCTAACTAAAACAGTTTCCTGATGCTTTGCATTCACAATACACAAACGGATCCATACTTCAATTTGGCCGCCGAAGAGTATCTGCTCAAGAATTTCAAAGAGAATATTTTCATGCTTTGGCAGAATGAACCATCAATCGTGATCGGTAAGCATCAGGATGTATGGGCCGAGGTAAATCTCAAATTCGTACAAGACCAACAAATCAAGATAGCACGCAGGTTTTCCGGTGGTGGTGCCGTTTACCATGATCCGGGAAACCTGAATCTTACATTTATAGAGACCGGTCAGATTATGCAGACCGACAAATATACCATCCAGATCATGAATTTTCTCAAGACATTGGGAGTACATGTCGAGGTGGATGAACGGAAAGGATTAACTATAGGAGGATTTAAAATATCGGGTAGCGCACAGAGTATCCATAAGAATCGGTATATGCATCATGCTACCTTATTGTTTTCCACCGATCTGGATAGGCTCGTCACCTCCTTGAAAAGTACATCCCGTCAAACACCAAAGAAAACAGGAGGTAAACGATCGACATTCGTTAAATCTGTACGGAGTCCGGTCACGAATATCAGCGCCCATCTTCCGGCTTCTATCTCCATCCAGCATTTTAAGAAAGCGCTTCTTTACTATTTCACGATCAATAATCCCGGCATACAGGATTATTCCTTCACGCAAGCAGACTTGGAAGCCATCTATCGGCTTAAAGAGCAGAAATATGCTACAGCCAGCTGGAACTTTAACACTTATACACTATAATACAGAAACTTACCTTCTTGATCTTTGTTCTTATTATATACCGTTTGTAGAGACGGGGCACGCCCCGTCTCCCCACTATATAACAGTAATTAAAAAATCAAAATATGGCTACATTTGAGATAAAGATGCCTAAGTTGGGCGAAAGTATTACAGAAGGAACCATCATCTCATGGTCGGTAAAGGTAGGTGATACCGTAGAGGAAGATGATGTCCTTTTCGAAGTAAGCACAGCGAAAGTAAGCGCTGAGATTCCATCCCCCGTTGAGGGAAAAGTAAAACAACTTCTTTTTAATGAGGGAGACACCGTAGCGGTCGGTACAGTCGTAGCGATCCTTGAGATCGAAGGTGAAGGAGAGGATAACGGAGCTCAGCCGGAAACCTCGGAGGCTACTCAACCGAAAGAACAAGTCCCCGCCCCCGTCCCAGAGGAATTATCAAAAAATTCCCAAGAGGAAGATCGTTGGTATTCTCCCGTCGTATTGCAATTAGCGAAAGCTGCCGGTGTATCGCAAGATGAACTGGATCATATTCCGGGTACCGGATATCTGGGACGTCTCAGTAAGAAAGATATTCAAACGTATATCGATCACAAAAATAAAGGTACGGAAATGCCGAAGCCGAAACAGGCTCCTGTTTCTTCCATGCAGCAAACGGCTACGAGCACGCCAACAATTACGGTAGCGCCGCCGACCGCTCCTTCCATGCCTATGACAGCGGCCACTCCATCCGCTCCACTCGCCCAAGGAGACGAGGTGAGAGAAATGGATCGTGTACGTAAGATCATTGCGGACCATATGGTATTATCGAAAAAAGTATCTCCGCATGTGACGTCGGTTATCGAGGTAGACGTGACCCGACTGGTTAACTGGCGTAAAAAAGTGAAGGATCAATTCTTCAAGCAAGAAGGCATCAACCTAACTTATATGCCGGCTATTACCGAAGCGACCGCCAAAGCGTTGAAAGCCTATCCATTAGTAAATTCATCCGTGGACGGTTACAATATCATCCTAAAGAAGCCTATTAATATAGGTATAGCGGTTTCCTTAAACGACGGAAATTTAATTGTCCCGGTTATACACGATGCCGATAAGCTGAACCTAAGTGGCCTCGCCTCACAAATAGATACCTTGGCGGCTAAAGCCCGTGAGAATAAGCTCGCCCCGGATAGCATCCAAGGCGGAACGTTCACGATTACGAATTTCGGAACCTTCAAGAGTCTGTTCGGCACCCCGATCATCAATCAGCCTCAAGTAGCGATCCTAGCCGTCGGTTATATCGAGAAGAAGCCTGCGGTAGTAGAGACGCCCGAGGGAGATACGATCGCTATCCGTCACAAGATGTACCTCTCACTCTCCTACGATCATCGTATCGTGGACGGAGCTTTGGCGGGAGCCTTTTTACGTTCCATCGCCGACGAACTAGAGAATTGGAACGCTTAATAATATATAATAGAACAACATGAAAAAGTATGATATAAAAACAACAGATAAGGAGACTCTCAGGAAATGGTTTTACCTTATGACGCTCGGAAGGGCGATCGATGAGAAGGCTCCCTCCTATTTATTGCAATCTCTCGGCTGGTCTTATCATGCCCCGTATGCCGGGCACGACGGGATACAACTCGCCATGGGACAAGTATTCGATAAGGATACGGACTTTCTCTTCCCCTATTACCGGGATATGTTGACGGTTCTCTCGGCGGGAATGACTGCCGAGGAGATCATCCTGAACGGTATCTCCAAGGCGACCGATCTGACCAGTGGCGGCCGCCACATGTCTAACCACTTCTCTAAGATGGAATGGCATATCGAGAACGTTTCTTCCGCTACGGCGACTCACGATCTCCATGCCGCCGGCGTGGCACGGGCGATGGTTTACTATGGACAGAAAGGCGTAGCGATTACCTCGCACGGTGAATCGGCCGCTTCCGAAGGCTATGTGTATGAGGCAATCAATGGCGCCAGCAATGAGCGACTGCCGGTTATCTTTGTCTTCCAAGACAATGGATATGGTATCTCTGTCCCCAAAAAGGACCAGACGGCCAATCGTAAAGTTGCCGATAACTTCTCTGGCTTCAAGAATTTACGTATTATCCATTGCAATGGAAAAGACGTGTTCGATTCCATGAATGCCATGACCGAGGCCAAAGAGTACGCGATCGCCAACCGGACTCCCGTAATCGTTCAGGCCAATTGCGTACGGATAGGCTCCCACTCAAACTCCGATAAACATACCTTGTATCGTGATGAGAACGAGCTTACCTATGTAAAATCCGCCGATCCTTTATACAAATTCCATCGCATGCTGATTCGTTACGGACGTTTCACCGAGGAAGAATTGAAAGAGATCGCGGATCTAGCGGCTAAAGACCTGAAAGCCGCCAATCGGAAAGCGATGGCCGCCCCCGATCCCGATCCGTCTACCGTCAAGGATTACGTCCTCCCGGAACCTTATCAACCTCAAAAATACAAAGAAGGTGTTCAAAACGAGGAAGGAGAGAAAGAAACGCTAGTTACGGCGATCAACAAGACGTTGAAAGCGGAGTTCCGGCACAACCCGGATACGTTTATCTGGGGACAGGATGTAGCCAATAAAGAAAAGGGTGGCGTATTCAACATCACGAAAGGCATGCAGCAAGAATTCGGTATCGAGCGAGTCTTCAACGCCCCTATCGCCGAGGATTATATCGTAGGGACAGCGAACGGTATGTGCCGCTTTGACCCGAAGATCCATGTAGTGATCGAGGGCGCGGAATTCGCCGATTACTTCTGGCCGGCCGTCGAGCAATACGTGGAATGTACGCATGAGTATTGGCGCAGCAACGGGCAATTTACCCCAAACATCACTTTGCGCCTAGCCTCCGGAGGCTATATCGGAGGAGGACTTTATCATTCCCAGACCATCGAGGGCGCATTGACCTCACTGCCCGGTGCCCGGATTGTTTATCCCTCTTTCGCGGATGATGCCGCCGGGCTGTTGCGGACGAGCATGCGTTCTAAAGGCTTTACGCTCTATCTGGAACCGAAAGCGCTCTACAACGCGGTAGAAGCCTCCACCTTTGTCCCCGAGGATTTCGAGGTTCCGTTCGGGAAAGCCCGCATACGCCGTCCGGGAAAAGATCTGACAATCATCACTTATGGCAATACGACCCATCTTTGCCTCAACGTAGCCGAGCTTCTTTACAAAGAAAAAGGCTGGGAACTGGAGGTTATCGATCTTCGTACCTTGATACCATTGGATAAAGAGGCGATCTTCAACTCGGTGAAGAAAACCAGTAAAGTATTGATCGTACATGAGGACAAGGTCTTCTCTGGCTTCGGAGCGGAAATTGCCGGCATCATCGGCTCGGAACTATTCCAGTACTTGGATGCTCCGATCCAACGGGTAGGTTCCCTATTCACTCCGGTTGGTTTCCATCCGGTCTTGGAACGGGCCATCCTCCCCAACGAGGAGACCATCTATCATGCGGCAAAAGAACTGCTGCTTTATTAGATCCACATTCGTTAAATCTTTAAAAGTATCATAATGAAAACAGGATTATTTTACGGAACGGGCACAGAGAAAACAACCTTTGTCGCCAATAAAATAAGAAAAGCTTTCGGGGAGGATCAGATCGATATCATCCCTGTTGAAAGCGCATGGAAAAGAGATTTCGAGGCTTACGACCATATAATCGCAGGAACCTCTACTTGGTTCGATGGCGAGCTTCCCACCTATTGGGACGAGATCATCCCGGAACTGGTCACTTTAGACCTTAAAAATAAGAAGGTCGCTATTTTCGGTCTTGGAGATCAAACGAATTATCCGGATAATTTCGCCGATGGAGTCGGCATATTGGCGGACGCTTTCACCTCCTGTGGAGCGACTTTAGTAGGCGAGACCTCTTCGGATGATTATTTCTTTAATGCCTCCAAAGCCTTGAAAAATGGCAAACTACTTGGCTTAGTCCTCGATTTGGAAAACCAACCGGATCAAACCGACAAACGAATCGAGCGATGGGTGAAGCAATTGAAGGAGGCGTTCGGATAAAGAAGAATGCATCTTAAACTCGTAAACGAGAACTAAACAGAAAGCGTAACGAATCACTCCACGGGTTTGTTACGCTTTCAGTCTATACACCTGTCTTTCATACACATACTGTGCCAGCATCTGCCATCGCCTTGGCACAGCTGTGCCACACTGATGGCATACCCATGCCATAGTGATGGCAAGCCCGTGCCACGCCGATGGCAAAGCTGTGCCACCTAGATGGCAAACATACTTTATTAGCGAGACGCTAATTAGTTAAACATTTGACTAATCCAAGAAAAAACGCTATCTTCGCGCCCAGCAAGTTTAAAAGAATTATAAGTAATGGTAGAAGGTAAAGAATTCCGGGAACTTATGTTACAAGTTGTCCGCACACGCATGGCATTTCGTCGGTCTATGCAACGAACGCTGAAAAAGAACAACGCCGGTATAACATTTGAGATGCTTCAAATCTTGAGTTGCCTATGGCACGAACAAGGTATCACCCAACAGGTCTTGGCAGAGAGAACGGCAAAGGATAAGGCTTGTCTGACAAACCTAATGAACAATTTAGAGAAGAAAGGCTACGTCCATCGGAAAGAAGATCCCGAGGACCGGAGGAACAAACTGGTTTTCCTAACCCCGGAAGGAGAAGAATTCAAAAAGCAAATTCGCCCGATCCTTGATCTGGTTTATGTACATGCGGAGCATATTATCGGAATAGAGAACGTAGAAACCATGTTATCCGAATTAAAAGCAGTACATAATGTCCTTGAGAATATATAAAAAGCACGTATTGAGCCTCTTTTGTATGACGGTCGCTACATTTCCGGCAATCGCCCAAACCGATTCGCTCTTTTTGACCATCGACCAGCTTTTCGAGAGAGGCGTACGGCATAGTCTGCAGATCCAAGCAGACGTCTTAAAAGAATCGATAGCGCAAGAGAGAACCCATACGGCACGTTCCGCACAATTGCCAGACCTGCAAATCGGCTTGAAAGGTGGATATGTAGGGCAACCGATCCTCTTTGAGCAAGGACTCGCCCATCCGACTCGCCCAGAAGCGCCCGATTGGTCCCAGAACTATGCCATCGACCTTACCCAACCGATATACCAAGGCGGTAAAATCCGGTATTCCATCCGGAAAGCGGATCTGGAGAAAGAAGTCGCCTCTTTACAAACGCTCACAGACCAGAGTGAGATCAAGCTCAGTCTATTAAATCAATACATCGGTCTTTTCAGCCTGTTTAAACAACGTGAGGTGCTTTCCCGTAATATCGAGGAATCGGAACGCCGCCTGCAAGATATCCGGCGTATGAAAAAAGAGGGACTGATAACCAATAACGACGTATTAAGAAGCGAGATGCAATTAACCAACGACCGCCTATCCTTGCAAGAAACGGATAATAGCCTCATACTGGTATCACAGCAATTGGATATCCTGATCGGTCTCGATGAGAATCTGTTGCTCAAGCCAGACACCACGTTACTGGACCAAACCGTATCTTTAGAAACTTACGAAGATTATGTAGCCCAAGCCTATTCCAATGATCCGGCGATACGTCTACTCCGGAAACAAACAGAGTTAGCCCAAAACGATATACGTTTGACTAAAGCCTCATCGCTACCCAGCCTATCGCTATATGCGTCGAACACATTGGCACGTCCAGTCTCCCGAACATTAGCGGATATGTACAATAACAACTGGAACATAGGTCTGTCGCTCTCCTACCCTTTATCCTCTTTATATAAAAACAACCATAAGATAAAGGAAAGCAAATGGATGGTCTCGTTACATAAAAACGAGGAGGAACAGAAAAAACAGAAAATCCGTATAGAAGTGCGCACCGCGTTCTTACGTCATAAGGAAGCTCTACAAGAAGTGGAAGCCTTGAAGTTATCCGTACGGCAAGCTCAAGAGAACTACAGGATCATGCAAAACCGGTATTTAAACCAATTGGCGATCCTAACCGACTTACTCGACGCGAACTCGGTTCTCCTCAACGCGGAGCTACAGCTCACGAATACCCGTACCCACGTGATTTACACTTACTATCAACTACAGAAGGCTTGCGGCCGTCTCTAAAAAGAAACAACGACTATGGCAAACGAATTAAAAGAGAAACATCAAAGACTAAAGAAAGTAAGGACACGGAATATAGTATTAAACTCCATATGTATCCTTTTAGCCGGTTCCGGCATTTGGTGGACAGCCAATTATTTCTGGCGTTACATCAATTATGAGGTGACAAACGATGCCTTTGTGGACCAATATATCGCCCCACTAAATATACGTGCCTCCGGCTACATAAAAGAGGTCCGTTTCAAGGAACACCAGTACGTTCACCAAGGGGACACACTTCTCATATTGGACGATCGGGAATATCGGATCAAGGTAAAAGAGGCAGAGGCCGCGTTGATCGACGCCCAAGGATCACAAGACGTACTTCGTTCCGGTATCGAGACCTCCCATACGAACATCGCCGTACAAGACGCCAACATCGCCGAGGCTAAAGCCAAGCTTTGGCAATTGGAACAGGATTATCACCGATTTGAGCGGCTGCTGAAAGAAGAATCGATCCCCGAGCAACAATACGAGCAATCCAAGGCCGCTTTCGAGGCGGCGCAAGCCCGATATCAGGCGTTGGTGGAACAAAAGAAAGCCGCTTTCTCCCAATTCACCGAAACCAGCAAGAAGACAACAGGAGCCGAGGCGGCGATCTTACGAAAAGAAGCGGATCTAGATTTAGCGAGGTTAAACCTTTCCTATACCGTTATAACCGCCCCTTACGACGGTCATGTAGGCAGACGGACCTTAGAGCCCGGACAATACGTGCAAGCCGGACAAACGATATCCTACCTCGTACGAGATAAAGACAAATGGATCACGGCCAATTACAAGGAGACCCAGATCCCCCACATCTATATCGGGCAGAAAGTACGTATCAAGGTAGACGCGTTGCCGGGAAAGATATTCAACGGGGAGGTAACCGCAATCTCCGACGCCACAGGCTCCAAATACTCATTAGTCCCGACCGATAATTCCGCCGGAAACTTCGTCAAGGTACAACAACGTATCCCGGTACGGATAGACTTGGAAAATCTATCGCAAGAAGATACGCAATATTTAAGAGCAGGCATGATGGTTGAAACAGAAGCCTTACGCAAATGATCACGATGAAAGAGCTTGGGGCACCGATCCGCCAATGGGTGCCGGACTGGTTAGGATTGATCTGTATCTTCATCGTTATCCTTCCGGTCACGATGCTAAACGGCTCGTACACCGGCAGTATGCTGGAGGTATCAAACACGCTAGGCACGAACACCGAGGATATAACCATGGGATATTACGCGGCAGCGGCGGGAATGGCGGTATCCTATCCGATTATCCCGAAGATACTGGAAGCCTTCTCCATCAAATTCTTATTGTTGGCGGATTTAGTCGCCCAGTTCTTCCTAAGCTGGATCTGTGCCCGCTCCCAGAACGCCAACATATTGATCGTCTGTAGTTTCGCGATCGGTTTCCTGAAAGGGTTTCTCATGCTGTGGTTTATCCGGTACGCGCAAAAGATATTCAGCCCTAAAAATATACGTAGCCAATTCTATTCTTACTTCTATCCTTTTGTTTTCGGAGGGGGACAAGCATCCATGCTTGTTACCGCACAGTTAGCCTACCATTACGACTGGAAATATATGTATTACTTCATGATGCTAATGATTTTATTGGCCATAGTAATGGTAATCATCTGCTTCCGCCATAACCGGCCGATCAAGTCCATCCCCTTGGCCGATCTACACATCCGGGAAATGTTCATCATATCCATCGGATTGTTAATGCTTATGTATGTCATTAATTACGGGAAAGTACTCGACTGGATGGCATCCCCCAAGATTTGCCTTTATATCATGATCGCCCCGATATTGATCGCTTTATTTATTTGGTATCAATATCATTCGGAACGTCCGTACGTGAATCTGGCGCCTTTATACCAGCCGAAAGCCATTATCGGTTATTTCTATATGATGCTTGTCATGTTTTTCAGTACATCAACCACTTTATTGACGAACTATCTCACTATTATTCTGAAAGTGGACCCTACGCCTACCTATTCCCTTTATATCTACCTGCTTCCCGGGTATATAGTCGGTGCGTTTATCTGCTTCTGGTGGTTTCGCTGGCAGCGTTGGCGTTTCCGCTTTCTGATAGCGGGGGGAATGAGTTGCTTTGTGATTTTCTTCGGTATCCTGTATTTCGGCATCTCTCCGAATAGCACTTATGAAATGTTATACCTGCCCTTATTCTTTCGTGGCTTGGGAATGTTGACTTTGATTATAGCTTTCGCCTTGTTTGCCGTAGAAGATTTGAATCCGAAATTCTTATTGTCGAATGCATTCTTTCTGATTATTTTCCGTTCCGTATTGACGCCCATTATGGCTACTTCGTTTTATAGCAATGTACTGTACCGGCTGGAACAAAAATATATGTATTCTTTGTCGGAGACTATAACGACTGCCGACCCACTGGCAGCGTCACGGTATAGCCAATCTTTGAACAACGCACTGGCGCAGGGGCACGGAAATGCCGAGGCGGCACAACTGGCTACTAATTCTTTATATACCACCTTGCAACAGCAAAGTCTATTGCTCGCACTGAAAGAAATACTGGGCTATCTGCTGGTTATATCAATCATCATTGCTGTTGTTTCCCGTTTTATTCCGTTCCATAAGACACTCCGTGTCACATTTAAAAGAACAGGCGACGATATGGTTTAATTTGTCCTTCGCGGATTTTGATGAATGGTAATGTAATGATTGTTAGTGAATTTTTATATCTTTATGGCAAAATCTAAAATATGGAGACAAAGAAAATAATCTCAAAAAAGAAAGGCTTTTTCGAACTATTGCTTGTGACTGATGGGCAAGGATATATGATTGATCGATATTGGGAACGTGGTGGTATATTCGTTCTTTTACTATTTATATTGTCAGTACTGCCATATTCATCGAAAGCCCAGATGTCGTCTGATAGCCTCGTCCAAAAAATAGCCGGATATATCGATGCTATATAGAATTTTGGGGATGTACTGCCGCAAGAAAAAGTCTATTTACACTTTGATAATACCAGTTATTATCAGGGAGATCCTATTTGGTTTCAATGCTATGTCGTCACACCCGGACTGAACCATCCGACGGAGCTAAGTAAAACACTCTATGTAGAATTGTTGAATCCTGGTGGTGAGATCGGAAGAGCGTCGTGTAGGGAAAGAGTGTAGATCTCGGTGGTCGCCG
>ENA-UPWN01000539-UPWN01000539.1-human-gut-metagenome-genome-assembly--contig:-NODE-539-length-18887-cov-32.047953_pt1 | contig 18887 bp, 16 predicted proteins | sample MGYA00250050_ERZ773377 | MGnify/ENA primary metagenome ERZ773377 (study PRJEB29103, sample SAMN06112008) | human gut metagenome | biome: human gut; feature: ankylosing spondylitis patient; material...
TGAAATATTTTCTTTAATATCTGTGTTGGCATTATCTTTATCAAGCGGCTTATTATACATATACATAAGCCGGCTTGCATATTCATCATTTTCTAAATCTGAATTGGCATTTCCAATAAATGTCCAATCTTTAGACCAGTCAATTCCTGCATTAGCAAGCTCTGAACTTCCATAAAGATATCTGTCAGCAAATTCCCTGAATGTGAGTTCGTTATTCTTCTCATCAAAGAACTGAACCTTTAATGCCACATATGCACTGATACTTTCATCATTAAGGCTTACGGTTGGGTCTTTATCAATTGTCTGCCCCGGCACATATGCCTTAGCTGCTTCTTTTCCATATCTCTCCCATTGCGGTTCTGTCAGGTCAATACTTATGGATTTATCCGACGCAAATACATTGGTCTTAGTTTCTGTTACCGTCTTTAACAAAGCGTATGCAGCCATACAACTGACTGACACAACTGCAATAACAGAACACACTAACAACAGTATCTTTTGCTTACCTTTCATACAGTGCTTCCTTTCTTTATTTACTTTACTGCGGTATTATTACCCATTCTGGTCACACGAAAGTCACACAGGAAAATATTTACAAAAAAATCAGTGATAAGATTTCTCTTACCACTGATTTTTCTTGCCACTGATTTCTTATACTAATTTATTCAAGTGAACTGTCACCTGTAACGTAATCAATCTTTACACCAGGCTGGACATTATAGCAGAATACATTATATGAAATTCCCTCTCCATTATCCTCAACAGACTCAGCCTCCATAAGTACTCCATCTGCAAGCAGGTTATCTCCTGTAAATATCGGTGTAACCCTGTACAAAACGTGATTATTAGTTTCTTTAATATAGTCTGCTACCATATTTTCAAATAAAAGCATACCATCAACATTAAGATATCTCGTTCCTGTTATAAGATTATTCTTGTTGGCATTCTCTGCTGTAAGCTGGTAACCTATAAGATGACATCTGTTATAAAGATATTTTCCGTCTACTATATCATATTTTACTGTATGCCAGCCTGTAGGTTTTACAGAACCTATTGAGCCACGTTTCTCTGTTGGCATTAAATCTTTTCCTATGCTTGCATAAGCTACTGTACATCTTCCAAGCTCATCTAACTCACCATAATACTCAAAAGAGTCCGCTGTCATATCATTTTCTGTAAAAAAAGGTTCGTTATTATTAACTATAACATATGGACTGTCACTGTATTCTGGTAATGTGGCACGCCAGTCCGCACTATCCGTTCCCGCCGCTAATGTATCATTCTTATCTGTGGAATTATTCTTATTGGAGGGATTACTGCCACCTGCCTTATCAGTCTGCACAGTTGTACTCTCATTGTGTGACGGGTTAATGCTGTCTGAAATATCAGCACCTGAACAGCCTGCTAAGCTTAATACTAATGATAAGACAAGAATTAATGCAGGCAGTACTTTACACAGACGCTTATTTGACATCTTAATTTTTTCTTTACTTGATAATATTCTATTTAACATAACTTTACAATAATTAAGCCTTACTCCTTATATATATTTCTTCTGTTATTTTATCGTGGGAATTACCCTCAAATTCCGATACATTTTCCAATTGGTAATTATCAAGCATTGCTGCCGGAAATGTAACGTCTGACGGATATTTTCTATTCCACTTATACACATAAATCTTACTTATGTTATCCTGTAACTCATTTATATCAACATTTTCCACAAAACAGTAATCTTGTGCCTGTGCCTCTGTATATGAATTATCCACGATAATATTATCTTTAGAAGTATCAAATAACTGACTGCTGTACTCAGACACCCATATTCTATTAGTTCCTGCAATATCAAGAATCCTCTCAATAAGCCTGATATCCTTGCTCTGTCTGCGTTTATTAAACATCATTCCGTTATTATCATCAATTGTTACAATTGCTATCATAATTATTTATTTCTTTCCTGATATTTTCTTTAAATAATCATTCTTTAACTCATTCTGTTCCTTGAGCCTTTTAATCTCATTGTTAAGCATCTCTACATACTCATAAGCAAGCTTAACGCCGCCTCTTACAGCTATATCCTCGTGCTTACTGCAATCATCAAGCCACTGCATAAATGACTTTTCTCTCAGATTATTATAAGTATTATCATCCTGTATAAACATACTGTGCCTCATTCCTGCATTATTTTAAATATTTTTGTATAGTTTCTATATTATTTTAAGTACCATTTCCTGCATTATTTCTATTTATTATTATCAGCGGTACTATTTAAGAAGCCACTCTATTTCTTCTTTATATGGTGGCTTTGTCTTCTTATCTGAACCTTCCCCGGCAAGCCAAGGTGTCTCTAATATCTTTGGCACATCAATAAATCTTTCATCGTGTACAAGTCTGTGAAGTGTTTCATACCCGATACTTCCTTTATCAATATTGGCGTGTCTGTCCTTGTGTGCTCCCAATGGATTCATACTGTCATTAATATGAAATACCGCTATCTGGTCAAGACCGATTACCTTATCAAATTCTTCAAATACTTCATCATAATGATTGACAATATCATATCCTGCATCATTAACATGGCAAGTATCAAAGCATACTCTTAATCTGTCTTTCTTATCAACACCATCATATATTGCTTTTAGTTCTTCAAATGTACGCCCAACTTCGCTGCCTTTTCCTGCCATAGTTTCAAGGGCAATATAAACGTCGTCATCATTCTGGTTAAGCACTGTATTAAGACCTTTTATAACCTGTGCAATTCCTGCTTCCACCCCTGCATTAACGTGACTTCCCGGATGAAGCACCATAATGCGGCTTCTCATTGCCGCTGTACGGATTATCTCTTTTTCAAGGAATTCAACTGCGAGCTCATATGTCTCTGGCTTAACAGTATTCGCAAGGTTAATTATATAAGGAGCGTGTACCACGATTTCCTCAATTCCGTGCTGTCTTGCATATTCCCAGCCAGCTTCTATGTTAAGCTCTGATATATCTTTACGTCTGGTGTTCTGTGGTGCACCTGTGTATAACATAAATACATTAGCTCCATATGAAGCGGCTTCCTTAGCTGATGCTAAGAACATTTCTTTTCCTGCCATTCCAACGTGACAGCCTAATTTTATTTTACTCATTCTGTGAGACTCCTGTTTCTAATATTTCTTAATTTCTTATTTTTTAAGCATATAATATTATAAATTATATACTCCACCATGCAAGTGTAAGAAATCTATGCTTTCTTACACTGTCGGGCGTTCGCCCTATAGGATAAAAGAATAAAAAAGTACTTTGTGCAAGCACAGTTCTTTTTTTATTCTTTTATCCTGCACGGCTCATTGCTTACGCACATTATAGCATAAATTATGACGGATAATATGTCAAAACCAAATTATCCAGTTGGGATATTTTATAATATTTCATTAAAAAAGAGATATTGATACGCTAATCAATATCTCTTATTATGCATATAAAATATTATTTTAATTAATTTCTCTTATCAGGCTTAAAAATCCTGTTCTTAATAATTAAAGCATTGCACCATAATCTGTTACTATAATCTGGCCTGTTATTGCTTTGGCTTCATCGCTTGCAAAGAATATAATAACATTAGCAACATCCTCTGCTGTACAAGATGGTGCTTTAATATCACTATGGTTCATCATAGCACCTATCATATCCGGGTCAAGTGCCGCTGGGTCTGTTCCCATAGTCATAGGTGTAATTATATTGCCTGGACATATGGCATTACAACGAATTCCGTCTTTCTGAAATCTTAATGCTGTATGCTTGGTAAGTCCTATAACTGCCGCCTTAGAAGCTACATATGCAGCTCCTCCACAGCCCTTCTCACCTGCTACAGAAGCTACATTTACAATTGATGCACCGCTCTTCATTCTCTTAGAAGCAGCTTTCATACAACGCATAGTTCCTTTTTCATTAGTTTCAATAATTCTATCCATATCTTCATCAAGAAATCTGTCGATTGGCTTAAGTCCCTGCTCAAGAATACCTGCATTATTAACAAGTATATCTATCTTTCCATACTTATCCATTACCTTCTGCATAAGTGCCTCTGGGTCTTCAGGCTTTGATATATCTGTTGATACAGCATATACTTCACCACCTGCCGCTGTAATCTCATCAGCAACTTCCTTTAATGCCGCCTCTCTTCTTGCTGTGATAACAACTGTAGCTCCCTCTTTTGCAAATAACTTCGCTGTAGCTGCTCCAACACCAGAGTTACCACCTGTAATAACTGCAACTTTACCGTCTAAACGTCCCATAATAATCCTCCATTCTGTTCACGAATATTCTACTATATATACAATTTGCACATATCCTTTTGCATATATATGCTCGTTATGTATAATATTGTACAATTGTATTATCTATTTGTAAACATTATCTGACAACTTTTTACAGATATATATAAGCCTCATTCGCTCCCCGAAGCTTATATATTGCTTTCAACCATCTTACAACCGCTCTTTTGGAATATTTAAAATGTGTTCTATGACTGAGTGAAATATACTTAGCATTACAGCTTTCTATCTTCCTTAACTGCTCAAGCAGAAGTCCTGCGTTGTATCTTCTGAATTGCGGACCTGTTGCTGGATAAAGTGCATCACCAACATAACATATGTCTTTAACCTCCAACGCAAGACACCCCTTTGCGTGGCTTGAAGCTATTGGAAATATATGAAGATTTATATCATCATCAATATACATATCATCTGTAACAATCTCACCTGCTCCTGTATATCTTAATGTATTCTTTCCCTGATACATATTCTTAAAATGTATATCAGACACATTTTTTATATGATCCGGGTGAAAATGAGACAAAACTATATTAATATTTTTTTCGGCCTGATTATAAGAATTAATCATTGCCGGTATATCAGAATGACTTCCTGTATCATAAAGCCATATATTATGTCCGGTTTCTACAATTACAACTGTACACGACAACGGATTTATTGTCGGCGTAATATAACTTATATTCTCATCTTCCCTGACTAATGATACTTTTTCAACAACTTGTGAATTCATATTACAGAATTATTCCTTTAAGATTATCTTGAATTCCTTTTGCAATCTCAGGCTTATTCATTGAATATATATGAATATTCTTAACACCATTAGCCAGCAGGTCTATAATCTGGTCTGAGGCATATATAACCCCCGCCTGTTTCATAGCATTTTCTGTATCACCATATTTATCAATAATATTCTTAAATCTTTCCGGCACATTGCAACCTGATAATTTAACAGCATTCTTAACCTGTGCTCTCTTGGTAATAGGCATAATTCCCGGTATTATTGGAATATGTATGCCAGCTTCCCTTACCCTGTACATAAAGTTAAAGAAAATGTTATTATCAAAGAACATCTGTGTTGTAAGAAATTCACAGCCTGCCTTAACCTTTTCTTTAAGACCATTAATATCATCAAACTTATTCTTGGAATCTGGGTGTACCTCTGGATAACACGCACCACCAACACAGAAATCACCTGTCTTTTTAATCAGCTCTACAAGCTGTGAAGCATGCTCGAATTCTGTAAATACCTCTCCATCATAATCTTTAGGAATATCACCACGGAGTGCAAGAATATTCTCAATTCCAGCCTGCTTCATCTCTGTTAAAGCTGTATTAATGCTTTCCTTTGTTGCACATACACAAGTAAGATGTGCCATTGCTGTAACCTGATACTGCTTCTGTATTTCACTTGCAAGCTTAATTGTATTACCCTTAGTGCTTCCGCCTGCTCCATATGTAACGCTCATAAAGCTTGGTTTCAATGAGGCTATATGTAAAGCTGCCTCCTTAACCATCTCAAAATCCGTGTCTTTCTTTGGTGGGAATACCTCCATTGATAATGTTTCCTGTTCCCTGTCTATAATATCTCTTATCTTCAATATCTTTTACCTGCCTCGTCTGTATCTTTACTTACTATCTGATTAATATAATTACTTTAATCAATACAATTATTTTAACTATATTAATCAATTAAATTATTTTAACCATTACAATTATTTTGATTAATATAATTATGATAACTCTATTATTTATATAATTCAATAAAATGCGCTAAAAGATTAATAATTACTATGGAAGCTTTAATTATAATGTGCTATTATATAGCCTGTTTTTCATAATACTAATTATTTATAAGGAGGTTCTATGTTTCAGTCATTCGAAGCTAAACACCCTAAGTTCTATCAGGTGTTCAGGCTTTTTATTATTACATTTGCATCAATATTATATGCGTGGAATTTGCGCTGTTTTGCTAAGACCGCAGGACTTTTCCCTGGAGGATTTTCAGGACTTTCCCTGCTTTTACAGGAAATAATCATTAAGTTCTTACATATAACTATACCTTTCAGTATATTTAATATTGCACTTAATCTTTTTCCTACTTATATTGCATTCAAATACATCGGAAAGAAATTTACCATTTACTCAATTATAGTTATATTTTTATCAAGTATATTTGTGGATATTCTTCCACCTTATGTATTCACTAATGACGTGCTTTTGATAAGCGTGTTTGGTGGAATTATCAATGGATTTGCAATAAGCTTATGCCTTAACGCTGGTGCAACAACCGGTGGTACAGATTTTATAAGCATATTCTTATCACACGAAAAAGGAATAGATGCCTGGAACTATATTCTGCTTGGAAATGTTGTAATGCTTGCTATTGCCGGTGCTATGTTTGGCTGGTCAATCGCTCTTTACTCAATCATATACCAGTTCTGTAGTACTCAGGTTATCCAGTGGTTATATAAGCGTTACAAGAAGGAAACTCTTTTTATTATCTCAGACAAGTCTGATGAAATATACCAGATTATTAAAGAAACTACTCATCACGATGCTACTCTATTCAAGGGAGTTGGCTGTTATGAAGGCAGGGAAAAGACACTTCTTTACTCTGTAATTCATTCAGAGGCAACAAGACAGCTTATACCGCTTATACGAAGTGCTGATCCTCACGCCTTTATAAATATAGTTAAAACCGAAGAACTAGATGGACGTTTTCACGATATCCCTCACGATTGATTATCTCCACTCAACATCTCCAGCTTCAGCTACAGCCTTTCTTAAGCCAGCAAGACGATTAATCGCTTCATTAAGTGTATCGTCCTGCTTGGCAAAATGAAATCTTATAAGATTATTTACATCTTCCCTAAAGAAGCTTGAACCCGGTACTGCCGCAACCCCTACATACTGTGCCAGCCATTCACAGAACTTCACATCATCTTTTACTCCAAATTCACTCACATCAACAAGCACATAATAAGCACCCTGTGGGTCTGTATATTTTAAACCAAGCTTTTCTAAACCGCCGACAAATACCTCTTTCATATGTGCATAATGTGCCGCAAGTTCATCATAATACTTGTCATCGAATTTCAATCCAACTGTTGCGGCTTCCATAAGTGGTGCGGCCGCACCTACTGTAAGAAAATCGTGTACCTTCTTAACCCTGTCGATTATTTCAGGATTAGCAATTACATATCCAAGTCTCCAGCCTGTAATAGAATATGTCTTTGACAATGAATTACATACGATAGTTCTTTCTCTCATTCCGTCAAGTGCCTGCATATATATATGTTTGTTAGGTGCGTACACAATATGCTCATACACTTCATCTGTCACAACATAGGCATCATATTTCTTTACGACATCTGCTATTGCAGTTAATTCCTCGAATGTAAATACCTTTCCACAAGGATTTGACGGATTGCACAGGATAAGTGCTTTCGCTCCCTGTTTAAAAGCATTTTCTAACTGCTCAATGCTAAATGTAAAATCTGGTGGAACAAGTGGAACATATATCGGTTCTGCTCCTGAAAGAATAGTATCTGCACCATAATTCTCGTAAAATGGTGAGAAGATTACTACCTTATCCTTAGGATTGGTAATGCTTAACATTGTCGCCATCATAGCCTCTGTACTTCCACATGTAACTACAATCTCTGATTCAGGGTCAACCTTAATTCCTGAAAAATGTTCATATTTGGCAGCTATTGCATCTCTGAAATTCTTAGCTCCCCAAGTCAAAGCATACTGATGAGGTCCTTCACTTGCAACCTCTGACAGTCTGTCTGTTATCTGCTTAGGTGGGTTAAAATCTGGAAAGCCCTGTGATAAATTCACTGCACCATATTTATTGGCTATTCTTGTCATTCTTCTTATAACAGAATCTGTAAAATCTTTCGTTCTCTCGCTTAATTCTTTCATAATCTGCTCTTTCTTCCAATTACCGGATATTTAATCTTTCCACAGTAACAAACATATATTGTACTGCCTTATCAGTATAACATACTTTTATCATATGTTAATAGTATATTACCTAGATTGTGTGCATTATTGTGCAGTTATACACTATTTTTTATATCAATAATGTATAATTACTTCTGTGCTTCTGCATATAATCTGACATATTGTTTAGAATTTCATACTATACACTTTAAGGTCAACTTTCCCATTAACTACTTCAATCCCGTCTGCCTTAAGCAGCTGCTCCTGTTGTCCTGCACCGCCAAATGCAAATGCACCCGACAGTTCTCCCTTGGAATTAACAACCCTGTAACATGGTATATTATCTGGGTCAGGATTTCTATGAAGTGCATTACCTACTGCTCTTGCCATTCCTTTATTACCAGCAAGCTCCGCTATCTGTCCATAGGTCGCAACACAGCCCTTAGGTATTTTCTTTACCGCTTCATATATCCTTTTTGTTGGATTATCAGTAACAAGCTCGTAGCTTTCCTTAATCATTGTCTTAATAGCATCATCTGGCACTGAACCATCGAGAATTATTGTGTTCCAGTTCTCCTTGTTCTGGTGCCATCCGGGAATTACCGATTTGAAAGCACTTCTCCAGTAATCTCTCCATTCTTTATCTGCCTTCACATTCAGATTAACGTATCCGTCTTTCTCATATATCCATAAAAAAGCCTTCTTGCTGCATTTAACCCTCACTAACTGCCAGTTAGTATCGCGAAAAGGTGTTTCTACATATGTATCAGGAAATGCCAAGCCATAGTCCAGTGCTTCTTTTCTGCTCTGCATAACTTTCCTCCCTCTTTATTTAATCAATGTATCTGTTGTTAATTTAAAAAAACTGTTTACAGTTCATATTATTAATAGTATCTGTGCTATCAGATTAAATATTTAACCCTATAACCACAGTATAACTTTTAACATACTCACTGTAAACAGTAATACATTATTTGATATATTGAACTATTAATTATTAACTGCCTTACCTTCTGCAAAGCTGTTATTGGCAATCATACCATTTTCTATATCCAAATCTGCCTCTTTGCTGTCAAGCTTATCTGTCATTATAAATAACACAAGTCCTGCCGTAAACAATAACACTATCATAGACACACCGATATTAATGCTTCCAAATATCTGAGAAGCCGCACCTACAACCAATGTTCCCAAAAAAGAAGCTCCTTTTCCGCATATATCCATAAGTCCGAAATATTCTCCTGACCTTTCAGCCGGTATTATCTTTGCAAAATAAGAACGTGACAACGCCTGTATGCCGCCCTGAAACATACCAACAAATATAGCTAATACCCAGAACTGCCACTGGCTTTTCATAAATACTGCAAATACTGTAATTCCTATGTACGCTATTATGCAGGCAGTTATAAGACGTCCTGTGCTGTATTTTGAGGTAAGCCTTCCAAATATAATAGCAAATGGAAATGCTACAAGCTGTGTAACAAGCAGAGCCAGAAGCAGACCAGTTGAATTGAGTCCAAGTGCTGAACCATAAGCTGTTGCCATATCTATTATTGTATACACGCCATCAATATAGAAGAAAAATGCTACAAGGAACAAGAATATTTTCTTCTGCTTTACAACTCCACAGAGTGTATCCTTAATTCTTACAAAGCTTTCCTTTACTGCGTGTGGCTTTCTTTCAACATAATTAATCTGCTTATAATTCTTAATAAGCGGAACTGTCATTAAGAACCACCATAAAGCTACTATTACAAATGATATGAGCATTGCCGCACTCAGAGAAATTCCTATTTTATTGTATCCTAATACAAAGATAAGGCTTATAATAAATGGAATACAGCTTCCAGCATATCCGTAAGCGTATCCATTTGACGATACAATATCCATTCTCTCGTCTGTCGTGACATCTGATAACATAGAGTCATAAAATACAAGACTTGCAGAAAAACATACCTTCGCAATTACGAATACAACAAGAAATGATATCCACGAACCTGTAATGCCCATTGCCACACACGCAAGACAGCCAGCTATTACACAACCTGAGAATATAGGCTTTTTAAAACCTTTCGTATCTGCGAGCGTTCCAAACACCGGTCCTAACACTGCTACAATCAGTGTCACAATAGAAGCTGCATATCCCCAGTATGCAAGATAATCTACTGATGATATTCCTGCATTTTCTGCAAGATAATTAAAATATATAGGTAATATCGTAGACACCATAAGAATAAATGCCGAATTACCAACATCATATAATATCCAGCCTTTTTCATTAGTTGTAAGCTTAAATCTGTTATTGCTTTTACCCCTCATACTGCACCTCTTTCCTTATAAAGCTTTCCACATTCTGAATATTATCCGATATACACTGTTTCTGATTATTATCACAACCTTCTATAAGAACCGAACCAAAGCTATAATTAAATGCTTTATCCAGCTCACAATCATTATTTAAAAATCCGTCGAATTTAATAATTGACTGATATGCCGTGTTCTTCGCGTGTCTGTATAACGATAACAATTTCACCGTGCTGTCATTGCACGCCTTATTCTTATGGTAATTCACAATCAAGCCGTGCATTTCCTTATAATTGCCTGATACCTTAAGTAAAAGATATATAAACCAGCGTTTTATATGCGATGGTGCAACAAGCAGATTGTTGTAGGAAATCATTCCTTCAAGTGCCTTTTTCACGTCCTGCATAGTTGTACCTGGATAAAATTCACTTATTACCTTTGCATTCTCCTCTGACGGAATAATATGCCTTACCAGCGACTGTGTTATTGGATTTTTCTTATCCATAATCATAAGTTCTCTGTCAAATTCCACTTCTATCTCTGCATGCGATATTCCGCTTTCATTTATTTTTTGTTCAATATAACCATGACTGCTTACATCAAGTGCAAAATGATTAAGAACACCGTATGTGTAAGCCAGATATGGCTCTCTGTCTTTCTTTTCTGATATTACTTTTCTTGCTCTTTCAAAAAATTCCTTACCTGAATGTTTGTGCAATTCATACCCAATACTGTTAATTGAATTAGACTTTAATGGCTTATAATAAAACAAAATATCTGGTCCATGTAATCCAATAAGATATAATTGAGGATATTTCTCAACTATCTTTTTCTCATTACCGTCAAGCATAGAACGTACCTGCTGCCCCATTCTATAATGTGCATATGTTGATGGCATATTTTCCTCCCATTTTTCAATTAAAATATGTTATAGAACATTTTTATATCTGTTCTTTATGTCATTGAAGTTTATTACAGGACTGTAAATATTGTAGTATAAATTGATAAAATTGATGTAAATTAATATATATTTCAGGTATAATAAAAGCCCATAAAATATTTGCACGAAATATAATTACGGTGGATTTATTGATTTCATATACTTTATAACTTTTTAAGCACATTTGCTATTGCATTTCTATTTAATATATGTTATATATAATATATATTTACGCGTAATAATTCATTTTATAACTATATTTATTTAACGCATAGCTTTATTTATAATGTCAGTAATAACAGATTTGTATGAAATTTATCATCTGTGGATTAACAGCATTTTTCTTCTTGTCATAACATTTTCCCAATGATAGAATGTAATAAAGATATATATTTTTTATTTCTCCAATATTGTCAGATAATGTATATGACAGTATCACAACAAACATCTGTTTAAATGCTATGTCATTATTTTATATAACTGCTATGCTGTCAGGCATCATTACCACAGATTGGAGAACTTATGGAAAATACTAATATTACAGACAATACAAGGCAGGCTGGACATTCAGCAGACAGCACTATAAATGCAGGAACTGACATAAAGTCATCAACAACGAATACAAGTCAGCATACTATTGATGATATTAATTCAGGACAACAGCCGCTTGAGGCGGAAAGCACTCTCCGACTATCAGATATGTATGAGAAAAATGTCGACAATCCTGAGCTTGAACTTACTGTAAGAGTTATCAATATCAATACTGATAATTATGCTGGTAATAAGGCTCGTACTATTAATTCAAAGTATAGTAATGGTTCTGGCAGGAATTCAAAGGATAATAATAATTTCAACAGGACAAATATGTATACATATAGCTCTGAATTTCTTTCTAAATGTGAGACACTTAAGGACTATATGACATTTGTTAATAAGGTGCGTATAAAGACCGATATTGAAAAAATTGATATCCGCACTGCTGTTACAGAGGCTGTAGATGAATGTATCGCTGAGAATGTATTGTCGGAATTTTTTAGAAATCACAGAGAGGAAGTGATTACTGTGAGTATTTATGAGTATGATGAGGAAGGTCATCTTGAAGTAGTCAAAGAAGAAGGACGACAGTTAGGACTTGCAGAGGGCAAAATCAAGGAACGCTCCAATGGCATTAAAGTTTTTATTAAATTATGTAAAGAAGTTAATCTTTCCGATGAAGATACAATTTATAAGCTTATGAAAAACTATAAACTTTCTAAAGAAGAAGCTGTTAATGCTATCAAGAATAATTCATAACATTTTAGAATTTGTCTGGTAACTTATGTTAATTTTGATTATCTGTGGTGGTCGGGTTATTATTGACCACCACTTTTATAAAATCATTAAAATATAAATTTACTATCTATGAATTCTGATTCAGAATTTTTAAAATCTACCCATTACATTAATCAATCAAAGAAAGTAAATATTATTGACAATATTTTATAAATCTTACAAATGCCTCTCTTCCATTATCGTCTGTCTTGTATACACCGGCACATTCAAGCACCTGCACAAATACCTTGCCAATTTCCAATCTGATTATCTCATCAATATTATCTTTAGTTATATTATAATTGTCTTTCCAGCTATCAACCCATTGTGCGTGCTTTTCAATTTCGCTGATTAAGCGGACATCTTCATTATTTAACAGAGCGTTTTTTAAAATGCCCATTTCCTTATCAAGTCTTGCTGGAAGTATAGCCATTCCCATAACCTCAATAAGACCAATATTCTCTTTCTTTATATGATGAAGATTTGCTGATGGATGATACACTCCCCATGGACACTCATTTGTAGTAATATTGTTTCTTAATACCAGATCCATCTCATAATTATCACCTTTCTGCCTGCATATCGGAGTTATCGTATTATGCTGTTCACCATCTGTATTGCAATATATAAATGCTTTTTCATCAGTGTAATTCTTCCATTTATCTAATATATAATCACAGGCATTAACAAGGCTGTCTTTATTATTACTGCTAAGCCTTATTACTGACATAGGCCAGTTAAGAATTCCTGCATTAACATCACTGAATCTATCCAGCTTGAATGTATACACATATTCTGCTCTTGCCATAGGAAATTCATAAGCACCGCCCTGAAAATGGTCGTGACTTAATATAGAACCTCCTACAATTGGTAAATCCGCATTAGAACCTAATGTATAATGCGGAAACATATCTGTGAATTCAATAAGCTTTTTAAATGTGCTTTTATTAATCTTCATAGGAATATGCTTATCATTAAACACTATGCAATGCTCGTTATAATATACATAGGGTGAATATTGCATATAGTATTTCTCACCACTTAATTCAAGCGGTATAACTCTTAGATTCTGCCTTGCAGGATGTGATAGATTTCCCGCATATCCCTCATTTTCCTTACACAAAAGGCATTTAGGATATCCGCTTGCTGCAAACTTTCCTTGTTTTATTATATCCTTAGGGTCTTTCTCTGGCTTTGACAGATTAATCGTTATATCTATAATTCCATATTCTGAATTGTACTTCCATTTCTGGTCTTTCTCAATCCTGTCACACCTTATATAATTGCAGGCTTTATTAAGTTCATAGAAATAGTCTGTCGCAAGCTTTGGATTATTATTATAAAGCTCCTTAAAATGCTTTCTTACAACTGAAGGCATTGGTGTGACAGCACCCATTACCTTTGTATCAAACAAATCCCTGTTAAGCTGCGTATCTTCTATAAGTCCATTATCAACTGCTATTTTAAGGCAGTCCGACAGGATATCTGCTATTGGTCTTGTGTTATTCAGCTCCTGCACACCTGAATTCTTAATTATCTCACTATCTTCTGCAAGTCCGTTTTTTTCAAAAATATCCAGCAACCTGTTTACTATAAATATCTTATCATCAGCTTCTATCAGTTCATTCTCTGAAGCATAATTGACAAGCTCTGATATAACCTTGTCTATATCTGGAATATTTTCCGTACCTTCCTTGGCATCACTACTCATTATATTGTCTGATTTCTTCATATCTTCTAAATTTCTCATATTATTCTGACACCTCCGCAATGTCTGATTTGTAATATCATACTTGCACCATCACCAAATATTTTATCCATATTTCTTCTGTATTCATCTATAGCAGTATCCTTGACAATTGCAAGTATTGTACCTGCGAAGCCACCTCCGTGAACTCTGCATTCACCATTATCACCTAAGAATATTTCACTCATCATAAGTCCAAGTGAAACGCCCTGATTGGCAGTATCTTTGGTTGAATATATATTTTGAAGATATTTGTAAGATGAATCACCAGACTTTGATACCAGCCTTAAGAATTCATCAATATTTCCAGATATAAGAGCATTTACTTCATTTTCTACTCTCTCATTTTCCTCTATAAAATGAACTGCTCTTAGTATGCTCCTGTCACCGAACTTCTCCTGTAGCTCTTTAAAATTATCAAGTATATCCTTTAATGTAATGCCACGAAGAACCTCCTGTCCGAAGTAACTTGCAACTGCATTCATCTCACGGCGGATATCTGCATAATCATCTGTCAAATCCTTATGTGAACCTTTAGTGTCAGTTATGCACAGGCTGTATCCGAATTTTTTAATATCCACATCAAGCTTATTAACAACTGGATTTTCCTTATTATTAAAATCAATATAGACCATATTGCCAACCGAACATGCCATCTGATCCATAAGTCCACAAGGCTTGCCAAAATACTCATTCTCTGCCATCTGTCCGATAACTGCAATATCTTCTGCTGATATTTTTCCAGCATTATATATATGTGACTGTATTGTTCCTATAAGTGTTTCAAATGCCGCAGATGATGAAAGTCCTGCTCCCATAGGCACATCACTTGTTATAAACGCATCAAATGCTCCTGTCTTGAAACCTTTTTTCTTAAAGCCGGCAATCACACCTTTAACAAGTGCCTTAGTGGTTGAGTATTCATCCTTATTAATATCCGTATCTGATAATGACACTTCTAGCATTGGATAATCGTCCGACACAATTCTTATAATTCCGGCATTAACACCACTATGCCCAGATAAACTGCCTTCCTCTGACACACTCTCCTTGGAATTCACTGGTCTTACCACTGCGATAATATCCAGATTAACAGAAGCTGCAAGAACTTTTCCATTCTGGTGGTCTGTGTGGTTACCGCCAATCTCACTTCTTCCCGGTGCACTGAATATAAACACATCTCCTTCACCATATAATTGTGTGAAGCGGTTCAGAGCATTAATATATCTTTTCCTCTGGTATTCAAGCTGGCTTTCATCAATATATAGATCCTTTAATATATTATCAATACCGCCCGAACTAATTATGTCACTGCTTATCATCTTCTACCTCTTCCATAAAGTATAATCTTGCTGCAAAATCTTGAAAAAATCGGACATTCTCATTGTAGCCTGTTGCACTGAATGCCTGCTTTAACCTGACACCCGAATACATAAGTGTATCTCCATAAGCTATGTAATCTTCTGTTTCACCATCCATTTTCTTAAGCTTCGATAGTATATCCTGTAACATAGAACCCTGCTTAATATGTATTGGCGATACCATATTAACAAGCTCACCGAATTCTTTAATATCATATTGAAGCTTTCTGTTGTAAAAATGGTATTTCTTAGCTTCATCAAGACCTTTAGCCCTGTAACAGGCATACTGTGTGTTAGGTATAACGTGTTTTTGCATAATTAATCCGACAGCTTTCTTCTTATCCGTTGATACTACTGTCCATTCTGCCCTGTTGCCTTTACCATTATTTAATACACTGGCATTACCTGCATTTTCTTCTTCAAAGCTTTCTGTCCTGTAAAATGTACCAGTAAAGAATACATTTCTTAACTTCTTGTACAGTTCAATCTGACATTTCACAGCATTTAATTCCTCTTTATTCATATCACACATATTACATTCATAGCCAAGAAGCCCAAATGCAGCAACTGCAAATCTGCTCTCTAACGGCATATTTCTTAATGTCTGATGATTAGGGCTTGCCGATACATGGGCTGAAATACACGATAACGGATAACCATAGCTGTAATTATACTGAATCTGTGCCCTGCAAAGTGCATCTGTATTATCACTTGCCCATATCTGCGGAAAATAGCATAACATTCCCAGATCAAACCTGTTGCCGCCTGCCGCACAGCCCTCAAATAATATGTCAGGAAATCTATTAGTAAGCTCCTTCATACATCTGTACAAGCCGCACACATATCTATGCGATACTTCCTTCTGCCTGTCAGGTGGCAGATTTTTAGAATAATAATCACTGAATATTCTGTTCATATCCCATTTTACATAAGATATATCTGCTGATGAGAACACCTCACTCATCTTCTCAATTATATAGTCCTGAACAGCTTCATAGGTCAAATCAAGAATTCTCTGATTCCGTCCCTCTGAATGTTCTACATCTGGTATTTCAATTACCCATTCAGGGTGTGCCTCATATAATCTGCTGTTCACACTCACCATCTCAGGCTCAACCCATATTCCAAATTTAAGCCCGGATTCTTTTATCTTATCAGCGATGCCAGCTATTCCATTTGGAAGCTTTCTGCTATTCGGTGTCCAGTCGCCTAATGAACTTGTGTCGTCATTTCTCTCGCCAAACCAGCCATCATCCATAACGAACAGTTCAACACCTGTATCCTTAGCCGCCTTTGCAAGCTTCACAAGCTTTCTTTCATTAATATTAAAGTATGCCGCTTCCCAGCTATTAATAAGAACTGGTCTTTCCTTGTCACGCCAGCTTCCACGCACAATGTGCTTTCTTACAAACTCGTGCATATTATGACTCATCCTGTTATAGCCTTTGTATGAATAGGTAAGCACTGCCTCTGGAGCTTCAAAGCATTTTCCTGCTTCAATAATATAAGAAAATGTAGCTGGATTAATTCCCGATACAAGCCTTAATTTACCATATGAATTAACCTGTGCCGCTTCATAATGATTGCCGCTGTATATAAGATTAAATCCATAACATTCACCATAATCTTCTGTCGTTGAACTTCTTCCTATCATAAAAAAAGGATTAGCTCTGTTTGATGATGTTCCTGTGACCGACTCATTTACATACTTACCGGCACGAATGGGTATTCTGCTTCTATTCATCTCCCTTGCCCACGCACCATTAAAAAAAGACAATTCATAATCACTCTCGTTTAAATCAAGCTGCATACTCATTAATCTTTCAAGCCTTACGCTCTCATTTCCTGAATTAACAAGCTTGGCACTTCTTGTTATAATGTCACATTTTTCATATACATAATAATGAAGCTCCAATGTGAGATTATAATTCCTGTCCTTAAGATAGATGACGAGCTGTTCAACCTCTCCATTATCATCATAAGACCCCGGAAGCGTATCGTATTCTTCCTTGCCCTGTATAATCTCTGCCCTGTCAAACACCATATCCGTTGTACTGCTTCCATTAGGATATGTGACTTCGATAAAAGGCTCTCTTATATCGCCTTTTCCCAATGATGACATTTCAAGGCACACATCTTCCAGCGAATAAGACGAATAATCTTTATTGTATACATTAGTATTACCCGGAATAAATGTATGCTTCTCTGTCATCACAGCCTCATTGGCGTGTAACTTTCTTCCATAATACAAATGCTCCAACTGCCCGCTTCCAAGCACGGCAAACGCATAAGATGTATTGTCAGTATCAAGCACATACATATTATTATTAATCGTTATCATTAATGGCTCTCCTTAATTCTTTCCGATATCTCTTCCATTTTCTGCTCTGTTAAAATGTACTTTCTGTGGAAGTAAAATACTGCAATAAGCAGACCTATTACCGGAATTACTGTCATTGTCATTCTAAGTCCTACTACCGAACCACCAGCCACAGCATCTGTCACTACGTCTGTATTACTGCTTAACCTGCACACTGAAAGGCATATTGACACAACTAATGCGGCTATGCCTGAAGCAAGCTTTACAACAAATGTCTGCATTGAAAATATAACGCTCTCATCTCTTCGCTTATTCTTAAATTCGCCATAATCAACCGTATTCGCCAGAAATATAGTCGTTAAGACTAATAACATTCCATTTGCCGCAAATATGAAAAATGCTGGAATAAATAAAATAAACACACTCGACATTGATGTGAATATAAGAATAAATAAAACTATATAACCAGCAATAGCCATAACAAAGCTTACATAAAATATCTTTATTGTGTTCAAAAACTTTCTAAGAAGCGGAAACAATACCATCATTGATAATATCTGTATTGCACCACCAAATGTATTAAATAGTGTATAGCCGTTGTACCAGTCTGCACCGCCAAAATCATATTTAAAGAAAT
>ENA-UPWN01000556-UPWN01000556.1-human-gut-metagenome-genome-assembly--contig:-NODE-556-length-18420-cov-7.861855_pt1 | contig 18420 bp, 14 predicted proteins | sample MGYA00250050_ERZ773377 | MGnify/ENA primary metagenome ERZ773377 (study PRJEB29103, sample SAMN06112008) | human gut metagenome | biome: human gut; feature: ankylosing spondylitis patient; material...
AGAAAAATAAAAGTGGCTGAACAAATTTTTTTATTCATAAGCTCTCCTATCAGATGAATGTTCAGCTTTACAGGAAATTAAAATGATCGTTTAAGTGTGAAAAATATCTATAGTTTACATAAAACGTATTGCATTGATACTTTTCTCTATTTCCCGCTTCATGGAACTGCTGACTCCAAAATCAATCCCCATCACACCAAATCCATAACTTGAAAGAATATATGTTATTGCTGTCCTTAGCCAAATACCACGATACACTAACTAAATTGGTTTTATAACTTTTTGCTCCTAAATAGTACTGATCGCCAATAAATACATACGTAAATTTTTCATATGTAATGGTCGATGTTCCAAAAGATATGTCAGGTATTCTAAACGCTGATTATCCTTGATTTACTCTATGGAAATCACATATATTTCATTTCCATTTTTCGTGCACAATGTTTCTCCCCTGCGGAACATCCACTCAAAGGAATCCTGCTCTGCTTTCAAAATTTCGGTTTCTTCACCGCTTAAAAGATCATACGCCGTAATGCGATCTGATTTATTAAAAATCAGATCTTTTTCCATCTTTACAAATTCTTCTCTCGTTACTTTTCCCTGTTCAAACTCTAGTAATGCCTGCTTCTCTAAAAAATATTGTTTATTCTGCGGAATATCCAGATCAATCCGTGATTTCAGGCTTTCCAATTGTTTACTTGCCACAGAAAACTTCCGGTCATTGATGTAACCTGCCAGTTTTTCTGCCATTCTTATGACTTTGCGGTCACTTGTGATAAGTCGTGACCACTGCATTTGTCCTGACAGTCCCAGTCTGTTTAATAATTTTTTGAGTGTTTCCCTCTGCATATCTGTCTGTCCTTTTTCCGCCCTGCGAAGTGATTTTACAGAACATATTCCCTCACAGAGCTGCTCCTGCGTTAATCCGAACATTTCCCTGCGGGTTCGCAGCACATCTTTCATACTAAAGATCCACTTCTGTTGGTAAAAGTAGGTGCAATCCTGTATATATGCCGAAACTTCATACTCTGCATACAAGTTTTTAATCATAGACATTAATTCTTTTGCATTTATCCTATCTGTCTCATTTTTTTCTAAATGCTCTGTAACTGCATCCTCTGGCATTGTCTCTAATATTTGTATTTCTATTTCCAGCAGTTCGACCAGATAATATGTCCGCCCGGCATCTCTTAATTTGTCAATAGCTTTTTCACATATCTTCAAATTTTCAGTCTGTGTTTCCATATTCCAATACTCTTTAAATAAAATCTGCTTTTTCAAATAATAATAAACAATTTTAGGATATATTTTTGCTTCCATAATTTCATCATAATATCCTGTGTCTATATACTCCATGAGCACTCTGCATTTATGCAAATAATCCATGTTGTTTCCATATATAATTGTTTCCAATAGCAGATTCATCTCCAATACCGATAATGGTCTTTTTTCGCTCCACACTTTTTCTGCATCCGGTATTGTAAGTATTACGGCTTTCCGATAACATTCAGCAATTTTTTCTTTCGAAGCCCCTTCCTGTTTCAAAACTTCTCCCCACATTGCCAAAATAAACTGATGATTTATTCTATCATTTTCCCTTAAATGTGCCTTATATTCTTTAAGCAAACGATATGCATCCTCTATTTTTTTATTCTGAATCGCAGATAAAATCTTCTTCTTATAATCCCATTCTTCGAAATCGCATAAATCTAACAGGTTTTCGTATAATTCTTTCGCTATACCAAGCCTCTCTAACAATCTGTCTCTGATATTTTTATTAATGGGGCGCTCTCCGTTTTCAATTTTCACAAGCTGGCTGGCACTCATTAATCCCATCGCTAACTGGTCTAATGATACCTTTTCTTCTGTTCTTATATTCTTTAGTAATTTTGCAAAATCCTGATCTGCTTCTGACTGCGGATAAACTTTTGTTTCCTTCATACAATACTCTCTTTTCTCCATCTGTAAAAATGTCTACCGATATATCTTTTATGATAGTTTAAATCACAGGACTTTTCAATTTATATTTGCCCATATTGTCTCTGCTTTTGCCATCGCAGGCACAGAAACTGTCAATATCAAACACAAGCTGAAGACACTTTGTTTCCAAATAAATGATTGAAAAAGTGCGATTTTGTGGTAATATAATAGAATAAAAAGTGCGATTTTGTGGTAATATATCAAAATAAAAAACGCGATTTTGTTTGGAGGATCTATGTTTAAGCGAAAAATATACAGTAAACTACTATCCTGGAAAGAAGAATCCAACGGAAATACAGCATTGTTAATCGAAGGTGCGCGGCGAATTGGAAAATCTACGGTTGTGGAATCTTTTGCTAAGAATGAATATCAAAGCTATATATTAATTGATTTTTCAACTGTATCCAAAAGTATCAAAGCTCTTTTTGAAGACATTTCCGATTTAGATTATCTTTTTTTACAGCTTCAGTTACAATACAAGGTTGATCTTCACGAAAGAAATTCTCTAATTATCTTTGATGAAGTTCAACTATGTCCACTTGCAAGACAGGCAATTAAATCATTAGTAAAAGACCACAGATATGACTATATAGAAACCGGTTCACTGATTTCCATAAAAAAGAACATACAGAACATCCTTATTCCGAGTGAAGAAAGAAAACTCTCTATGTATCCCATGGATTACGAAGAATTCTTATGGGCTTTAGGTGATCATACAACCACCGCCTTAGTAAGAAAACTCTTTGACTCCCGCCATCCAATCGGAGATAAATTACATCGGAAATTAATGAGAGACTTCAGACTGTATATGCTTGTTGGTGGAATGCCGCAGGCTGTAAATGAATATCTCCAGACAAATAATTTTCGAAAAGTCGATACCATAAAACGTGATATTTTAAATCTTTATGAGGATGATTTCAAGAAAATAGACTCAACAGGAAAGCTTTCACTTCTTTTTGATGCAATTCCTGCCCAGCTAAATAAAAATGCTGCACGATATCAAGTTTCCAGTGTACTGGCAAATGACCGAGCCGACAGTATATTAGAATTAATTGCCGAATTAAAAGATTCAAAAATTGTTCTTGTTTCATATCATGCCAATGATCCAAATGCTGGAATGTCAACTAATAAAGACCTTTGTAAATTTAAACTGTTCCTCTGCGACACCGGACTTTTTACTACATTGATGTTCAAGGACAAAGACTTTACAGAAAATATAATATACGAAAAACTATTAAATGATACGCTCAATACAAATCTCGGATATCTCTATGAAAATATAGTTGCCCAAATCCTTACTTGTAATGGCAATGAATTATTTTATTATACCTTTTTCAATGAAACTTCGCGGCATAATTATGAAATTGATTTTCTTCTTGCAAGTAGAAATAAAATATGTCCGATTGAAGTAAAGTCAAGCGGATACAAAACACATAAATCTCTTGATGAATTTTGCAAAAAATATTCTGATCGTATACTTGATAAGTATCTTGTGTATACCAAAGATTTGGCTAAGGACTCTGACATTCTTTGTCTGCCAGTTTATATGGTTCCTTTTCTATAAATTAGATTTGTATATAGGTGACGGCAAACTTAAAAAGAACCCCCGCAAACAGCTTCTTAAAACTGGATGCGAGGGTTTTCTCATAAAAATTTTCTACTGTCTGATATCCACATACCCAAGCTGTAAGCTTGTCTCATCATAGAAATGGCTGCCACCATAATTGCTTAAGGTGAAGTACATCTCATTTAATTTTTCTTCCGGCACTTTGAATGCCATACGCACGGTGACGGTTTCACCTGGATTTATCGTATTAATGTAGTTGTTGTGGCGTTCTCCTCCATGAACATCCGATAAATAAACTTCCTGACTAAATCCAATAGATTCTTCGTTTACGCAATCCCATATATCGCCTGTTCCCGGTTTTTCATTCATGTATGCGTCAAACTGCATGTTTTCTCCACATTCTGCCAGAAGTGCAATGCCGCCGTTAAACATTACATTGGAAAGTGCCGTCTTTCCATTATTTTTATAATCCACTGTCACTGAAACAATTTTCATTGGAATCTCTTTGGTCTCCACAACTTCATCAACTGTGTTGATACCGTCTCCGCTCTTTAAATATTCCACTTTCATTGGCAATAAATTACCGTCTGTGTCAAATGCTGCTTTTGTATCATCCTCCAGCATATTTTCTGACAAACTGCTGATATTATCGGAAATTGTTACATCGGAAACGATTGCTGTAAGTCCCGGTGTTGCTTCAATTCCGTTCTGATCCAGAGAAATCTCACCGCCAATGAGGTGTATATTTTTCATTTTCTCTTTTGGAAATGTCATCAATGTTTCCGATTCATCCGTTTCCGGTTCTCCTTTTCCTGCCTCATTTTCCATGTCATTCCAACTGCACACCTGCATAACATTCTCTCCGCTCGTTTCTTCTGTCGGAGTAATGGAAACACCCTCTGCGATCTGGAATGCTTCTTCTTTTGTCACATCCGGGAAAATAAACATCTCAAGGAGGTAGTTGTGTTCCGCGTAAATCATATATATTTTTTTTGCACCGGTTGTATTTTCATTCGCAGTTCCTTCTGTAGAAGAATTTTCTGCTGAATCACCCTCGGCAGGAGCTGTTTCCATGTAAACTGCCGGTCTGCCACCGATGCTGGTTTCCTCGCTCACAGCAATGCCTGTATTTTCAATGTCTGCTATTGTTTTTTCCGGTGTCAGCTGGTACACGATCATGCTGACTCCACCCTGCATATAATTATCTTCAAAACTGTATTTTCCTTCCTCTGACTGCACCATACCTTTCGGCAGATAAGAGGTTTCCAGTCTGACATATTCGGCTGCTTTACCCGCTCTCTCTTCTGTCGTCTGATCTGCCATATTCTCCGTACTTTCTGCCGCTGTCTGTGGTCCTTCAATCTGTGTTTTTAAGCCATATTTTCCAACCTTCTGATTATGCATCTGGTAAGCAACACCTGCACAGACCGTTGTTGCAAGTGCCAGAGCAGCCACCATAGATGCCACCAGCATACGGTGTGCCATGTTTTTTTTCTTTCTTTTCTTATAAGTTACAACTTTTGGATTGTCATTTTCTTTCTCCTGCCCGATCTGCACTGTAACTTCCTGCTCAATCATCCGCTTCATGCTCTCCGGCATTTTCGGAAATTGTTCTCTCATATCTTCTAATCTCATACTGTTACCGCCTTTCCTGCTATCCAAACGATACGAAATTTATTATTTTTCATTCGATATCCGTGTTTTTGTATGTCTGTTCCAATGGATCATCACTATGTCTCAATCTGCCAGCGCTTCTTTTAATTTTCCCCGCGCTTTTGCCAGCCTGTTTTTTACTGCACTCTCTGTCGTATCTAACAATGCTGCGACCTCTTTCACACTGTAACCTTCCATATAATACAGTGTGACGCACAGTTTTATCTGCTCTGGCAAATGGAAAATCGCTTCATATAAATCTGAATAGTCTTTGGATTCCGTTTCCTGCTCGTTCATCTGATAATCCTGCAGGGAAATAATTTTTTTCTCTTTGCGCATGATCGCATAACACTCGTTCATCACAATGCGGATGAGCCACGTTTTTGCATACGAGTCATCCTTTAATGTATGTAATTTTGCAAATGCTTTTACAATGGCTTCCTGTATCGCATCCGCACAGTCTGCGTCATTGTAGAGCAGAGACTTTGCGATATGATACATTGTTTCCTCGGAATCAATAATCAATTGTCCTAATGTTTCTTTTGTCATTTTATTTTGCGCTGTTTCCACTGACTTGTCCGTGGATCAGCTTCCTTTCTGCCGGCTTTTCACTTATTTACATAGATTAGATGCATGAGAGGCGGATTTGGTCTCTGTGCATTTTTACTTTTTAATAGAAAAACCTCACCAGCAGATTATACTCAGCCAGTGAGGTTTTTACTAACAATATTTTTTTGTTATGCCCCTTCAATCTCCTTGATGCTGAATCCGTTTCCTTCCAGAAGATACGTGGCACTGCTTCCACAGTGCGGACATATTTTTGCATACTGGACTGTGGAATAGGTTTTTCCACAGTCCTCACACATGGTAACACCAGGTATGATCTCGATTTTTAATTCTGAGTCTTTTAAAAGCTCTGATCTGCTTCTTGCATAGCCCCAGCAGTCTGTCATGTATTCCGGGACAACGCCGCTGACTTCCCCGATCTCACAGGTCACGGATCTGATCTCTGTGAGATTGTTCTCTGCTGCAACTTCCTCCACGGTACGCATAACATGTACAATAATTCCAAGTTCGTGCATTTTATTCCTCTCTGTAAATGATTACTTCTTCTTGGAGAATTTAATCTTAATCGCCTGCTTTGCTCCATTTGGAAGAATATATTTCAACTTATCTTCACTTGGAACCATCTTGCTGCATCCAGGCAGTTCTCTATGTAACTTGATCGCATCAAACTCACACTTCGTTGTACAGATACCACAACCGATACATTTATTCTGGTCAACAACAGAAGCTCCACATCCAAGACAACGTGCTGTCTCTGCTTTGACCTGTTCCTCTGTAAATACAAGTTTTGCATCACGGAAAGAGTGTTTTGTATCGATGGAATCATTATGTCCAGGAATCTGACGGCTGGAGTTGTCATAATTTTCCACTTTGATATCGTTTTTGTTTAACTCGATGAAATCATTTCTATTACGTCCGATCGTAAGGCTCGAATGTGGCTGTACAAAACGGTGGATGGAGATTGCACCCTGTTTTCCGGCTGCAATCGCATCAATTGCGAATTTAGGTCCGGTGTAAACATCTCCTCCGACGAAGATATCCGGCTCTGCTGTCTGGTAAGTAAGCGCATCTGCAACCGCTCCATTGCCGCGTCCAAGTTCCACTTTACTTCCCTTTAACAAGTCTCCCCATACGATCGACTGGCCTACTGAGAAGAATACATGCTTACATTCCACTGTCAAAAGCTGGTTCACATCATACTGTGGATTGAATCTGCCATCTGCATCTTTTACAGATAAACATTTCTTTAAAACGATTCCGCGTACTTCGCCGTTTTCATCCACGAGAACTTCTTTTGGTCCCCATCCCGGATTTACAACGATTCCTTCGGACTCTGCTTCCTCGATCTCCTCCACGGAAGCCGGCATTGTCTCTCTGGATTCCAGACAGAACATGTTGACTTTTGTGCTGTCACTGCCGCATCTCTTGGAATCTCTTGCAACGTCGATCGCAACGTTACCGCCACCGATGACAACAACATCACCTTTGATGTCATATTTCTCATTTGCATTGACTTCTTTTAAGAGGTCAACTGCGGAAGAACATCCTTTTGCAGTATCGTTAGGAATGCCCGGAAGTCTTCCGCCCTGGCATCCGATCGCAATGTAGAATGCTTTGTATCCCTGCGCACGGAGTTCATCTAATGTGATGTCTTTTCCGACTTCCACTCCGGTTCTGATCTCAACGCCCATCTCCTTGATGATATCGATCTCTGCCTGCACAACGTCTTTCTCTAATTTGAAGGATGGGATACCGTATACCAGCATACCGCCGGCACGCTCATTTTTCTCAAAAATAGTAGGTTTGTAACCTTTTTCAGCCAGATAGAAGGCACAGGATAAACCGGCAGGGCCACCACCGATGATCGCGATTTTCTCCTCAAAATATCCTCTGACAGATGGGACAACTTTCTCTGGAATGTAACGTGTCTCAGCTTTCAGATCCTGGGCTGCGATAAATTTCTTTACCTCATCGATCGCAATTGCCTGATCGATCGTTCCTCTGGTACATGCATCCTCACAGCGTCTGTTACAGATATGTCCGCAGACTGCCGGGAGCGGATTGTTTTTCTTGATCAGCGCCAGCGCATCCTGATATCTTCCCTGCGCTGCCATTTTCAGATAACCCTGAACTGCAATGTGCGCCGGACAGGCTGTCTTACATGGAGCTGTACCAGTGTCATAGCAGTTGATGCGGTTGTTATCACGGTAGTTTTCATCCCACATCTCCGGTCCCCATTTTTTCTCAGATGGAAGGACATGTTTTGGATATTCCACATCAGAACCGTCTTTTCTGCAGAGTTTCTGTCCAAGTTTTACTGCACCTGCAGGACAGTATTCCACACATCGTCCGCAGGCTACGCAGTTCTCTGTCTCAACCTTAGCAACATAGGCAGAGCGGGACATATTCGGTGTATTAAATAACTGTGAAGTACGGAGTGCATAGCAGACATTCACATTACAGTTACAGATCGCAAAAATCTTGTCCTCACCATCGATATTGGTGATCTGGTGGACAAATCCATTCTCCTCTGCCTTCTTTAGGATATCTAATGCTTCCTCTCTTGTGATGTAACGTCCGCCCTTATTCGTCTCAACAACATAATCAGCCATGTCGCCGACTGCGATGCACCAGCTCTCCGGATCATCCGCACATCCTTCTTCATACGTCTGGCGGGAGCGGCGGCAGGAACATGGGCTTGCTGCATACTTTCCTTCATACTTATCCAGCCAGTGTGAAATATGCTCAATGGAAATAGACTGGTTCTCCATAGAGATTGCTTTCTCGACCGGAATAACATGCATACCGATGCCGGCTCCTCCTTCCGGTACCATAGGTGTTACCTTTTCCAGTGGCAGACGGCTCATTCTCTCGAAGAAACGTCCTACTTCCGGATGTTCCTCTAACATCTGAAGGTTCATATTTCCAAACTCAGCACTTCCCGGTACAAACATTGGAAGTACATACTGTTTCTCATGCTGTGGATTTTCCCAATTATACTCGATCACACCATTCACAGCCATCTGCTGTAAAACCTCTTCCAAGTGCTTTTTCTCAATGCCTGTCAGCTTTACCATCTGATCTAATGTCTTTGGCTTACGAACACCCATTTTCAGTGCGATCTCTGCCATCTCATCTGTACACATTGCAGATAATCCCCAGTACTCCGGATCATACTTTGTGATCTTTTTCATCCCAAGCTTCTGCGGAACACGGTCTGTGATCATTTTAGCAAGCTTTACAATAGCTTCTCTCTCTACTTCGTTTTCAATAAATTCCGGTACAAAATTTCCCAATGGATCTGCCATTTCTTCCTCCTTATATGCGGAGCCGTCACTCTGCCGGCTCCTGTAAAAAAATATTTTATTCTGCTTTCACTTATTTCTGATATTTAGAAATCTCAGTGCGGATCCAGTCCGCCCACTCATCAAAACCTTCTCCTGTCTTCGCTGAGACAAAGAAAATCTTTGCATCTGGATTTAATTTCAAGATGCGTTCTTTCACAGCCTCTTTGCTGAAATCATCAAAAACACTTAATGTATCACATTTGTTAATGAGAACCACATCACAGATAGAAAACATTAATGGATATTTTAAAGGTTTGTCATCCCCTTCCGGCACGGAAAGGATCATGGCATTCTTTGTACTTCCGGTATCAAACTCTGCCGGACAGACCAGATTGCCTACGTTCTCAAGCACAACAAAATCAAGGTCTTTTGTTCCGAACTCCCGGATCCCCTGTCTTGTCATGTCCGCATCCAGATGGCACATTCCGCCTGTATGGATCTGGATGGCACGCACACCGGTCTCACTGATCGCCTGTGCGTCCACATCAGAGTCAATATCTGCTTCCATGACACCAATCTTCATCTCGTCTTTGAGCATGGAGATCGTGCGTTTTAATGTCGTTGTCTTTCCTGCGCCCGGAGAAGACATAAGATTTAACAAAAATGTCCCCTCTGACTTTAATTCTGCGCGTAATTTGTCAGCATCCGCATTGTTGTCTTCAAAAATACTCCGTTTTACCTCAATCACTTTAAAGTCTTTCATCTGTTCTCCCTCTTCCCTTCTTCTATGTTCCGGCTATCCCATGTTTCCATGTCAGATCCCAGCGTCTGTCCTCTGGTATAACCAGATTGTTATTTATAAAACATTCTATCTATAACATACATTGCATAAGTATTATTGTCAATGATTTTGTTAAAAAATACACAATGTTTTGTCACTGGTATGTCCACAATTCATCTGCGTAAAAAAAGAAACTCCCTTCACATCAGGAAAGGAATTTCTTATTCACTGTCTCTATTCTGTTATTTTTACCCAAGAGCCACATCCAGCGACATCATCACCGTAAATCCCACTGCAAAAAAGATCGTTCCAAGGTCGGAATGTTCCCCCTGGGACATTTCCGGGATCAGTTCCTCCACAATCACATAGATCATCGCTCCGGCTGCAAAGCTTAACAGATAAGGCAGAGCCGGGACAATATATCCTGCTGCAAGGATTGTGAGCATTGCACCGACCGGTTCCACAATCCCCGAAAGCACACCGCCTGCAAAAGCTTTTGACACTTTCATCCCTTCTGCCCTGAGCGGCATGGAAATAATCGCCCCCTCCGGGAAGTTCTGTATTGCGATCCCTATTGACAATGCCATAGCTGCCGCCACTGTGATTTTTGCATTTCCAGCCAGATATCCTGCATACACAACCCCGACTGCCATCCCTTCCGGAATATTATGCAGCGTGACGGCCAGCACCATCATGGTGGTTCTCTGCAATCTGCTCTTTGGTCCCTCTGCGCTGACACTGTACCTGTGCAAATGTGGGATGATGTGATCTAACAGAAGCAGAAACAGAATGCCACCCCAAAATCCAGCTGCTGCTGGAATAAACGCAAACTTTCCCATCTCTTCCGACTGATCCATCGCCGGAATCAGTAAACTCCAGATGGATGCCGCCACCATCACCCCCGCAGCAAACCCGGTAAGAATCCGGGACAACCGTTCGCTCATATCATGTTTCATAAAAAATACGCACGCTGCACCGAGCGACGTACCCAAAAACGGAATTAAAATTCCATAAAATACTGCCTGATCCATAAGACACCTTCCTCTCTTATTATTAATAAGTAATTGCAAACTTTATTTCAGTTATTTTCTTTAAGTCCTCAATCAATTTTACAATTTCGTATTCTATTCATAATGTATGTATTTTATTGGTTAGTATCAACTAACTTTATTGTAATAATAAGAGAAAAAATGTCAATAGGTAGAAAAAGAGGTTACTACACAAAGCTGACATTCTTTCTGTAATAACCTCTTTATCCTATCCCGGTATTATAAAGCAAGTACCGCAACAACATACACCAAAATAAACAATATCGACAATAATATTCCGAATATTCCTGTAATAATCCCTGCAATCGCAAGTCCTTTGCCCGGCCGCTTCTGCACAAGACTTACAATTCCCTGTGGCAATGCGATCAGTGCAAGAATAATTCCAATATAAGGCAAAAAGCTGAATACAATCGCAAGAATTCCAAGTACCAGCGAACAGATTGCAAGGTTCTTGGTCGTTCTCTTATCCGGAACCGGTTCCCCGATCACGATCACCTGCTGTCTCGGTCTCGCCTGCTCCTCATATCCTCTGTCAAAGTTTTCTCCATAGTTTCCCTGTTCCATATGTAAACCGTCCTTTACTATGCAAGCTGAAGAAATACTACAATGACCATGATCAAAAGCTGTATTACCGTACATCCAACAAAAGCCCCGACAACATTCCCCATCTTACCTGCCAGTCCCTGTCTTACATAAACTGTTCCAAATAAAGCTCCGATCAGTAAACCCAACCATCCGCAAAGAAGAAATCCAGCGATACAACTGATCCCGATAAACACATTACACATTGTCGGTGTTTTATGCAATGGCTGATACTGCTCGCCGCTGCCCTGATATACTCCGTTCACAGCAAGATCAACTTTATTTCCGATTGCCACAACACGAATTTCCGTATCATCGATCATAATTGGATAATCCACCATCATCACCCACCAGTTCTGTGATTTCACCTTGTACGCCTGACCATTCACCAGAATCTTTGCTCCAAATCCTGCCTTGTACTCAATCACATTGTTTGTTCCATTTACCGTTACTTCCCATTTCTTTGTCATTTTCATGCTACTCCTTGTCTCCACGGTCTTTCTGCCGTATTCTTTATCATTTTACCACATAAAAGTATAAAAGAAAACCTTTTTTCGACTAAATTAGAAAAGGATTTTTATGTAACTTTGATTTCTTATTGCAAAACTGCGTTTCTATGTATCAGGAACATTTCACCGTAATTTCCTGTTACACGAAAAAAGCTTCGAGAAAATCTCAAAGCTTTTTGTTAGTAGCGAGAGGGGGAGTCGAACCCTCGACACCATGGGTATGAACCATGTGCTCTAGCCAACTGAGCTATCTCGCCATATTTCTGCCTGCGCTATCACGCAGTGATGTGTGCATCAGCATCGAAGATGCGTCACACATTTTCCACTCCGACCAATAACGTCCTGTCATTGTCTTCTGTAGAAATGGGACCTATAGGGCTCGAACCTATGACCCTCTGCTTGTAAGGCAGATGCTCTCCCAGCTGAGCTAAGATCCCATATACTTGCGAGTCGCTTGCGCAACTCGCTTTGCTATTATATAATGAATCACATAAAAAAGTCAACACTTATTTTTGTGTTTCTGCATTTTTTTAGGATTGCTATTTTCATCCGCTATTCTTCCAACAGCCGATCCACCAGTTTTACGCAGTCTGCTGCATCTTTCGAGTATCCGTCCGCTCCGATCTCATCTGCAAAACTTTCATTGATCGCCGCACCACCAATAACGATCTTGCTGTCGCATCCCATTTCTTTTGCCAATTCCACAACGTCTTTCATGCGCATCATCGTTGTTGTCATAAGGGCTGACAGACCAATTACTTTTGCATGCTCTTTTAAAGCAGTCTCAACGATCAGCGAAGCCGGAACATCTTTTCCAAGGTCAATCACATTGTAGCCATAGTTTTTCAACATAAGAACAACAAGATTTTTTCCGATATCGTGAATATCTCCTTCTACTGTTGCAACTACAATTGTCGCCTTTTGTTCCGCATCATTCCGCTCTAACATTGGCTCTACGTATTCGATCGCCATCTTCATCGTGTTGGCAGAGGAGATCAGCTGTGGCAGGAAATATTTCTGTTTGTCAAACAGCACGCCAACTTCATTGATCGCCGGGATCAGATGATGGTTGATGATCTCATCCGGTTTTTCTCCGTCGGCAAGCGCCTTTTTCACCTCATCTAAAATGCCACCCTTATTTCCTTTTAAAACAGCTTCAAAAATAGCACTTCTTCCTTCCTGTGATCCAGGTTTTGCCTGATCATCCGCCGCCGCTTTTTTTACCGGGACAAGCACGCGCTCCTGACCTGCGTACTTTTCAGCGAGCATGTTCATACGCTCAATATAGCGGATATCACTCTCTTCTCTTGCAAGAAGCAGATCAGACGCAAATGCGGCATTCATCAATAATTCCTGCGATGGATTTGCAATAGCCATTGTAAGCCCATGTGCGATTGCCATCGTAAGGAACGCTGTATTCACATAAGTCCGCTCCGGCAGACCAAAAGAAATATTGGAAAGTCCACAAGCTGTTGGCAGTCCAAGTTCATTTTTACAATAAGAAAAGGTTTCATAGCACTCAATGGCAGCTCTTGGATTTGCTCCGATCGTTGCAACCAGTCCGTCTACGATAATGTCCTCTTTGCTCATTCCGATCTTGATTGCCTGCTCCATAACCGTGCGGATGATCGCATGTTTTTCCTCAGAATCATTCGGAAGCCCTGCATCCGATAATGGCAGCAAAATAAACATTGCTCCGTATTTTTCTGCAATCGGAAGAAGTTTATCCATTTTCTCTTTTTCCATGGAAATCGAATTGATCAGGGCACGTCCCGGATAAATACGGAGAGCCGCCTCAATAATATCTACATGGCTGGAATCAATGCACAGCGGACAATCAACCGTAGAAGTCACTTCGTAAATCGTGTTGATCATCATTTCTTTCTCATCAATTCCGTTCATTCCCATATTAACATCAAGAATCGCAGCACCGTTTTCTTCCTGGTCTAACGCCATCTGACGCACCATGTTAAGGCTGCCCTCCCGCAGTTCTGCCTGAAGTTTTTTCTTACCGGTCGGATTGATGCGCTCACCGATCACCATAAAATTACCATCCAATGTAATTTCCACCAGTTTACGTTCAGAAGTCAGAATTCTTCTTTTTTGCGTCAAAGGTTTATGCACCGGCATATCCTTCACTGCTTCTTTCAGTGCACGGATATGCTCCGGTGTCGTGCCACAGCAGCCTCCGATAATGGACGCACCGGCCTCCACCAGTTTTTTTCCACAGGAAGCAAACTCCTCTGGTCCCGTCTTGTAGACTGTCACACCATTCTCCAGCTCCGGCAGCCCTGCATTCGGCTTTGCAAGGATTGGGATTGTGGCATACTCTGCCATTTTTTCAACCGGTTCTATCATATCCTCCGGTCCTGTTGAACAGTTGATCCCGATCGCATCAGCTCCGAGACTCTGCAGTACGACTGTCGCCGTTGCCGGATCTGTTCCATAAAGGGTTCTTCCATCCGGGTTATATGTGAGTGATACCATGATCGGAAGATCACATACTTCCCTGATCGCAATGACTGCCGCCCTGCATTCCTGAAGACTCATCATGGTCTCTACCACAAAGAGATCAGCGCCTGCATCTGCAACTACCTCTGCCTGTTCTTTGTAGACATCCACAAGATCTTCAAACATCAGGTCGCCGATCGGATATAACTGTTGTCCGGTCATCGTCATATCCGCTGCCACCAGCGCTTTTCCCTGCGCCGCTTTTTGGGACAGGGCGATCAGTTCCCGGTTCATTTCTTCTAATCTGTCTGCAAGTCCATACTCTTCCAGTTTTATACGGTTTGCAGTAAATGTTGGTGCATACAAAATATCAGTTCCGGCCGCCACATAATCTTCCTGTAACTTTATCATAATATCAGGATTTTCAAGAATCCACTGTTCCGGGCACACGCCAACCGGCATGCCTGCCTTCTGCAAATTCGTTCCTGTCGCTCCATCCAGAATAACCGGTCCGTTTTCCACCAGTTTTTTAAATTCTGCTTTTGTCATTGTCTTTTGTCATTCCTTCCGCGGATTTATTCCTTTTGATTATGCCATTTCCATAAATGCGGCGCAAGTATTTTTAAATTCCTATTTACAGCAATTCTTTGAGGATTTTATTGACCATTCCAGGATTTGCCTTTCCTTTCATCGCCTTCATCGTCTGTCCAACCAGAAATCCGATCGCTTTTTCTTTTCCATTACGGTAATCTTCTACTGACTGTGGATTGTCTCTGATGACCTGTTCCACGACTGCTTGCAGTTCGCCGGCATCATTGACGGTCTTTAATCCTTTTTCCTCAACGTATTTGTCAGGATCAATATCATGTTTGAAAACTTCCTCAAACACTTCCTTTGCAACCGTGCTGTTGATCGCACCGGAATCTGCCAGTTCAATGACTTTTGCAAGATTTACCGGGGAGAATTGAATGTCCTCCGGGTCCATCTCATTTTCTTTTAACAGGCGGATGATTTCACCCATGATCCAGTTGGAAACTTTCTTTGGTTTCTTACATATCTCTGTCGTCGCCTCAAAAAGATCGGCAAACTTTTTATGTCCGGTGATAATTTCCGCATCATAATCCGGCAGACCGAATTCTTTTTTATAACGTTCTAATTTTTCTGTGCGGAGTTCCGGCTGTCTTGCTTTAATTTCTGCGATCCACTCGTCGTTTATGACAATTGGAACAAGATCCGGTTCCGGGAAGTAACGGTAATCCTGTGCATCCTCCTTGGAACGCATTGCATAGGAATATTCCTTGTTGTCATCCCATCTTCTTGTTTCCTGAATAACCTTTTGTCCTGACTCTAATAAATCAATCTGTCTTGCGATTTCATTTTCAATACATCTTGAAATAGCACTAAATGAGTTAAGGTTCTTAGTTTCAGTTCTTGTTCCAAATTCTGTTGAACCTACTTCTCTTACTGAAAGATTGACATCGGCTCTCATTGAACCTTCTTGTAACTTACAGTCAGATACACCAAGATACTGAACAATAAGTCTAAGCTTATCAAGATAAGCAATAACTTCCTGCGCACTTCTCATATCTGGTTCTGATACAATTTCGATAAGTGGAACACCTGAACGGTTGTAATCTACTAAAGACACATCTTCCCAGTCGTCATGTACAAGTTTACCTGCGTCTTCTTCCATGTGAATTTCATGTATTCTAATTTGCTTAGTAGTTCCATCTTCTAATTCAATATCAACGTGACCATTTCTACAAATTGGAAGATAAAGCTGTGAAATCTGATAATTCTGTGCATTATCTGGATAGAAGTAATTCTTTCTATCAAACTTACAATTTTGTGTTATTGTACAGTTAGTAGCAAGACCAACTGCTGTAGCATATTCAACAACCTTTTTGTTAAGAACTGGCAATGAACCCGGCATACCTGTACAAACTGGACAAGTATGTGTATTAGGTGCTCCGCCAAATGCTGTTGAACAACCACAGAATATCTTTGTCTTTGTAGCAAGCTCTACATGAACCTCAAGACCGATGACTGTTTCATATTGTTTTGCCATATTACTGTACCCCACCTTTCTGTGCCTGCTCTAATGCGTAACCTGCACGAATAAGATTTTTCTCCTTGAAGCAGTCACCAATTAACTGTACACCGATTGGAAGACCATTTTCATCTTGACCACAAGGAAGGCTTAAGCCTGGAAGTCCTGCAAGGTTAAGTGAAATAGTATAGATATCTGATAAGTACATCTTAATTGGGTCTGAAAGTGATGAGCCAAGCTTAGGTGCTGTTGTTGGTGCAACTGGTCCTAAGATTACATCATACTTTTCAAATGCTTCATCAAATGCTTTTTTAATAAGAGCCTTAACTCTTAATGCTTTAAGGTAGTAAGCATCATAATATCCAGAGCTTAATACAAATGAGCCTAACATAATTCTTCTCTTAACTTCTGCACCAAAGCCCTCTGAACGAGTCTTTTTGTACATATCATGAAGACCGTCATAATTCTTTGCTCTGTAGCCGTATTTAACACCGTCAAATCTTTCAAGGTTTGAGCTTGCTTCTGCTGCCGCAATTGTATAGTATGTTGGAATTGCATAGTCAACAAGACTTAAGTCAAATTCTTCTACAATCGCACCCTTAGCTTCAAGCTGTTTAGCTGCATTTAATACAGCCTCTTTTACCTGTGGGTCAAGACCATCACCAAAGTAATCTCTTGGAATACCAATCTTTAAGCCCTTAACATCGTCTACAAGTGCAGATGTAAAATCAGTATCATCTCTCTTTATTGATGTAGAGTCCTTTTCATCGTGTGACGCAATTATTTCCATAATAGTTGCACAGTCTGTTACATCTTTACAAAGTGGTCCAATCTGGTCAAGTGATGAACCATAAGCAATAAGGCCGTAACGTGACACTGTTCCATAAGTAGGCTTCATACCTACAACACCACAGTAAGAAGCTGGTTGTCTTATAGAACCACCAGTATCTGAACCTAATGCAAAGAAACATTCATTTGCTGCAACAGCAGCCGCTGAACCACCTGATGAACCACCCGGAACATGTTCAGGATTACGAGGGTTTTTTGTAACCCCATAAGCAGAAGTTTCAGTTGTTGAACCCATCGCAAATTCGTCCATATTAGTCTTTCCAATTATAACTGCACCTGCTTCTTCAAGCTTTACTACTGCTTCTGATGAAAATGTAGGTACGAAATTTTCAAGTATCTTTGAAGAACAAGTTGTAAGCATACCCTTAGTACACATATTATCTTTTATTGCAACTGGAACACCTGCAAGTGCGCCACTTAATTTTCCTGCTTTAATAGCTTCGTCTGCTTTCTTAGCATTTTCTAATGCTTTCTCTTTATCAAATGTTACATAACAGTTCAGATTATCTTCTGTCTTTTCAATCTGAGCTATTACAGCTTCCATTGCTTCTACTGCTGTTGTATTACCTGCTTTAATTTCCTTGCCAAGTTCTACAGCCGTCAAATTCAATAAATCCATAGCATTTCCTTTCTTGTATAATTATTAATCAACTGTCTTTGGAACTACAAAGGCAGAGTCTTTGCTTTCTGGTGCATTGCTTAATATATTTTCACTGTCATCACCATTTGTTACTACATCTTCTCTAAATACATTATTTACAGGGAAAACGTGTGACATAGGCTCAACACCTGTTGTATCAAGCTCACTTAATTTATCAATATGGTCTAACATTCTTGCCATATCGCTTTTGGCAGCTTCTTTTTCTTCATCAGAAAGTTCAAGCTTTGCTAAAATGCCAACGTATTCTATTGTTTCATCACTTATCACGTTTGCCATAACTGCCACCTTTCTATTCTATATATTTTAATCTAATTCATAATTAACTTTTTACAGCTAAAAATGACTATTTATCATAAAAGCTTAATATCCGTTCCCACCTACACTTTTTTATTAATATAAGTGGGAACTTACTTGATATTATTAATCTCTTACCT
>ENA-UPWN01000588-UPWN01000588.1-human-gut-metagenome-genome-assembly--contig:-NODE-588-length-17626-cov-6.851103_pt1 | contig 17626 bp, 10 predicted proteins | sample MGYA00250050_ERZ773377 | MGnify/ENA primary metagenome ERZ773377 (study PRJEB29103, sample SAMN06112008) | human gut metagenome | biome: human gut; feature: ankylosing spondylitis patient; material...
GCAGGTATCGACATCGACGCATTCGCACCGCGTCTGTCATTCTTCTGGGCTATCGGCACCAACCACTTCATGGAGATTGCCAAGATGCGTGCCGCACGTATGTTGTGGGCGAAGATTGTGAAACAGTTCAATCCGAAGAACCCGAAATCACTGGCATTGCGTACTCACTCACAGACTTCCGGTTGGTCACTGACCGAACAAGACCCGTTCAACAACGTGGGACGTACTTGTATCGAAGCTATGGCTGCCGCTTTGGGACATACTCAGTCTCTGCATACCAATGCATTGGATGAGGCTATCGCTCTTCCGACAGATTTCTCCGCACGTATTGCACGTAATACTCAGATTTATATTCAGGAAGAAACTTACATTTGTAAGAATGTTGACCCGTGGGGCGGTTCTTATTATGTAGAGTCTTTGACGAACGAATTGGCTCATAAGGCTTGGGAGCACATTCAGGAAATCGAAAAACTGGGTGGTATGGCGAAAGCTATCGAAACCGGCATTCCGAAGATGCGTATCGAAGAAGCTGCCGCACGTACACAGGCTCGTATCGACAGTGGTCAGCAGACTATTGTGGGTGTGAACAAGTACCGTCTGGATAAAGAAGCTCCGATTGATATTCTTGAAATTGATAATACTGCCGTTCGTCTTGAACAGATTGAAAACCTGAAACGTTTGAAAGAAGGACGCAACCAGGCTGAAGTGGACAAGGCATTGGCTGCAATTACCGAATGTGTGAAGACCGGTAAGGGTAACTTGCTGGAACTGGCTGTGGAAGCGGCTCGTGTTCGTGCGACATTGGGTGAAATCTCATTTGCTTGCGAACAGATAGTAGGACGTTATAAAGCAATAATTAGAACTATATCAGGCGTGTATTCATCAGAAAGTAAAAACGATAGCGACTTCAAGCGTGCTTGTGAACTGGCAGAGAAGTTTGCGAAAAAAGAGGGACGTCAACCTCGTATCATGGTTGCAAAGATGGGACAGGACGGTCATGACCGTGGTGCCAAGGTAGTAGCAACGGGTTATGCGGACTGTGGTTTCGACGTGGATATGGGACCGTTGTTCCAGACTCCGGCAGAAGCTGCTCGTGAAGCGGTAGAAAACGATGTTCATGTAGTAGGTGTTTCTTCACTGGCTGCCGGTCATAAGACATTGGTTCCGCAGATTATTGAAGAACTGAAGAAACTGGGACGTGAAGACATTGTGGTGATTGCCGGTGGTGTTATTCCTGCACAGGATTATGACTTCCTGTATAAGGCAGGTGTAGCTGCTATCTTTGGTCCGGGTACTCCGGTGGCGAAGGCTGCTTGTCAGATTTTGGAAATTCTGATGGATGAAGAATAACTTCTGAGATTCTTTAGAATCTTATAATATTCCCACCTTTTAGACTTGTTTTGGTTTAAAAGGTGGGATGTTTTTTTTGTTTGCATCCATTGCCTGAAATTAATTTTGCCTATATTTGCCCCGGGTTTCATAGTAAAAGACTCGACAGATGAACGAAACGATAGCAGAATTGGATATCCGTTTTGAGCAGTTTTATGCCGCTAACTTCCCTCGTGTGAAGAACTTTGCGAAGTTGTTGACCAAGTCGGAGGAGGATGCGGAAGACATTGCCCAGAATATATTTCTTAAGTTATGGACACGTCCTGAACTTTGGCAAGATCAGGAAACCATGACTGGTTATCTCTATACTGTGACTCGGAATGAAATATTCAACCTGTTCAAGCATCAGAAGGTAGAGCAGGAATATGAAGACAAAGTTTTGAAAGCCCAGTTGTTGGGTGAACTTTGTGACGAAGATTCCTCCCTGTTAGAAAATCTATACTATAAAGAAGTATTAATGCTTATTAGGATGACACTCAGTCAGTTGCCTGATCGCCGTAGACGGGTTTTTGAGATGAGCCGTTTTGAAGGACTTTCTCATAAAGAAATAGCAGATAAACTGCAAATCCCCTTGCGTACCGTAGAAGATCACATCTATAAAACATTGACGGAACTCCGCAAAGTGTTAATGTTTGTTATTCTATTCCGTCTTTTCCCGTAGTTGTCCTTGCTGAGTAGTGATATTTACGTAAGCGTTTCTAAACAGAACAATAAATATCACCTTATGAAGAATTATATTCGCGATGTAATCGACCGTTATATCAATCACGACTATCCGAAAGAAGTCGATCAGGATTTCCGTACATGGCTGACCGACGAAGAACGTGCCGATGAAAAAGATCATGAACTCAATCAACTTTGGGAAGCTACCGAATCGGCAACGACTTCCGGCTACCGTCATTCTTTGGAACGGATGCGTGAACTGACAGGCATCGGAACGAGGCGCAGGATACATTCTTTACGTACTCATCTGGTAGTGTGGCGCGTAGCGGCAGCTTTGTTGATTGCATTTTCTTCCGTTTCTATCTATCTGGCTTTGCAGAACCGGCAGGCACCAGATTTGTTGCAAGCATATATTCCTACCGCCGAGATGCGGAACATCACTTTGCCGGATGGTACGCAGGTATTGATTAATTCCCAAAGCACTTTACTTTATCCACAGCAATTTAAGGGTGATACCCGTTGTGTGTATCTTGTGGGAGAAGCCGGCTTCAAGGTGAAACGTGACGAAGAGCATCCTTTTATCGTGAAGTCCTCGGACTTTCAGGTGACGGCACTCGGAACGGAATTCAACGTGACAGCCTACCCCGACGAAGAGGAAGTGACAGCTACCCTGATTTCCGGAAAAGTGTTGGTAGAGTACAATAATCAGCAGGGGCAGGAGATCTTGAAGCCGAACGAGCAACTGGCTTATAACAAACGTACCCGCTCCGGAAACGTACTTCATCCTGATATGCAGGATGTCACTGCTTGGCAACGTGGCGAAATCGTTTTCCGCAGTATGACATTGGAAGAAATCTTCACCCGTCTCGAACGCAAATACCCTTACACCTTTGTTTATAGTTTCCGTAGTCTGAAAGAAGACCGGTTCAATCTTACTTTCGGGCAAAATGCTTCTATGGAAGAAGTGATGGATATTATCGCTCGTGTGACGGGAAATCTGGACTATAAAATAGTGGGAGACAAGTGCTATATTTCAGGCACCGGGGAAGGGCGTCTCCGGCACCGATGAAGATAGGCTCCGGTACCGGGGAAGACATGCTTCGGCACCGGGGAACAAAATAGAACTTGTAAACACTGAATATTAACCTTAAAATACATTGAGCCTATGCGGAAAAAATATCCGGGAGAAGCTGCAACCTTCCCCCGGATGTGAAATCGAAATTCTTACTATTAGCGTTAACCAGACGCTACTAAATTCGAGAATCTAACTTTATCTGTATAAACTAATACTAAGAAGATGCAGCAAATTTATGAATTTATAGCCAATAAGCAGGCAATCAGTCGAGTATTTATGCTTTTTTTGTGCTGTCTGCTCCTTTCTACCCCTACTTTTGCTCAAAGTAGTAATGCCCGGATTACGATCCATAAGAAAAACATATCGGTCATCGAGGCATTGAAAGAAGTGGAAAAACAAACGAAACTGTCCGTTGGTTACAACGAGTCGCAGTTGAAAAACAAACCCTCCATCGATTTGGCGTTGGAAAAAGCCACGTTGGAGAACTCTCTCACGGAAATCCTAAAAGGTACAGGATATACGTATCAGCTCAAAGGAAAATATGTCATCATCGTTCCACAAGAACAGAAAGCAACCGAAACTGCTTCCACCAAACGTATCACCGGACGCGTACTGGATGATAGCGGAGAACCGTTGATTGGTGTCAATGTACGTGTGGAAGGTACAAGCATTGGAACTATCACAAACATAGACGGTAACTTTTCGCTCGAAGCTCCTGCAGGAAGTGTGTTGAGTATCAGTTATGTAGGTTACACTCCACAGACGGTAAAAGTAACCGGACAGAATACATATAGCGTGCAACTGGCTTCGGATACAAAACTGTTGAGTGAAGTCGTTGTAACAGCACTTGGCATCAAACGCGAGCAGAAAGCATTGAGCTACAACGTACAGCAAGTAAAGTCCGACGAACTGACCCAAATTAAGGATGCTAATTTTGTAAACAGCCTGAATGGTAAAGTTGCGGGTGTTACTATCAATACGAGCTCTTCCGGTGTCGGTGGGGCAAGTAGAGTGGTGATGCGTGGAACAAAGTCTATTGAACAGAGTAGTAACGCCTTGTATGTGATTGACGGTATTCCGATGTATAATTTCGGTGGCGGAGGAGATACGGAATTTGGTTCAAAGGGAGCTACCGAGGCCATTGCTGATATTAATCCGGAAGATATAGAAAGCATTTCCGTACTGACTGGAGCGGCAGCTGCCGCCCTTTATGGTAGTAATGCGGCAAACGGTGCGATTGTGATTACTACAAAAAAAGGACAGGTAGGTAAGCTGCAAGTAGGTGTATCAAGTGGCATCGAATGGTTGAATGCTTTTAAGATGCCCGAGTTCCAGGACCGTTATGGTACAGGTAGTAATGGTAAAACAGGAAATTCCAATATTTATAGCTGGGGACCGAAGTTAAACTCGGCTGCTCAAACAGGATATGAGCCGGATGATTTTTTTGATACGGGTGCGGTATATACAAATTCCGTTACGTTGTCTACCGGAACGGATAAAAATCAGACTTTCTTTTCTGCGGCTGCCGTCAATTCGGCAGGGATGGTTCCCAACAATAGGTATAACAGATATAATTTCACTTTCCGCAATACGACCTGTTTCTTGAATGACAAGATGAAACTGGATGTAAGTGCAAGCTATATTCTTCAGAACGACCGTAATATGACCAATCAGGGGCAGTACTCCAATCCGTTGGTTTCTGCTTATCTTTTCCCTCGTGGGGATGATTTCTCTATAGTGAAGAATTTCGAGCGTTGGGATGAAGCCCGGAAAATTAGCGTACAGTTTTGGCCGCAGGGCGAAGGTGACCTTCGTATGCAGAATCCTTATTGGATTGCTTACCGTAATCTCCGTCTCAACAATAAGAAACGCTATATGGCTTCAGCAGGTTTGAGTTACCAGATTCTTGACTGGCTGAATGTGGCAGGGCGTGTTCGCATCGACAATACTCATAGCGAATATGAAGGCAAGCTTTATGCAAGCAGTAGCAACACGCTGACTGACGGTAGTTCACAAGGCCATTATACAGTAAATAACGGACAATATTCGCAGACTTATGCCGATGTGTTGGTGAATATTAATAAACGTATTCAGGATTTTACGATTGTAGCCAATATCGGTGCCAGTTATAGTGGAGTGACTAGTAAGGAATTGGGCTATGCGGGGCCTATACGAGAAACTGGTATTCCTAATCTGTTCAATGTTTACGACCTTGACAACGCAAAAAAACGTGCTACGCAGGTGGGTTGGCGCGAAGCGACCGAATCTATTTTTGCCAGTGCCGAAGTAGGGTGGAAAAGTATGCTTTATCTCACCGTTACAGGACGTAACGACTGGGCTTCGCAGCTGACACATTCTCCGCAGGCTTCATTCTTCTATCCTTCCGTAGGGCTTTCGGCTGTCATCACTGAAATATTGAAACTGCCTGATTGGGTGGATTATCTTAAAGTACGTGGATCGTTCAGTTCCGTAGGTAATCCTTATCCTCGTTTTCTTACCTATCCTACTTACTCGTATGATGCCAATAAGCAGGACTGGAAATCGCAGACGAATTATCCCATTGGTAAACTATACCCCGAGCGTACTGACTCATGGGAAGTAGGTCTGGATGCAACCCTGTTTAAAGATTTCAAATTGAGCGGATCTTTCTATTACGCCAATACTTATAATCAGACATTCGATCCTCGGCTTCCTGTATCATCGGGATATGACAAACTGTATGTACAGACCGGATATGTACGTAACTATGGTTTCGAGGCTATGTTGTCTTATGGACATCGTTGGGGAGATTTCGGTTGGGACAGCAGCTTTACTTTCTCGGCCAACAAGAATGAAATCGTCGAACTAGTGAAGGATTATGTTCACCCGGAAACGGGCAAAACTTACAACGTCGATAAACTGGAACTCAAAACCGATGAAGGCCGCGGATTCGGAAAGGCGAAATTTATCCTGAAGGAAGGTGGTACGCTGGGCGATCTTTATACCCATGCCGATTTGAAGCGTGATATTAACGGTAATGTCCTGATTGACGATAGCGGCAATGTGACAGCCATCGACAATGCCGGTGACATAAAGTTGGGAAGCGTACTTCCTAAGGCAAATTTAGCCTGGAATAATAGCTTCTCTTATAAAGGTATCAATGCCGGTTTCTTGTTGACAGCCCGTTTGGGCGGAATCGTTTATTCGGCAACACAGGCTTATCTTGATCTCTACGGAGTATCTGAAACATCTGCTGCCGCGCGTGATGCCGGAGGAGTATGGATAAATGGCCGTAGCCGCGTGAATCCGCAAAGCTTCTATGAAGTGGTAGCATCGCAGAGCGGATTGCCTACCTACTATACTTATAGTGCTACCAACCTGCGTCTGCAGGAGGCACATATCGGTTACACCGTTCCGCGCCGCTGGCTGGGCAATGTCTGTGATATCAATGTATCCCTTGTGGGCAGAAATCTCTGGATGATCTACTGTAAAGCTCCTTTCGATCCTGAAGCAGTAGCTACTACGAACAACTATTATCAGGGAATCGACTACTTCATGATGCCGAGTACCCGGAATATAGGATTTAACATAAAGATTAACTTCTAAATACTATGATGGACATGAAACGAATATATAACATTCTTCAGATAATGATCCTTTCATTATTTCTGCTTCCGTTGGGCGGTTGTTTCGACAGCGACATCAACCGGAGTATGTACGAAGCGGACGGAGAAGAAATGCAGCGTGAGAATCATATTGTAGGTGCTACGCTCAAAGGAATGCAGGGTTTGGTGATTCCTACACGTGAACACCTTTACCAGTTTATGGATGCTATGGCAGGAGGAGCATACGGTGGTTATCTGGAAGGAATCGTAGACACTTGGGTGATGAAATTCTCTACTTTCAATCCCGAACAGGGATGGCTCAAATCCCCGTTTGCCGATCCGATTAAAGACATGTACCCGCAGTACCGCGATATGATGAACAAGACGGATGACCCTGTGGCATTAGCTTTCGGTAAAATTCTCCGGGTGTGTATCATGCATCGTGTGACGGACATTTACGGTCCGATTCCTTATTCGAAGATGATGGATAATGATAATTCGGGTGAAGACCTGGCTGTCGCTTACGATTCGCAGGAGCAGGTATATACACAGATGCTGAAAGAACTGGAAGAAGCGGATAAAGTGTTGGAGGAAAACAAAGACCTGTCGTCCGAGGCTTTCCGCAAACTGGAAGACTTGTATTACGGAAACATTTCCAAATGGCGTAAGTTTGTACATTCCATGCAACTTCGCATTGCCATGCGTATGAGCTATGTCAATCCGACCGAGGCGCAACGTATTGCGCAGAAGGCTGTGGAAGCGGGAGTGATTGAATCGAATGAGGACAACGCCATGCTTCATGTGGCGGAGAACCGTTCGGAGTTGCTATTTAATAACTGGAATGACTACCGTATCAGTGCCGATTTAGTTTCTATTATGAAAGGTTATGAAGATCCGCGTTTGGATAAGATGTTTGTCAAAGGTGTGCAGACAGTCGATCAGGATGGCGAGAAAGTCGATGTATACGATTATTACGGTGTACGTATCGGCATATTTACCCAGAAGAAAGACGACATGATTAACCTTTACTCAAAGCAGGTGATTTCCAGCACCGATCCTTATCTCTGGATGAATGCAGCGGAGGTGACTTTCCTTCGTGCCGAAGGCGCGTTGCGTGGTTGGAGTATGGGAGGTGATGCGCAGGCATTGTATGAAAAGGCTATTGCCCTTTCATTCGAAGAGCGTGGCGGGGCCACCGGAGCAGACCAATATGTGAAGGATGCGGAGAAAAAGCCTATAGACTATGTGAACCCGATGGACGGGGCTGATATTAAGTATAGTCATCCGGCGGTAAGTACCATTACGATTGCCTGGGAACCTGGAGCGGAGTATTTCGAACGGAACCTGGAGCGTATCATTACTCAAAAATGGATTGCAATATTTCCGCTGGGGCTGGAAGCATGGGCGGAACATCGTCGTACGGGCTACCCGAAGTTGTTGCCTGCCGTGGAGAATAAAGACCCCAATAATAGTGTGAATGTAACAATCGGTCCCCGTCGTCTGCCTTTCCCTGCAGATGAATATACGGGAAATCCGAAATACATCGATCAAGCTGTAGAAATGCTGAATGGTCCCGATGCCGCAGGAACTAAACTTTGGTGGGATAAGAAAGACCATTCCATTGAGAATAGTCAATCCTCAAACTAGAACGAACCTTTAAATCAATGAGATTATGAAATATAAATCAATCTTTAAGTTATGCCTACTGACTACTTTCTTGTCGGTTGCCACCATCAGTTGCGACGACTGGACGGAAATGGAAATACACGATAGTCAGGTGAATGGGTTTAAGGAACAGAATCCGCAGGAGTATGCAGCGTACACACAGAATCTTCGTGCATATAAAGCAACGAAACATGCTGTTGTTTATGCCCGGTTGGATAATGCTCCGGAAGTATCTACCGGTGAGAAGGACTTTCTCCGTGCGTTGCCAGATAGTATTGATATAGTGACGATGCGTAATGCCGACCGTCTGTCCGAATATGACCGGGAAGATATGAAGTTGGTGCGTGAGGATTATGGGACGAAAGTGCTTTACTATATAGATTGTACGGCTAAAGATAAACTGAATACCTCTATAACCTCTGCTGTTGAGGCAGTGCGTGCAGGGACATTTGACGGGATTGCCCTCGGTTCGGAAGGCTCTGCGGTAGACGTCTCGGCGTTAAAGTCGCTACTGGATGCTTTGGGACAGACACCGTGTCTGTTAGTTTTTGAAGGTACCCCTTCCTTGTTGCCGGAAGCGCAGCGCAGCCTTTTCAACTATTTCGTACTTGATATTTCCGGTGCATCCGATGAATATGATATAGAAACCTCCGTATTTTATGCCACCGGATATGGCAAGGCCGCTCCGGATCGCCTGCTGTTGGCTGTCACTCCTGACGGTACATTGACCGACTATAACGGAGTGACGCGCAATGCCATCGCCGGAGCTGCTTACGGTGCTCTCAATATGGAAACGCCATTGGGAGGTATTGCTATTTACAATATCTCTACCGATTACTACGATACTGATATTATTTATAAACAGACCCGTGGAGGTATTCAATTCCTGAATCCTGCTTCGGCTCACTAAACGATGTAAGCTATGAGAATACATAAACTTTATCAGTGCTTTGCAGCCGCAGTTTTGTTATTTCTGCCGGTTGCCTGTGATAATACGGATTACAGCGAAAAGTCACCGTTCGATAATTCGGCATACTTGAATGTGGCTGCCAGTAAAAATACGGAGGCTTTCACTTTTAACCGTAAGGTGACAAGCCAAACGAAAGTCTTTAACGTGAACTTGACTTATCCGTCGGGGAATGACGTGAAGGTCAGCCTAAAGGTAGACCCTTCAATGATTAGCACCTATAATGCAAAGAATGACACCCACTATGAAGCACTTCCCGAAGCATATTACCAGCTGTCGACAGACGCGGTGACTATTCCGGCAGGGAAGACTACCTCCGAAGAAGTACGCATCAAGTTTCTGAAACTCGATGAACTGGAGATTGATGCTACCTATCTTTGCCCTCTTTCTATAGGAGGAGTCGAAGGAGCAGGCATCATGAACGGTTCACGCACAATGTATTACCTCGTGCGTCGTTCCAGTGCCATCACTACGGCAATGAACCTGAAGAACGTGTATGTTGCCGTTCCGGGATTCGACAAGGGAAGCCCTACCGCAGATGTAGTGAATAATCTGACAGCTATTACAATGGAAACAATCATACGGATTAACCAATTTGATGATGAAACAGATATTTCTTCAATAATGGGTATCGAGCAGTATTTGTGTGTGCGTTTGGGAGATGTTGACTTTCCTCGTCAGCAGTTGCAGGTTCAGACCCCTGTGGGTAAATTTCCAACTGCCGACAAAAAACTCCAACTTCAAGCGGGAGAGTGGTATCACATTGCATTGACGTGGGATTTGAATACGCAGGTGATTGCTTTCTATGTGAACGGAAAATTGCAAAGCAGGGAAGAAGGACACGGCAAGAGTGATGTAACAACTATTAGTTTAGGGGATAAACTGGCAGATAATGACACAGGTAATGGTGGTGACTTTAATTTCTATTTCGGACGTTCGTACGGACAATCTAACGACATTAGCCGTCAGTTAAACGGTGATATTTGTGAAGCGCGCATATGGAGTGTGGCACGTACCGAACAGCAAATCTATGAAAATATGTATAATATCGATGACCCGGCAGCCGAATCTGATTTACAGGCTTACTGGAAATTTGACGAAGGTACAGGGAATTCTATTATAGATCGGACCGGACACCATAATGATGCGAAGATGATTCCATACTTTACGGATGGAACCTATACACAGCCACGTCTGAAAACGGAAGCAGAGTTATGGCCCAGTGGTGTGGAAGTGCCTATAATGAATAAATAAGTCAAAGTGGTTATAAACTAAAAACGAATGACGATATGAAACGAATATTAAAATATATCTGGCTTTGGGGGTTGCTGTCTTTATGCGTTTCTTCTTGTGAGGAAGAAGCAGCTGTAATCAATCCTGATGTTTCGCATGATAAACCGACCGAAGTGGTTATAGGTGATTCACCAAGACTGTGCAGCGAGTTGCAGACAGATAATCAACAGGTGTTCCTTATAGTTACTGATAAAGAGAATGAGGTCGTAACAGACCAAGTGTCTGTTGTACTGAAAGAAGCCGCTACGGGAACGAAGAATTTGACAGTGGTGGTAGATAAAGATTTCGATGTGGAAGCTTTCCAATTAGCATATACCAACTCGAATTACACATTGTTACCGGATAATGCTTATGAATTGGGCAATGGTGGTAGTCTGACAATTGCTGCCGGAGCTATGCAATCGGGTAAGATGACTTTAATTCTTAAGGGATGGATGTTACCGGTTCCAGAAAATTTTAATTTAGGAGCTTCTCAGTATTTACTTCCTCTTAAAATAAAGGAAGATGGTAAATATCAAACATTGCTTTATCGTATCAACTGGACAAATGGAAAGCATCGTTTGACTTCATCCAGGAAAGGATATACTTGTATAGGATATGTTGATACTGAAAAGATGAGTCCTTTGGTAAGTTCTGTGTATTGGTTGCAAGAAAATTCTATGGATGGCGATTATACTAAACTATCTCAACTTTTTGATGTTGTAAATCTGCTAAGAGCTACTGTTGGTGCAGGAGGTGAACTGAAATTGAATGCAGACATAAGTCATGTGCTGAAAAATGCAGATAAGTATATCCGTCCCTTGCAGTTAATGGGCATGAAAGTTTGTCTGACGGTGAAAAATAGTTCAGATATAGGCTTTTGTCATCTGACAGATGGTGAGATTGATAATTTGGTAGCACAAGTGAAGATCGCAGTGGAATTGTATGGATTGGATGGCATCGATCTTTGGGACGATAGTGATGAATATGGAGCAGATGGAATAAAGAACGCTAGTGCCTACCCAAAATTAATAAAAGCTTTGCGTGGGGCATTATCAAAGGAAACTATGTTAACGGTTGCTGATAAGGGGGAAGCGACAGCAACCTTTTTTGACAAAGAAAAATGTGGTGGTATAGAAGTTGGCAAATACATTGATTATGCTTACAATGGATATATAAATCAATATTCTATTCCTTTTTGGACTGATTTTGAAGTGCCTGAAACTGAATGGATGATTTGTGGACGACAACCATTTGCCGGGCTAGAAAAGAATCGTTTTGTGTGTTTTACTCAAAATTTCACTCAGAAACTTACAGATATCTATGGTGAAGATGAAGCTTATCTCAACTTTTTACTAGATATGGAGGGTACCGGTAGTTTTCCAGGACTTATAGTTTTTAATGAGAGCAAAAAAGGGTATATTGCTTATGATTTACGTGATAATATAAGAGGAATGGAGGATCTTATAAGAGCTCCAATGGAAGATATGCAATTTTTATATGATCCTAATTTTGAAACTCAAGTACTTAAAAATCCTCACGAGGCTGGTGCAGTTGGAAATGATGCTGATAATACTTATTTCCGTAAAGACTGGTAACAGCTTAAGATGCTAATTCTCCATATTGAGAGTTCATAAATCTTTTCTGGTGGCTATTATTTATTCTTTTGATAATAAAGTAGCACATCAGAGTTCGTAATCAAACGGTTATCAGTCATTTTGGTCTGGCTGATGTCGAAAATGTCCGTAGTTTATAGTTGAATACAACAAAATAACTTTTTTACTAATAAATTGAATAATGAAGAATGTATTGAAAATCTGGTTAGTCGACAACACTGTAACCGTCGACAACAAAGACGATAAGATCGGTCAGCTCGAATCGTCTGGTAATCTCTCGTTGCAGGACATCCTCGATGAGATGCACAAGGAAGACACCGGGCTCCGTCCCGAAACCATCGAGCACGTCGTGAAGCTCTACAACCGTGTTGTGAGCGATCTCATCCTTAGCGGATATAGTGTCAACACCGGTCTTTACCACGCCGTAGCGCAACTCCGCGGTGTTATCGATGGCGGAAAATGGAATCCCGAGAAGAACTCCGTCTACGTCTCCTTCACCCAAGACAAAGAACTGCGTGAAGCTATCGCCCAAACCTCTATCAGTATTTTGGGCGAACGCCAAAGCGTGATGTACGTTGCCGGATTCTCACCTGCCACCGCCACTGCAGGCCGTCCGTTCACAGTCAATGGCCGTATGTTGAAAATTGCAGGTACGGATTCTTCCGTCGGCATCACTATCACCGACAGCAAAGAACAAACCACACCTGTCGACCTCAATATGTTGGCCGTCAACAACCCGTCACAACTCACATTCATTGTTCCTGCCGGTCTGGCCGATGGCGAATATACCCTCACCGTCACTACACAGTATGCAGGAAGCACGCTCCTGAAGACACCCCGAACCGCTATCGCTACTTTCTACGTCGGCACGAAACCCGATGTAGGAGGCGGCTCCGGTTCTGGTGGTAGTGAAGGCGGAGGAGGAGAGGCTCCCGATCCTGCGGCATAAAATGTTCTCTTGGAGGCTGTGTCAAAACTCTTATAAACAAAAAGTCACCCTCGCTACAACTATCTGTGGCGAGGGTGACTTCGTAGAAAGGAGAGTTTTGACACATCCCCTTATGCAGAGAGGCTGCATAGCTCTATACACGCATCATGTATAGAGTTGTGCAGCCTTCGTGTATAGGGTTATACATGATAAGTGCATAACTTTGATCTTTTTCTCTGTTTTGTCCTCTTTTTCATCAAAGACTTATGTATATAGCCATAATTGAGCTTGGTATTTATTTATCTTTTTCGCATTATCTTTTTTATGGTACTAATTTATTAGTACTTTTGTCTTTACCGAAAGAAAAGATCAACGATTATGGCAAGAATAACGATTCCATACGCAGTGGCCGACTTCGCAGAAATGCGTGAACGTGGCTTTTATTATGTTGATAAGACAAATTACATTCCGGGGCTTGAAGACTATAATGCTCCCATCTTTCTCCGTCCCCGTCGTTTCGGGAAAAGTCTGCTCATCTCCATGTTGGCCCACTACTACGACCGTACGAAAGCGAATCGTTTTGAAGAACTTTTTGGCGGCACCTGGATTGGCGAACATCCTACGGAAGAACATAATCAATATTTGGTGATTCGTTATGACTTCTCGGCTATGGTGATGGCGGATGATATGGAAGGGGTGGTACAGAACTTCAATGACCTGAATTGTGGACCCGTGGAAGTTACGGTAGAACATAACCGAGACCTGTTTGGTGATTTTCAGTTTACAACTCGAGGAAATGCTGTGCAGATGTTGGAGGAACTTTTGGGTTATATCAGCTCACATGGATTGCCTAAAGCATATATATTGATTGACGAATACGATAACTTCACCAATCAACTGCTTACTTCCTATAATGACTCACTTTATGAGGAAGTAACCACTAGTGATAGTTTTCTTCTCACCTTTTTTAAAGTTATCAAAGCGGGTATCGGCGAAGGCACGATTCGCACTTGTTTCTGCACAGGCGTATTGCCTGTCATCATGGACGACCTGACCAGCGGGTACAACATTGCGGAAATCCTCACATTCAAACCCGTTTTTTTGAATATGCTCGGCTTCACCTATGAAGAAACGAAAACATACTTGCGCTATGTACTTGATAAATATGCTCCCGGTGCAAGCGAAGAACGTTTCGAGGAAATCTGGCAGCTTATTGTGAACAACTACGACGGTTATCGTTTTAGCCCTGTCGGTGAACGTCTTTTTAACTCCACTATCTTAACTTATTTTTTTAAGAAATTTGCCGCTAATGCCGGAAGTATTCCCTCCGAACTGATCGATGAGAACCTGCGTACGGACATCAACTGGATTCGCCGCCTGACTCTTTCGCAGAACAACGCCAAAGAGATGCTCGATGCCCTGGTGATAGGCGGTGAATTGTCATACAACGTCAGAGATCTGTCCGGCAAATTTAACAAGAAGAAATTCTTCGAGAAAGAATTCTATCCGGTCAGCCTGTTCTATTTAGGCATGACAACCTTGAAGAGTGCTTACCGCATGGTACTTCCCAACATGACCATGCGCAGCATCTACATGGATTATTACAACCAACTGAACAAGATTGAAGGTAACGCCAGTCGTTACGTCCCGGTTTATGAACTGTATGATTCCAACCGTAGTCTCGAACCCCTTGTTCAAAACTATTTTGAACAATATTTGGGACAATTCCCCGCACAGGTCTTTGATAAGATTAATGAGAACTTTATCCGTTGTTCTTTCTACGAACTTGTCTCCCGCTATTTGAGCCATTGTTACACTTTTGCCATCGAACAAAATAACTCCGTCGGTCGTTCGGATTTTGAAATGATCGGCATCCCCGGCACGGATTATTACACGGACGATCGCGTGGTGGAATTTAAATACTATCGTTCCAAAGATGCCGACCGTATGCTTGCGCTCACCGAACCGCTGGTAGAACACGTAGAGCAAGTGAAAGGTTATGCCGCAGATACAAAAAGAAAATTCCCCAATTACCATGTTCGTTCGTACATTGTGTATATCTGTGCCAACAAAGGGTGGAAGTGTTGGGAGGTTTAATATGAATCATTTGTAGATAAATATGAGGAAGAAGTAATTATACTCTCTTATTCCTCGGGTAGCCATCGACTGACATTTCGTGTGTCAGTACTGAATTCTATTCCAACCTTTTTGACTTCCCGTTCATCTGCCTGATAAGGGATAAGATATCCTTTATCTTCGATTTGCTGTAATGCTTGCTCGGCTGTGCCATTTAGTTTGAATTCGAATACATAAATATACTTCGGTGTTTTGACAACTGCATCAGCCCGTCCTTTTGCACTGCGTACTTCTGCTTGTGTGAACTGTCCCATGAGTTTGAATATCAGATAGAAAACAGTCTGGTAATGCCGCTCTGTCTGGTCATTCAGTTCGTAAGGTATATCGGCAAAGAAGGCTTGAAGGCGGGTTAGAAAAGCATTGATATTGCCACTTTCCAACTCATGGACAAATTTGCCAATATAGAAATCTTGCTCATTATCGGGAATATTAGAGTAGAATGGCAGAAGGAAATTCATAAAGCCATATCTCACTTCATCATTGGGAAAAGCAAGTTGATAAGTCTTGAAACGAGGGTCGTATTCTTTAATCGTCAGATACCCGCTTTGATAAATCAGCGGAATAGGATTCCTGCTTTCTGCCCGGTACTCGTTGAATGACGCTGCGTTTGCTTCCACTCCGTCAATGAGCGTTCGCAGGTCATAGTTGCTATCCATCAGCATCTTGACAAGGAAAGTAGGAGTGCCTGTCTGAAACCAGTAATTCTCAAATTTATATCCATCGAACACATTTAATACACTGAACGGATTGAACATGCCTTCTGCATATTCACAGAAATGATACCCGTCGTAAAGTGAGGTCATCTTATGGATTGTATCTTCTGGTGTCATCCGGTTGTATGAGGCCAGCTTATCCAATTCCGGAGTGAATGTATCTATCAGTTCCTGCTTGGTGATGCCGCAAATGGTGGCATAAGGCGGTTTCATGCTGATATCATTCAGTTGATTCAAATCACTGAATACACTGACTTGTGAGAATTTGGTAACACCTGTCAGAAATACGAAACGCAGATAGCGGTCAGCACTTTTCAATACTCCATAGAATGCTTTTAGCATTTTGCGGTATTCTTCAAACAAGGGCAGATTATCCAGAGCTTGCAAAAGAGGTTTGTCATATTCGTCTACTAATACGACTACTTGCTTTCCGGTTTGCACACATGCGCGTTCTATAATATAGGCGAATCGTTCTTCCGGTTGTCGATCTTGCTTTTCGGTTCCGTAGATTGCTTCCCATTTTTCCAGATGTTGGTTGAGCATCGCTATCAGATCTGCCGGAGAATCATACTTGCGTGCATTCAAGTCAATATGAAAAACCGGATAGACTTGCCAGTCAACTTCCATTTGTGAGATGGCTAGTCCTTCGAATAAGTCCTTGCGTCCCAAAAAGTAAGCCTCGAAAGTAGAAATCAGCAGGCTTTTTCCGAAGCGTCGGGGACGGCTAAGGAAATAGGGGATGCTTGTTGATACCATTTTTCCGACAAGAGCGGTTTTATCTACATACAGATAATTTTCTTTGCGAATTTTCTCGAAAGTCTGTATCCCGATGGGTAATTTGCGGTTTAAATCAATCATACCTGTTCTTTGTTATAAGAATTCTACTCTTGCAAAGGTAACATATTCTGTGGGATATTGTTCTTTTAGACAAATATTCGTGTAACTTTGTAGGCTGATAATATAAAACAACAAGAGAAAAAATGATAGTTTGCATAGCCGAAAAGCCGTCTGTAGCACGTGATATAGCCGAAGTACTCGGCGCTCATACCAGAAAAGAAGGATATATAGAAGGAAACGGATACCAGGTGACCTGGACATTCGGGCATCTTTGTACCCTGAAGGAGCCACATGAATACACGCCTAACTGGAAATCATGGAATTTAGGTAGTCTGCCGATGATTCCTCCACGTTTCGGCATCAAGCTGATAGAGAATCCTACCTACGAAAAGCAATTCCACATTATCGAGGGACTGATGCAGAACGCAGATGAAATCATCAACTGCGGTGATGCCGGGCAAGAAGGAGAATTAATTCAGCGTTGGGTGATGCAGAAAGCTGGTGCACGCTGTCCGGTAAAGCGTCTGTGGATTTCCTCACTGACGGAAGAAGCCATCCGGGAAGGATTTGCTAAACTGAAAGACCAGACGGATTTTCAGTCACTCTATGAAGCCGGACTTTCCCGTGCGATGGGAGACTGGTTGCTGGGAATGAACGCTACCCGTCTTTACACCATTAAATACGGTCAAAATAAACAGGTGCTCTCTATCGGTCGTGTACAGACGCCGACTTTGGCATTGATTGTCAACCGTCAGTTGGAAATTGCCAATTTCCAACCCAA
>ENA-UPWN01000593-UPWN01000593.1-human-gut-metagenome-genome-assembly--contig:-NODE-593-length-17585-cov-7.693683_pt1 | contig 17585 bp, 17 predicted proteins | sample MGYA00250050_ERZ773377 | MGnify/ENA primary metagenome ERZ773377 (study PRJEB29103, sample SAMN06112008) | human gut metagenome | biome: human gut; feature: ankylosing spondylitis patient; material...
AACCCTACTTAAGGGTTGTTCGGATTCGGCGAACGAATCAAATTTGTTGTCGAACCTCTTCCGTGAAGAGGTTCCTTTACTCCCGACCATAGATCGGTAGTCGTCTCATTTTGTGTCGCACCTTGGATGAGGTTCTTCCGTTGCGCGTGGACGGCCTCCTGCCGCTAAACTTCCTCCGAACCGACATGCTTTTCCCGCGCCGCATCCCTTCGGATGAGCACCGCGGAGCCGAATCCCCCGAGACACCCGTCATGAACATTCAGAAAGACAACGAAATGTACATGCGCATCGCGCACATCGCCGCGGAGCGCAGCTATGCCGCACGCCTCAAGGTGGGCTGCGTCATCGTGAAGAACCACTCGATCATCTCGTTCGGCTGGAACGGGATGCCGACGGGCTACGACAACTGCTGCGAGATGGAAGTGGACGGGCAGTTGGTCACGCGCCCCGAAGTGCAGCACGCGGAGCTGAACGCCATCGCGAAGTTGGCGGAGAACGGCTATTCCTCCAAGGGCGCCTCGATCTTCATCACGCACAGCCCCTGCATCCACTGCGCGCTTCTCATCCAGAAGTGCGGCATCACCGAGGTCTTCTACCACGAGCTCTACCGCTCGAGCGAAGGGCTCGAATTCCTCCGGAAGGCCGGGATCAAGGTGGCTCAGCTCTGACAAGGGAAATCACTTTCCCCGACGTTTCGGCTGGGGGCCTATAATTCTCTTCACTTGAAGAAATCAGACCCCCATGCATTCCTCCACCGCTCTCCACGGCGCTCTGCTCGCCGCCTTGGCCGCCCTCCTCTGGGGCACGGCCGGCACCGCCCAGTCCTTCATTTCGCCCGAGGGCCCCGACGCCCTTTGGGTGGGCGCGTTGCGCCTCATCTTCTCGATGGCGTTCTTCTGGCCGCTCGTGTTGTTCACGAGCCGGAAGGCGTCGGCCCCGGCGGCCTCGAACACCGCCGCCCCGGCTTCGCCCCGCCGCCTTGCCGTGGGCGTGATTCTGGGCGGCTGCACGATGGCCGCCTACAACTTCGGGTTCTTTGCGGGCGTGCGCGAGATCGGCATCGCCTTGGGGTCCGCCGTCACGATCGGGAGCGCTCCGATCTGGGCCGGGATCATCAACGTCCTCTGGAAGAAGAAGGCGCCTTCGATGCGCTGGTGCCTCGGCACCGGCGTCGCCGTCGCCGGGGGCGTCGTCATGGCGGTCTCGCGCGCGGGCGATGCGGAACTCTCGACGCTCGGCTTCGCCGCGTGCCTCTTCGCCGGGTTCTCGTACGCGCTCTACGCGTTCGTCGCGGAAGAGGCCGTGCGCACCGCGGGGAGCGCCCGTGCGAGCGCCTGGATCTTCACGACCGCGTCGCTGATCGCACTCCCCGTCGCGTGGGTGAATTCGGGGCTCCCGTCCCCGGCCATCAGTGACCTTCTCGTCACGGTCTATTTGGGCGTCATGGTGACGGGCGTCGCGTACCTGTCGTTTTCCGAGGCCTTGAAGCGCATCAGCCCGGCGACCGGCGTCGCGCTGACGCTCCTGGAGCCCGTCACGGCGTTCGTGCTCGCCGCCTTGGTCGCGCACGAGCCCACCTCCGTCATGGCCTTCGTGGGGCTGGTCGGCATCCTGGGCGGGCTTGCGGTGATTCTGCGGGAGGCTTGAGACGACGATCCGCAGCCCCGACATGACGATGGGACCGCTCACGCGGTCCCATCGTCGTTTTTGGAGTTCCCGGCAGAGATCAGGCCTCGATCGGCCCCTCCCAGACGAGCTTCGGGGTGCGGGGCTGGCGAAGCGCCAGGCGGATCTCAGGCGTCAGGTTCGCCTGCACGGGAAGCGGCATCACGCCGCCTTTTTCCAAAGCGGTGAGCGACGCCCAGACGTGCCCCAGGAGCACGCTGTCGATGAGCGCCCCGTGGAGCGAACGGTCGACGGTGCCGATCTCGAAGCGCTCGCAGAGCGCCTCCAAAGACCTCTTCCCGACGGGAAGGAGACTCCGTGCGCGGCGCCAGGAGCACTCGATCTTTTTGACGGAGCCGAAGAAGGACGGCCCGCCCGCGCGCGCGAGCTCCCCTTCGATGAAGTGCTGGTCGAAGGTCGCGTTGTGCGCGACGATGGTCGCGCCTTTCACGAAGGCGAGGAATTCTTCCTGGATCTCCGCGAAGCGCGGCGCCCCCAGGAGAAACGACGTCGACAACCCGTGGATGCTCTGCGCGACGTGGTTCATGCGGCATTCCGGGTTGAGGTACGTGTGAAAGGCTCTGATCGCCCTGCCCTTCTCGTCCGCCTCCACCACCGCGATTTCGCAGACACGGTCGCCTCCCGTGACGGAAAGTCCGGTGGTTTCGGTATCGAGAAAAAGGAAGCGTTCGGCCATAAGGGTCTCCAATGTTCAACGGAGGCCTATTCTAAGCCGCTTCGCGGGGACCCCTCGCGGGGTCCTCTTTCGAGGGATTCCGAAGACCCCCTCAATGCGCGCGGAAGAGCCGCGAGGACCAGGCGACGAAGAGAAGAAGACAGACTTCCATCAGGAAGGCCGTCCCGAGCGAGGTGCGGTGCGCGACGAAGCCGATCAGCGCAGGCCCCGTGAGGAGCCCCGCATAGCCCAAGGTCGTCACGCTCGCCATCGCGAGGCTCATCGGCATGTCGTTCTGCTCGCCCGTCGCCGCGAAGGCGATGGGGACGATGTTGGAGGCCCCGATCCCGACCAGGAAGAAGGCCGCCACCGTCACCCAGGCGCTCGGCACCGAGACCGCGAGGATGAACCCGGCGCCTGCGAGCACCGAACCCATGAGCACGGTGCTTCTCGGGCCGATGCGGGTGATGAGGCGGTCCCCGGTGAAGCGCATCAGCGTCATCGCGACGTTGAAGGCGGCGAAACCGAGCCCTGCGTTTTCGATCGCCGCGCCCTGCACTTCGGTGAGGTAGAGCGCACCCCAGTCGAGGATCGAGCCTTCGACGAGGAACATCACGAAGCAGACGCAGCCCAAGAGAAGCACGCGACCCTTCGGCAACGGGAAGCCCCGCCCGTGGGCGTCCTCCGAAATCCCGGCGACCAACGTCCAGCGCCCGACCCAGGCCCAGGAGAGCGCGCCCAGGATGAGGAGCGCCATCGCGGCGAAGGCAGGGGCCAAGCCGAGGTTCATGAGGAGGCTCATCAGAAGCGCGCCCACAACGCCGCCCACCGAGTAGAGCGCGTGAAAGCCCGAGAGCATCCGCCGGCCCGAGGCCTTTTCGACTTCGATCGAGTGGACGTTCATCGAGACGTCGACCGCCCCGAAGACGGCGCCGAAGACCGCAAGGAGCGCGACCGCCACCCATGCGTCCGTGACCCACGGGATGAAGACCGCGAGCAGGCTCGTCAACGGCACCGCCCACGCGAGCACCTCGCGGGTGCCGCGCCGCGAGACGATCATGCCGGAGAGGGGCATCGTGACGAGGGCCCCGAGACCCAACGTGAGAAGAAGCATCCCGAAGACGGCTTCGTCCAACCCCAAGCGCTGCTTCACGAAGGGGACGAGCGAGGCCCAGACGGCCATGATGAAGCCCGCGAGAAAGAACGAAAGCCGCGTGGCGTGGTGCGAAGGCGGAATGTCGCGCAGAAAGACCGCATCCGACATGGGTGCTCCGAATGGAAAAGAGTTGGGGGTCGTGAGATTGTATCGGCCGCCGATCTCAGAATGATGACGGCCGGAGAAATGCGCTCAAAAACCCCGGCGGGTGCGGGACCTGCCGGGGTTCTCGAGAGCCCTTCGGGGGCTCAGGGCTTCGACGCGCGTCGGCCGATCAACCCATCTTCTTCGTCACGAAGTCGACGAAGACGTTGACGCCCAAGGGCAGGTACTGCTCGTCGAACGTCATGTTGGGAGCGTGCAGACCCGGGGTGGCGCCGACGCCCACGCCGAAGTAGGCGGCCTTCAGTTCGGGCTTCGCCATCTTGAAGCAGTGGAAGTCTTCGCCGCCGCCACCGCAGTCCTTCGCGAGGTTTTCGACGCCCGCGGTGTCGCGGATCGACTGCGCGATTTCTTCGACGAGATCGTCGTCGTACTCGGCGGCCGGGCAGAGTTCCGGCGTATCCACCGTCACTTCGGCCTCCATCGCCTTCCCCGTCATTTCGCAGGCGAGGTTGATGCGGCGGAGGTACTCCTTCATGAGCGGGTTCTTCCCGGCGCGCACGTCGAAGGTGATCGTGCAGGTGTCGGGCACGGTGTTGGTCGCACCGGCGTTCGCGTGGATCTGCGTGGCCTTGGCGGACCAGACTTCGGTCGGGTTCAACCAAATGTCCTGCACCGCGCCGATCACGCGGCAGGCGACGTCGATCGTGTTGACGCCCAGGTGCGGACGGGCGGCGTGCGCGCCGCGGCCCTTGATCGTGACGAACGTCGTCGCGGACGCCGTATGGCGGACCGCCGCGCAGATCTTCCCGGCCGGGACGTCCTGAATCGGACGGATGTGGGCGCCGACGGCGTATTCGACGTCGTCCAAGACGCCGGCCTTGATCATGGCGGGCGCGCCCTTCAAGGTTTCTTCGGCGGGTTGGAAGAGGAGCTTCAGCGTCCCGCGGCGGACCTTGCCCACCAAGCGGCTCGCGGCCGCCAAAAGCATCGCCGTGTGGGCGTCGTGGCCGCAGGCGTGGATCGCGCAGTCCTTGCCGTCGATCTTGAAGGGGAGCGCGTCCATGTCGGCGCGAAGCAGCACGACCGGGCCCGGTTCCGTGCCGCGGATGATGCCGACCACGCCCGTGGTGCCGCCCACGTTCGTCTGCGTCTCGATCCCGAGCGCCTGAAGCTTCTCGGCGACGTAGGCCGAGGTGCGGAATTCCTTGAGCCCGAGTTCGGGCATCTCGTGGAGTTCGCGGCGAAGGGCCGCGGCATCGTAAATGAGGGACATCGGTATCTCCTTATGGGAAGGATGTGCGTGTTCTGGTCCTGAATGTCGTCGGATGAGGATCCCGTTCGGGAGCTTCCGAGGCCCTCGGGCTATCCCGATAAAGCAGCCTTAAGAATCCTCGGGCATCCTCTCCGGTCGATGGTCCATCATACGCCGAGGCTCCCCCGGTCGGCTTAAGGCCATCTCCTTAGAACACAGCCAAAAAGAAAAACTCATGAGCCAAGACCGCATGCGGCGTCTTGAGGAACTCCCGCGTCTTCGCGGCGAGACCGAGACCATCCGCGCGATGGTGCGCCTCTACTGCTGGGCGCACCATCCGAACGACGTGAACCCCGACGACCCGGACCGCGTGTGCCCGGCGTGCCGCTCGTTTCTCGACTATGCGCTGAAGCGCCTCGCCTGCTGCCCCTACGGGGAGGAGAAGCCCGTCTGCGAGAAGTGCCGCATCCACTGCTACAAGCCGGCGGAGCGCGAAACTGCGCGTGAGGTCATGCGCTGGGCAGGCCCGCGCCTCATCTGGCGCCACCCCGTGATGGCGGTCCGGCACGTCTTCGACAGCATGCGCCCGGCGCCCGAGAAGCCCAGGAACCGCGCGAAGCCCGCTGCGGCTCCTGCGGTGAAGCCCGCGCCCGACGTGAAGGCCGAGACGCCTGCGGCTGAGGCCTCCAAGAACGGCAGGACGGCCGACTGATTTTCCCGAACACACCCCAAACACCCCGACGAGACCCCATGGCGCTCTTCCTTCTTCTTCTGATTCCCTTCCTCGCCCACATCCTGATGGGCGCGCACCTGATGTTCCACGGCATGGGGCTCTTCGCGTTCCTCACGCTCATCCCCGCGGCGCTCCTCTTCGTGCCGCGCCGGTGGATGGTGCTCCTGCAGCGCGTCCTTCTCGTCCTCTGGGCGCTCGAATGGGTGCGCGCGGGCGCGATGCTCGTCATGAGCCGCGTCTCGGAAGGCCGCCCCTTCGCCTTGGCCGCCGCCATCATGGGCGGGACCGCCGCCTTCACGCTTCTGACCGCCGCCGTCTTCAGCCTCCCGCGCGTTCGCCGCTTCTACGAGCGCCGCTGACGGACGCAACGGAAACCGTATCGAACGCTGATCGTCTTCACGCGAAGTTGGGCGCAACCGCGCCCGATTCCGCGTTATTGTTTCCGATTGCTACGAGACCTTTGACAAATCGAAGTCTCATCTATAAAATTCAGTCAATTTGGCCGCGTAAACGCAACCCCTTTGCGTCTGCGGTTTTTTCATATCTGCCATCTCCCCTCACGAAGGAGTCGTTAATGTCCACGACCGCACACGCCCTGACGATTCGCGACATGATCGAGCCGGCCATCAAGGCCGCCGGCGGCTGGGTCAACACCCACGCGCATGCCGACCGCGCCTACACGCTTTCCCCGGACGTTCTCGAAATGCGCCGCACCTGCACGCTGCAGCAGAAGTGGGATGCGCTCGACCGTCTGAAGCGCGAATCGACCGAGGAGGACTTCTACCGCCGCTTCTCGATGTTCTTCGAAAACCAGATCGCGCAGGGCGTCACCGCGCTCGCGACCTTCGTCGACATCGACCCGCAGTCGGAAGACCGTGCGATCAAGGCCGGCCTTCGTGCCCGTGAACACTACGCCGATCAGCTGACCGTCAAGTTCGCGAACCAGACCTTGAAGGGCGTCATTCACCCCGAAGCCCGCAAGTGGTTCGACATCGGCGCCGAGATGGTCGACATCATCGGCGCGCTCCCGAAGCGCGACGAACGCGACTACGGCAAGGGCGACGAAGCCTTCGACATCATCCTCGGCACGGCGAAGAGCCTCAACAAGATGGTGCACGTGCACGTCGACCAGTTCAACGAGTCGCTCGAGTACGAAACCGAACAGCTCTGCGACAAGACGATCGAGCACGGCATGCAGGGCCGCGTCGTCGCCATCCACGGCATCTCGATCGCCGCGCACTCCAAGAAGTACCGCGAACGCCTCTACGCCCGCATGAAGGAAGCGGACGTGATGATGATCGCCTGCCCGACCGCCTGGATCGACACGCCGCGCTCCGAAGTGATCGGCCCGATGCACAACTCGATGACCCCCGTGGACGAACTCGTTCCGGCCGGCATCACGGTCGCGCTCGGCACCGACAACGTCTGCGACGCGATGGTGCCCTGGAACGCCGGCGACATGTGGCACGAAATGACCACGCTCGCCACGGGCTGCCGCTTCGACTACTTCGACGAACTCGTCAAGATCGCCACGATCAACGGCCGCAAGGCGATCGGCATCGACTAATCAGCAATCAGAGGAAAACCAAAACATGTTCAAGTCCCGCATCGCTGAAGACATCCTCGCCGAACACCTCGTGGGCTACGGCGCCGTCACGTTCCTCGAAGCGCCCATGCGCTTGAAGTCCGGCCTCGTCACGCCGATCTACGTCGACAACCGCACGCTGACCGCCCACCCCGACGCCTGGCGCGACATCATCGAAACGATGGCCTCCCGCATCGCCGAACTCGGTCTTGAGTTCGACGTCGTGGCGGGCGTCGAAGGCGCCGGCGTCTCGCACGCCGCGGCGCTTGCCTACCGCCTCTCGAAGCCCTCGATCTTCGTGCGCTCGCAGCCGAAGACCTACGGCGACAAGAGCCGCATCGAAGGCGCCGACGTGAAGGGCAAGCGCGTCCTCATCATCGAAGACCACATCTCGACGGGGCTTTCGCTCCTCTCCGCCGTCGAAGCCCTGAAGGCCGAAGGCGCCCTCGTCACCGACTGCCTCGCCATCACGAGCTTCGGCATCGACGAGACGAAGAAGCTCTTCGAGAAGGAAGCCGTCGTCTGCCACGAAATGCTCGGCTTCGAAAAGGTGATCGACAAGGCGATCGAAACGAAGCGCCTCGACGCCGAACAGAAGGAAGTCCTCACGGACTGGCTCGCCAATCCGTGGACCTGGGCCGCCCGCCACGGCATCGCCGCGCAGGCCGCTGAAAACTAAGAAGCGCCGAGATACGGAAACGTCTTCGAAGGCCGGTCCCCTAGCGGGGATCGGCCTTTTTCTCGTCCAAAACTTCTGACCGAACCGAGCGCCAAAACTGAACCCGAATGAAGCCCTCAGAACCCGAACTCCCCCGCACCCCATTCCCGATCTTTTTACGGAATCCGGAAGCATTCATTCCGGTGATGATTTCTTGTTACATGTTTTCGAAACGCAAATGCGGTCACGGATAACATGCGTCGACCAGGGTTGATATACACGCCGCTTTTGGTGCAAAGGCCCGAAATTTTTTCGGACCTTTTGCCTGTTTGCCTAGGAAAGAGGCGTTATTTTCTTTGGACATAACGATTTTTGTGCCGGTCAGAAATGTCCGGCCTTGCGCCAGCCGGCTCCGCATCCCTCCTCAACCCGGTCGGGAAATCCTTTCCTTCTCCCGGCCGCCTCTCCCTACAGGAAATCCTCCTCCATGAAGAACAAAGCTTCCGGCTTCACGCTGATCGAAATCGTGATGGTCCTCGTCCTTCTCGGCATCCTCGCCGCCGTTGCGGTGCCGAAGTATTTCGATCTGCGCGCCGACGCCGAAAAGCGCACGCTCGACGCCGCCGCCGCGGAAGTTCAGGCCCGCATCAACGCGACCTTCGCGCAGTCCCTTCTGAAGGGCGAAACGTGCTCCGCGGCGCTCACGGCCGCCACCGCCGGCGAAGCGATCAAGTTGGACGGCCCGTACTCGGTCACCGCGGGCTCGCAGTCGAACGGCAAGCTCAACGTCACGATCAGCCTCACCAACTCGGCCGACGTGAGCGAAACCTACGACCTGCCGATCCCGGTCTGCTCGTCGCAGTCCTAAGGACATGGGCGGGAAGCACCCCGCCCGCACCCCTCTTCGGGGCCTTCCGCCGCTCCTCAGGAAGGCCCTCATCTCCCGCCCCGCCGCATTCGGCCGCACTCAACCGCCCCGAACCTTTTTCAGTCTTCTTCAGCCTTTTTCGCGAGACCTTCCCCTTGACGACGAGCGCCGCCCTCCCCACGCTCCACGAGCTTCTGCGCCTCCTTCGCGACGCGAAGGGGTCCGACCTGCTTCTGTCCGAATCGCACCCGCCGATGATCCGCACCGCCGGAGAGCTCCGCGCGGTCGCGGCGCCCGTGTTGGACGCCGCCTGGATGGAAGCGACGCTCTCCGGACTCCTCACGCCGGAGCAGCGGGAAACCTTGGCGCAGATGGGCGAAGTCGACTTCCGCTTCAAGGTCCCGGGGTTGGCGCACCACCGCGCGAACGCCTTCCGCACGGTCTCGGGGCTCTCCCTCGCCGTGCGTCCGCTTCCGCTCGAGATCCCGCCCCCCGACGCGTTGGGCCTTCCCCCTCAGATCGCGAACCTCGCGATGCTGGAGAGCGGTCTCGTGCTCGTCACGGGCGCGACGGGGAGCGGCAAGTCCACCACGATGGTCGCGCTCGTCAACCACGCGAACCGGACCCGCGCCGCCCACATCCTCACGATCGAGGACCCGATCGAATTCGTCTACGGGCCGGGGAAGTCCCTCGTGCGTCAGCGCGAAGTGGGAACGCACACCGAAGGCTTCGCGCCGGCCTTGCGCGCGGCGCTCCGCGAAGACCCCGGCGTGATCGTCGTGGGGGAACTGCGCGACCCCGAGTCGACCTCCCTGGCGCTCGAAGCCGCCGAAACCGGCCACCTCGTCTTCGGGACCCTTCACACGCCCTCGGCCGCCGACACGATCGAGCGCATCCTCCACATGTTCCCGACGGAGCGCGCCCCCTTGATCCGCTCGTCGCTCGCGCAGTCCCTCGAAACCGTGCTTTCGCTCAACCTCGTCGTGCGCCGCGACGGCGCGGGGCGCGTGCTCGCCATGGAGAGCCTCGTCGCCACCGCGGCGGTGCGGAACATGATCCGCGACGGGAAGACCCACCAGCTCATGAACGTCATGCAGACGGGCCGCGCCTACGGGATGCGCACGATGGACGACCACTTGTCCGAACTGGTCGAAGCCGACCTCATCACGGCCGAGGCCGCGCTCACGCGCGCCCGCAACCGCGAGAGCTTCAGGAACCGCCACCCGGAACTGCGTGAGCGGCGCGCCGGGGCCCTTCTGACGGCGGGGACGACCCCATGACCCCGGAACTCTTCTTCACGCTCTGCGCCGCCTTCGTCGGGCTCTTCGTCGGGTCGTTTCTGAACGTCGCCATCGACCGCGGCGCCGCGGGACGCTCGGTCGTGTGGCCGCCCTCTGCCTGCGACGCCTGCGGGCACCGCCTGGGCGCCTTGGAGTTGATTCCCGTCCTCTCCTGGACGATGCTGCGCGCCAAGTGCCGCCACTGCGGCGTGCGCCTCTCCGTCCAGTACCCGGCCGTCGAAATCCTCACGGCCCTGCTCTACGGCGTCCTCGCCCTCCGCTTCGGGCCCACGCCCGACTTTCTCTTTCTTCTCGTCCTCACGTCGCTCTTTTTGGTCGCCTCGGGGATCGACCTGAAGACCCGCATCCTCCCCGACGCGATCACGCTCCCCGCCGCCGCGATGGCGCTCGCCTGGGCCTCCTGGCGCGGCGACGCCATGGATGCGTTCCTCGGCGCAGTCCTGGGCACGGGCGTCTTTTGGCTGATCGCTTGGGGTTATGAAAAGCGCACCGGCACGGATGGGCTGGGGCTCGGAGACGTGAAGCTCATGCTCCCGATCGGGGCCATGGCAGGCGTCCTGAAGCTTCCCCTCGTCATTCTCGGGGCGAGCCTCGCCGCGCTCGCCGCCTTCGGCGTGCTGGCGCTCATGGACCGAAACCTCCGCGAGGGGCGGCTCCCCTTGGGGCCCTTCCTGGCCGCCGCGGCCTACGTCGACTGGTGTTGGGGCGACGACAACCTCAAAAAATCCCGATCGGGATGTCGCCGTTGTGCCGTACCGACGGGGACGTCTTGTTTCTTCCGATTTCAGGCGTCGCGCGGGGCCCTTCTGCGCGTTAAACTTTCCCGAATCGCAACACACAAGGCCTTGGCCCAGTTAGCCCATGAAGTACCTGATCGTCGACGACCATGCGCTCGTCACCGGTGCCCTCTCGATGATGCTGCTCGACCGTGATCCCACGGCCGAAGTCCTCACGGCGGGGAGCGCCGCCAACGCGATCGACCTCGTCACGCGCGAGGGCGACAGCGCCGACCTGCTCATCCTCGACCTCTCGATGCCCGGCGTCTCCGGCACCGAACTCATGGAAGAAATCGTGCGCATCCAGCCGATGCTCAAGATCCTCGTCGTCTCGGGCCTTGTCGACGAGCAGAGCATCATGCGCGTGCTGCAGCTGGGCGCCGCGGGTTTCGTCCCGAAGTCGCTCGACACGGACATGCTCACGTCCGCGATCGACTTCGTTCTGAAGGGTGGCGTCTTCATCCCGTCGAAGCTCCTGGCCGAGAGCCAGCGGACGGGCTTCATCAACCGCACGACGGAACTCATCCCGCAGGAAGCCGAACCCGTGCACTTGACGGAACGCCAGAAGGACGTCCTGATGCTTCTCGCGCAGGGCGCCCCGATCAAGCGCATCTGCCGCGACCTGAACCTGTCGGAAGGCACCGTCAAGACCCACGTCGCCGCGATCTACCGCGCCTTCGGCGCCACGAACCGCACCGAAGCGCTTTTGGCCGCCCGCCGCGCCGGGTACGAAATCGCGATCTGACGGTTTCGCCGAAAGAGAATCCCTCACGAAACCGCGCCGTTTTCCGGAACCGGCGCGGTTTTCTTTTGGCTCTGTTTCGACAAAGTGTTGATTTCTCCCGATGTTCACCGGTCGGGACCATCTCGCAGATTTCGGGATGGCTGTCAGCATTGTTGGTGACGACCTACCGAAATCGCCGAAATCCGTGCGTACAAGGCGAATTCGATCCCTCACGAAGCAACTCCTGAAAATCAACACTTGGTCAGAACAGAGCCTTTCTTTTGGGGTTTTCGTCGCCCCGTCGGCCCCTGTGATTGCAAAGACGCGCCCCGCCGCCCCGGTCTGATCAAATGGACGCAAAAGACGACTACCCCCAGTGAGGTTATTCCGGATACCCCCAAAAGCGTATCGGTTATAGAATGCGCGGCACCTCCCGGAGAGGAGGCTTTCGACCATACCCACAAAAGGAGATTCGTCGTGATCGGCGTCCTCATCACGCTCGCGGTCGTGGCCGTCGTGGCCTACTGCGTGCTCAAGAACTACTATCCTCCGTTCGTCCTGCTCCTCGCGGGCTTCGTCATGCTGATCTGCGCCGCGTTCTACGGCCAGATGCCGGTCGCCGAAGGGAAGTCCACGGGCTTCTTCGGCTTCGACCTCCACCAGGCCTTCACGAGCCTGATGGCCGGGCGCCTTCCGGGCCTGGGCTTGAACATCATGATGATCGCGGGCTTTTCCGTCTACATGGACCGCATCGGCGCCTCGAAGGCGCTCGTGAAGCTCTGCGTGAAGCCTTTGTCCGCCATCCGCTCGCCCTACATCCTTCTGGCCGTCACGTACGTGATCGGTCAGTTCATGGCCCTCTTCATCAACTCGGCCGTTGGCCTCGGGCTCCTTCTCATGGCGTCCATCTACCCGCTCCTCGTGGCGCTCGGCGTCTCCCGCGCCTCCGCTGCCGCGGTGATCGGCTCGACCTGCTGTCTGGACCTCGGTCCCGCGAGCTCGAACGCGATGCGCGCCGCCGACCTTCTGGGCACCGACGTGGTCACCTACTTCGTGCAGAGTCAGATTCCCGTCGCCCTCTGCGTGGTGGCGACGGTCGCCGTCGGGCACTTCTTCGTGCAGCGCTGGTTCGACGCGCGCGATGCGAAAAAGGGCGTGAGCCGGGATGCCGCCGAAGCGCAGGACCTCGAGAAGGCCTTTGAAGGGGCCGGTCCCTCCTACTACGCCCTCCTGCCGATGCTCCCGCTCGTGCTCCTCATCATCTTCTCGCCGATGGTCTACGCCGACGTGAAGCTCTCGCTTCAGACCGGCATCATGGTCTCGATCATGATCGCCTTCATCGTCGACCTCCTCACGCACCGCGGCTTCAAGGATGCGTGCGAGCGCACCAAGGCCGTCTTCGAAGGCATGGGCAAGGTCTTCACCTCGACCGTCGGGCTCATCTGCTGCGCGGAACTCTTCGCGCTCGGGATGAATAAGCTGGGCGGCGTCTCCACCCTCATTTCCGCCGCCGCGTCGATGGAAAACGCGGGCGTCTGGGTGATGCTCTTCGTCATGCTCGCGATCATGGTCGTCGCCACGGTCGTCACGGGCTCCGGCAACGCCGCCTTCTTCGCCTTCTCGCCGCTGCTTCCCGAAGCCGCCGCTTCGGTGGGCATCAACGCCGCCGTGCTCGCGGTGCCGGTGCAGTTGTCCGCGGGCCTCGCCCGCACGATGTGCCCGATCGCCGGCGTGATCATCGCCGTGGCGGGCATCGCGGGGCTCACGCCCTTTGAAATCGTCCGACGCACCGTGCCGGTGATGCTCCTCGCGCTCATCGTCAACGTCGCCGCGTCGGCCGCCTTCCTCTGATTTCCACCGGTTTGCGAAACCATCCAAAGGAGAATTCCAACATGGCCACTCTGATCCGCAACGCGCGCGTCTTCGCGCCGAAGGACCTCGGCGTCCAGGACGTCCTCATGGTCGACGAAAAGATCGTCGCCGTCGGGAAGGACCTCTCGGTCACGCTCCCCGAGCTCGAAACCGTCGACGCCGCGGGCAAGATCCTCACGCCGGGCTTCTTCGACCAGCACATCCACGTGACCGGTGGCGGCGGCGAAGGCGGTCCCTCGACCCGCACGCCCGAACTCGTGCTCTCCGAACTCATCGCCTGCGGGACGACGAGCGTGGTCGGCGTCTCCGGCACGGACTTCACGACGCGCTCGATCCCGAACCTGCTCGCGAAGGTCCGCGCGCTCCAGACGGAAGGCGTTTCCGCCTGGATGTACACGTCGAACTACCGCTATCCGGCGACGACCCTGACGGACTCGGTCCCGAACGACCTCTTCTTCTTCGTGCCGGAGTGCCTGGGCGTCAAGATCGCGTTGGGCGACCACCGCTCCTCCTTCCCGACCACGCAGCAGGTGCTCGCGCTCCTCGCCGACATCCGCGTGGGCGCGATGTTGGCGGGGAAGGTCGGCTTCATGCACGTCCACACCGGGAACATCCCCGGCTCCTTCGAGATGTACGACGAAATCGTCGCGAAGGGTTTCCCGATCAAGCACATCCGTCCGACCCACTGCGGCCGCATCCGCCACGTCTTCGACGCCGCGGTGCAGTTCGCGCTGAAGGGCGGCCACATCGACATCACGACGGGGGCGTCCTGCTGCTTCGACCATCCTGCGGAAGCCGTCATCGCCGCGCTCGAAGCGGGCGTCGATCCGAAGCTCATCACGCTCTCGACGGACGGCCACGGCTCCGTCCCGCGCTTCAACGACAAGGGCGAAATGGTTGGCTTGGGCGTCGGCGGCGTCGAGGGGAACCTCAACGAAATCCGCCGCCTCATCCGCGACTACAAGATGCCGATCGAGCAGGCCCTCACGTTCGTCACGTCGAACGTCGGCGCGGCTCTCGGCCTCGCCGGCCAGGGCGTTGTCGAAAAGGGCGCCTGCGCGAACGCCTGTCTCTTCACCGAAGAGTTCGAACTCACCGACGTCTTCGCGCGCGGCCGCCGCATGATGAAGGACCGCGAAATCGTCGTGAAGGGCACGTTCGAATACTGATCGACGTAATCCGAGCGCTTTCCTGAAGCGTCCGACGACATTGAGGAGCCCCGCCCGGCCGCAAGCCCGGCGGGGCTTCTTTGTGCCCATCGGCGGACAAGGGGCGGGGATGCGAAGGTGAGGCGCCTTGACCCGAAAGTCCCTTTCCTCAGGCTTTTTCCTGAGGAACCTTCGCCCGGAAACGGCGGCTCCGCGTGCTAACCTTTCCGGCAGAGCGCGGCCCAAAGGTCATTGCTTTGCGACGCGCCCCAAAGACCAAGACCACCAGTCCCCTCATTCATGACCCCGTATCTTCGCGCCGGGATTCCCGGCGACTTCCGACCCTTCGCATGCCTGGAGCCCGACGGACGGCTCACGGGGCACGACGTCGAACTTCTGGAGGCGCTCGCCCGCGAGGCCGGGATGGAACTCCGGATCGTCCCGACGGACTGGACGGGGTTGGCGGAGGGGCTGGGCCGCGACTACGAGGTCGCGGCGGGCGGGGTCTCCATCACGCCGGAGCGCGAGGCCCGGGGCGACTTTCTCCCCGCCTACGCCCCCTTCTGGAAGACCGGGATCGTGCGCCGCGAGGCGCTCGGGCGCTTCCGGTCTCCTGAGGACCTCAACGACCCTTCGGTCACCGTGATCAAGAATCCGGGCGGCACCAACGAGCGTTGGGTGGACGCCAACCTCACGCGCGCCCGCGTGATCCTCGAACCCGACAACGTCGCGATCCCGTCGCGCGTCGCCGCAGGCGACGGCGACCTCATGGTGACCGACGTCACCGAGGCGCGGCACTACGCCGCTTTGGACGAACGGTTGGCGGTGCTCCCCTTCCCTCTGACGCCCGTGCAGACGAAGGGGATTTGGATGGCGAAGGGTTGGGCTGACGCCTCGCGGCTACGCAACGCCTGGACGCGGCTCGAAGAAGACGATACGCTTCGCCGCCTCCTCGCCCGGTGGGAGCTCGAAGCGTAGGGTTTTCGTTTCCGCGCGCAAACCCTTGAGCACTTGCGCCTAAGGAGAGCCGCCCAACGGGCGTGTCGGAACGCAAGACTTGTTGAAGCCCCCAACCCGTTGGGGCGTTCGCCGTGTTCAAATGAGGGAACGGCCCGCGGGCGAGTACCCAGGTCCGGTTTTCCCGACAGGGCTTTTGCGGCCCCGTCGGCGGCTTCTTCCCCTCACTTCTCGAAGGAAAAGAAATCATGATTTCACGTCGCGCTCTCACGAGTGCCATCGGTGTGGTGGCACTCCTCAGTGCCTCTTATTTCCCGATGACCTCCGCCTGCGCGGCCACGGGTGAAACCGCGATCATCGTTCCCTACCCGCCGGGAGGCCCGCTCGACGTCTCGGCGCGCGCCTTGGCCGATGCGGTGAAGGACAAGCTCGGCACAACGATCGTCGAAAACCGTCCGGGCGCGGGCGGCAACGTCGGCATGTCGACGGCGAAGCGCCGCGACGGCGACGGCAAGACGCTCGTGATGGGCGCGGTGGCGACGCTCGCCATCAATCCGCACCTCTACCCGACGCTCCCGTACGACCCGAAGAAGGACTTCAAGAGCGTGACCTTGGTCGCCACGGCCCCGAACGTCGTCGTGATCACGCCCGCCTTCGCGGAAAAGAACAACATCAAGAACCTGCAGGACCTCGTCGCCTACGCGAAGGCGAACCCGGGCAAGCTCAACTTCGCCTCGGGCGGGAACGGCTCCGCCGGCCACCTCGCGGCGGCGCTCCTTCAGAAGCGCTGCGGCATCGAGATGACGCACATCCCCTTCAACGGGGCCGCGCAGGGTCTGCTCTCCGTCTTGGCCGGTCAGACCGACCTCATCATCGACAACCTCGCGAGCGCCGCGGGGAACATCCGGGGCGGCAAGCTCATTGCGCTCGCCGTCACGACCAAGGCCCGCACGCCGCTGATGCCTGAAATCCCGACGGTCGAAGAGTCCGGCATTCCCGACTTCGACATCTACACGTGGTTCGGCCTCCAGGTGCCCGCCTCGACCCCGGACGACGTCGTTCAGAAGCTCCACGACGCCTTCGCTCCGGCCCTGGCGACGGAAGAAATGAAGAAGCGCTTCGAAGGCTTCGGCGCGACGCCCGCCCCGATGACCCCGGCCGAATTCGACAAGCTCATCGCGGACGAATACGCGAAGTACGACGAGCTGGTCGAGATCTCCGGCGCGAAGGTCGACTGAGCGGCAACCTCAACCAACAATCCGAACGGGCGGCACCCACGGCGGGTCCGCCCGTTTTTCATTCCCCTCAGGCGCCTCAGGACGGTTCGATCGGCTCAAAGCGGTTCTGAGCAGATCAGAGCGGATCAGAGCGGATCAGAACGGCTCCGACGCCTTCACGGCTTCGAGCGCGCACACGCCCGCTTCCGAGAGGATGATGCGCATCACGTCCGCGGTCTTCCCCGCGCCCGTCTCGACGACGCGCACGAGGTAGACGTGGTAGCGCTTTTCAATGAGGTGCTCCTGGTGCCGCCCGGCGGCGGTGTCGGTCGAGGCGTCGTCCTCGTCGTCGACGTAGGGGAGTTCTTCGAAGCGCCGGTCGATCGAGGCCGTCCACGGCGTCACCGACATGCGCGTGATGTCGTAGAGCGAGCGCGCGCCGAATTCGCCCGCGATCACCTCGGCGTCGATCTCGACCGACTTCCGGTAGCGCAGAATGCTCTCGCGGTATTCGTCCGAGAAGGGCAGCGAATGCGCGGCGCGCCGCAGCGCCAGCACTTCGGGCGGAATTTCGTCCGCCTTCATGAAGTCGACGGTCTCAAAGGTCCTGCCGGCCTCTTCGCCGTCCGGGCGCATGAGGATCGTGCGGCGGTTGGGAAGCCACCGGCGGAAGACCTTCGCCAAGGCTTCGCGCAGCCCCTCCTTCAAGCGGTCCTTGAAGATGTAGGCGACGACGAGCGCGATGAAGAGGTTCATCGAGAGGGCCCCGTAGCGCGACTGCCAGAAGAACGCGACGAAGGTCGCAAAGAGCATCGCGAACGCGGCGGCCGCGCCGTAGATGAACTGCTTGAGCCAAGGGTTCCCTTCCCCCACCTTGGGTCGGAGAAAGAGC
>ENA-UPWN01000603-UPWN01000603.1-human-gut-metagenome-genome-assembly--contig:-NODE-603-length-17469-cov-7.672953_pt1 | contig 17469 bp, 12 predicted proteins | sample MGYA00250050_ERZ773377 | MGnify/ENA primary metagenome ERZ773377 (study PRJEB29103, sample SAMN06112008) | human gut metagenome | biome: human gut; feature: ankylosing spondylitis patient; material...
TTTTTTCAAGCAGAAGACGGCATACGAGATTCTGACATGTGACTGGAGTTCAGACGTGTGCTCTTCCGATCTCGACATGCGGGTTTCGAAGCGGAGGTCGCGGTTCGTGACCATGCCGAGGACCGTGCCGTCGGCACCGACGACCGGAAGACCCGAGATGTGGTGCTCACGCGCGATCGCGATCACGTCGCCCACGAGCATGTCGGGGTTCACGGTGATCGGTTCGGCGACGACGCCCGCTTCGTGGCGCTTCACCTTGGAGACTTCCGCGGCCTGCATGTCCGCGGTCATGTTCTTGTGAATGAAGCCGAGGCCGCCTTCCTGGGCGAGCGCGATGGCGAGATTGGCTTCCGTCACCGTGTCCATGGCGGCGGAGACCATGGGGATGTTCAGCGTCAGGCCGCGCGTCAGGCGCGTCTGAAGAGCGGTATCACGGGGGAGGACTTCGGAATAGGCGGGGACGAGAAGGACGTCGTCGAAGGTGAGGGCCTTCTGAAGGAGTCGCATAACAACCTCTGAGCGCAAAAAAAAATACGCCGTCCGACCTGTGGAGGGCTCCGCGGGTGGGAGCGGCACATTGTGGGATCAGTTCCTCAGGCACCAACCGCATTCCTTGGGGGAATCCGGTCCGGCACGCTTTTTCGCGGGGGCCGCTTCAGGGGGTGAAGGGGCTTTCGAGAAAACGGAGATTGATTTGCGGGCGCATTCTATCGCGTTTGTTCCGGAGCGTGGGCCGGGAGAAGGTGTTTTTTCTTCCGGCGAAGAAGCTTCTTCGGAAGCGTCTTCAGTCAGGGGAATCGTGCGGCGGAGCCCGTAAAACCGCGGACGTCGGGGCGCATCCGGGCGGGTTGTCGGTGCGTTGTCGGGCGCGTCAGCGGGCGGGAGGACGGGACGCCGGAAAGACGTCGGGGCGGGAAAGTCCCCGCCCGAAGGGAGTCGCGGTTGGGGCTGCGGCTCCGGCCCGCCCCCGATCGGATTTCAGTCGGTCGGACCCCGATCAGACCCGGTCAGATCCTGATCACGCGGTCTTGTGCCCCGCGTAGAGGCTCTCGACCAAGTCCGCGTAGCGGGCCTGAATCTCCCGGCGGCGCAGCTTCATCGTGGGCGTCAAAAGCCCCGACTCCACCGTGAAGGGTTCGCGCACCACGCCCACCGCACGCGGGATCCCGTAGGCGGGGAAGTCCTTCGCGGCGGCGCGCACGCGCTTCACCAAGAGCCTCGTCACCGCGCGGTCGGTCATCGTTTCTGGGGCGTCCGGATCCTTCTGCATCTCGGCGCAGAGTTCGCGCCAGAGCTTGTCGTTCACCACCACCAAGGCGGATACGAACGGACGGTTTTCGCCCAAAACCAGCACCTGCTCGAAGAGCCGGTCCGCCTGCACGGCGAATTCGACGTCGACCGGCGGGATCTTCTCGCCCGTCGACGTCACGATGATTTCCTTCAAACGGCCCTTGATGCGCACGCGCCCGCCGTCCGACAAATCCGCCTGGTCCCCGGTGCGGAACCAACCGTCCGCGGTGAAGGCGCGGGCGGTTTCCTCGGGCTTCTGCCAGTAGCCCTTCATCACCTGGGGGCCCTTCACCTGCAGCTCATCCAAATCGCCCAAACGCACCTGGGTGCCCTCGACGGGAAAGCCCACGCACGCGGGGTGGTTCCCGTCCGGGGTCGACATCGAGACGATCGGGCTCGTTTCCGTAAGCCCATAGGAGTGGAGGATGTTGAGCCCCATCGCGCTGAAGAATTTCGCGACGGTGTAGTTGAGCGACGCGCCGCCCGCGAAGGTGGCGCGCAGACGCCCACCGAAGATCTCGCGGATTTTGGCGCCCACCTCGTCGTCCAGCATCTGGGCGACGGTGTCGTCCAAGTTCTCGCGTTCGGTGTGCTCCACCGGGAGGTCGTTCTTCTTCGCGAAGCGCCGCCAACCGGCTTCTTCCGCCCATTCGGTGAGGTACTGGCGCTTTTCGTCCGCTTCCGCCAATTCGTGGCGGATCCGCTGGTAGATGCGCTCGTAGACGCGCGGCACCGAGCACATGAGCGTGGGCTTCACGTCGACCAAATCCCGCTCGATCATCGCCGCGGAACGCGCGAACGCCATGGCGCTCCCGTGCGCGACGGAGACGTAGTGCGCGACCGTGCGTTCGAACGTGTGCGAGAAGGGCAGATACGAGAGAAAGACGTCCGTCTCGTCGATCGGGTTCGCGAGCTCGATCTGGCGCAAATTCGCGACGAGGTTCGCGTGCGTCAGCATCACGCCCTTGGGGCGGCCGGTGGTGCCCGACGTATAGATGAGCCCGGCCAGATCGTCGGGACCGGGGCCCTCGGGGAGGTCGGCCTCCGGGAGGTCGTTCCCGGAGGCGAGCCAGGATTCGACCCCCATCAGCGTCACGCCGTCATCCTGGTCTTCGTGTTCGTCCACCACTTCGCTCGTGAAGACGACGCGCTCCAGGTCGTTCAAGTCGGGCGCGGCCGCGCGGATCGCGTTCCAGCGGGCGCGGGCGGTCGTGACGAGAAAGCGGGCGTTGGAGTCCTTGAGGATGTACGCGGACGAACCCGCCGTGTCGATCGCGTGGAGCGGGACGGGGACGAGGGCGTTCGCGAGCGCCGCCTCGTCGAAGGCGACCGCGTCGAGGCAGTTCGTCAAAAGCATCGCGACGCGGTCGCCGCGCCGGAGCCCCATCTTCGCGAAGGCCTTCCGCCAACGCAGGACGAGCTCGCCGAAGTCCTTCCACGTGGTGGAGATCCAGGCGTTTTCCTGATGGTCGAACTGCCGGAAGGCTTCGCGCTCGGGAAAGGTCGAGACCGTGCGCTCGAGGAGCGCCGGGATGGTGTTCAGGTCGAAGACGTAGGGCTTGGCGGACATGTGGGAGACGGTCGCTCGTGGGGCTTGGGTGTTCGGGGCGGCGCCTGAAGTCGAGGGACGGGCGCCGCACACGCCATTCTGCGGACGAAGACGGCGCGGCGCGCCGTCTTCGGGTGAGGGATTTCCCTTGTGAGGGTGCCGGGAAGAGAAGAAAGGACGGTCGTTGGGATGCCCTCCGACCGCCGGTTCTTCTTCCTTTTTTCCTGGATCAGCCCGCCGCCTTCTTCGGCGCGAGCGCGGCGTACATCGCCTCGATCGCTTCATAGTGCGCGCGGGCGATCATGCGGCGCTTCAACTTCAAGGTGGGCGTCAGAAGCCCGTTTTCGATCGTGAAGCCTTCTTTGAGAAGCGTCACCTGGCGCGGCACCCCGTAGTTGGGAAAGCCCGAGGTGGCCGCCTTGATGCGGCGAAGCGCCGCGGCCTTGGCTTCCTTTTTGTCCAACGACGCCGGATCGTTGGGGTCCAAACCGAGCTCTTCGCAGAGCGCGGCCCAGGGGCCTTCGTTCACGACGCAGAGCGCCGAGATGAAGGGACGGTCGTCGCCCACCACCATGCACTGCGTGAAGAGGCGGTCGGTCGTCACCGCCGCTTCGAGGTCGGTGGGCGGCACCTTTTCGCCCGTCGACGTCACGATGATTTCCTTGATGCGGCCCGTGATGCGGATGTGACCGTCCTTGTAGATTTCGCCCACGTCCCCGGTGCGCAGCCAATCGTCTTCCGTGAAGATCTCGCGGGTCGCTTCCGGACGGTTCCAGTAGCCCTTCATGACGGAGGGACCGCGGACCTGGATTTCGTCGCCGTCGCCCAGACGCACTTCGATGTTGTCCAAGGCCGGACCCACCGTGTTCGGGTGGTTCGAGCCGGGGCGGTTCACCGAAATGATCGGGCTCGTTTCCGTCATGCCGTAGCCCTGGAAGATGGGGACGCCCAAGGCGAGGAAGACCTTCGCGACGTTGGTCGGCAGCGCCGCCCCGCCCGAAATGAAGAGGTGGATGCGGTCGCCGAAGGCGTCGCGCAAGGTTTTGCCCACCTTCTTGTCAAGGAAGCCCGCGACGAAGGGGTCGAGGAAGCTCAAGGCCGAGGGTTCGACCGGAAGGCCGTTTTCGCGGCAGAAGCGCCGCCAGCCGACCGCCACCGCCCAGTTGAAGATGCGGCGCACCATCGGGGGCTTCTTCGCGAGCCCGTCCATCACCTTCCCGTGGATCATCTCGTAGACGCGCGGGACCGACATGATGATGGTCGGGCGGATGGTCTTGAGGTCGTCCGCGAGGTTCGCGATCGAGCGGTTGAAGGCGCAGGTGAAGCCGAGGCCCAGGGCCAAGTAGTAGGAAGCCGTACGCTCGAACGTGTGCGAGAGCGGGAGGAACGAGAGGAGCGTTTCGCTTTCGCTCGGCTGAATGCTCTTCAAGACGCCCTGCAGGTTCGAGAGGATGTTGCGGTGCGTGAGCATCACGCCCTTCGGGTTACCGGTCGTGCCCGACGTGTAGACGAGCGCGGCGAGGTCGTTGGGCTTGGGGCCCTCAGGCAAGGGAGCGTCCGGCGTCGCCGCGAGGAACTTCGCAAGCGACACGACGGGGATGGGCGACTCGGGGTCGTTCACGTCGCCGTCGTCCGTGATGACGACCATCTTCAGTGTGGGCGTTTCGGCGGCCGCACGGATCTGGCGCCATTTGAGGAGCTTGTTCGTGACGAGGAGCTCCGCGCCGCTGTCGTTGATGATGAAGGCGGAGCTCTTCGGCGTGTCGATCGCGTGAAGCGGCACGGGCACGAGGGCGTTCGCGAGCACCGAGAGGTCGAAGTGCACGGCGTCGACGCAGTTGGGGAGCAGCATCGCCGCACGCGCCCCGCGCGCGAGCCCGAGGCCGGCGAGGGCGTGGCGCCACTTCTCCACGATCTCATGCGTTTCGCGGAAGGTGTAGTCCTTCCAGGCCATCTCCTGGGCGCTCCAGTTGCGGTACGCGACGGCGTCCGGGCGCACGGGGAGATGCTGCGTGAGGAGTTCGGGGATGGTGGTGACGAGTGAGAGCGCGTCGATGCGCCCGCGCGCCGCCGGCGAGACTTCGTGTCGCATGGAAAGAAACCGGTGTGCTGAGTGTTCGGGTTCGCGGCGCGCCGTCGGACGGCCCGGAGTGGGAAGACACCGGGGTCGGACGCGACGCCGGATTCAACGCCCGCCGCGTCCCTTTCACCCAAGACAAAAGGCCGTTCGCGCTTCACCTTGGGCGCGCCGGCTTCGGGTCGGAGAGACACGTTCGGGCGGACCGGGGTCGGGCCGCGCGTGTTCTGTTGAGACGGATTGTGCGCCAAAGCGCCGCAGCGCGTCTCCTGAGGCATGTTCCCAACCCTTGTGCGGGGGATCGCAGGATCATCCGTACGGATGATGTCAGGTGGCGGGAGGGGATGAATCGGGCCCTGCGGGGGCGGCGGGGGGGGGAACGGACGGGGCGTCGGTGGGTGCGTCGAGCGGCCGCCCGTCCGTCCGTCAGTCAGTCAGTCAGTCAGTCAGGTCGGCCCTCCGGCTGCCCGACTGCCCGACTGCCCGACTGCCCGACTGCCGTTGTGAGGGGGAGGAGCCGGGGCGCGGAAGGTGCGGCAAGGGACGGATGAGATGAATGGTACCGACCCAAGGATTGGACGCGGCCTGTCGAAAAGAGGTAGTTCCCCTTATGACGGAATGTCGCAAGAATCATACGTATGAATACTTACGAACGGTTGTTCAGGATTGACAAACAAGAATGGTTCTCAAATAGCGACAGCGACGTGGAAACCGTCCGAACGGCGTGAAATCGCCCGGTGTCCGGCCCATCCGCGATTTGCGAAACCCCATGGGGCGGTGTACCTTGTGCCTCAGGCAGCCGGTCAATGTGCTCCGTGCGTTGCTCCTCAGACGCGAAGACGGTGATGTGGTTGGTCCTGCATCATTGAGAAGCTGCTCAACAAACAAAACTTCGGGACGACGCCGGTCAGGGACGTCGTCCCGAAGTTTTATCCGGGGTCCGCAGAGTGCGCTTTGCGGGCCCTTTGCCGTTTATGCGCCCGAAGTGACGCATTGATGTTGCTGAAGTGTTGATATGAGAGGGCGGCGAGGGCCGCCCGGAGGGCGGGTGCAGGCTGGAAGCGGCGCCGCGCGCGTGCCTATCCCCTCCGTGGAGCGCCGGGGCCGGTCACCCGGACGAAGCTCAGAAGGCGCGCCGGACGCTTGTGGGACCGCGGAGACCCGCGGAAGGCCGGTGGATGCGCGCCGGAACGCCCCCAGAACGCCCCAGAACGCCTGGAAGACGCGCGGAAGACGCCTGCGGAGGCCTGCCCTGGCGCGGAAAGCGGCCTGCCGGAGTCCGGCGCGTCATCCTCCGCCTCTTCAGCGTCCGCGCCCCGGGAACCGGCCTTGGTGCCCGTGAGCATGCCGTGGAACGTCCCTGCGGGTTGCAGGAACGCACCGCAGGGGCACGGAAGAGGCCTGTCGACGCCGGGATGCATGCCCTCAGGACGGCCTGCAAACTGGGCGTCGTGGTTTTTGGTTTTGATCTTCGTCAATAAAAACGCAGAGCTTTTCTTGACGGAAACACGCTTTTTCAAGGGGTTTCGAGCGTGAGTCCTGCGGTACTTGTCGTATGTATAGATACGTAGGACAAGACCTTCCGACTTTGGCGGCCCCGGGTTTGGTCTCAGGCACTTGCGTCGCGCGGCGTATCTCGATCGGGAGGTGCGGCGCAACACCGCTTTGGGGATGAAGGCGTACTCCGTCGTTTTGACCGGCATGTCGAACGGCGCGATCGACGGGATTGACATTCCGAGACCGCATCACATCCCTGGTGCCTCACGAGCCTGATGCGCCAGACGGGCGGAGCGCGTCGGATGCGGCCCGGGGATATCGTGACGGGACGGATGCGCCGACGGCTGGTCGGGCGGGGGTGAAGAGAAGGGAGGACGAAGAGGAAGAGGGAGAGAAAGAGAAAGAGAAAGAGAAAGAGAAAGAGGGTCGTCGGTCGGGCCGGGCGCGGCCGCCGAACGGAACGCCGAAGAGACCGCCGAACAGACCCGCCGAATAAAAAAAGAGCCCGCACGCGCTTCGTGCAGGCTCATAAATCCGACGTGCTCACATGCACGTATTGAAAAGGCGTTGCTTTTCCAATGCGGCCCCTCGGGAGCGTCGCCGGAGACGGCATGGAATCCTTCTTCCTCAACCGTCGGGGCGCATTGTACGGGGTGCGCGTCCGGAATGCATCCGTAAGAACCCGGATGCATGTCTTAGGTGTTAACGATGGTGAACGCAAGGGGTTCCCGGCAAAGCTCCGTCACCACAAGATGTAGTGCGAAACCATATTTTCGGCGTCCCGTCAAGGCCTACCAACTACTCCTTTTGAACCCCCCGGGGGTGGCGGAGCGGAGGGATCCTGCCGCTATACTGTCCGTCACGGTCAACTTATACCGCAACGACCTGTGGTGTTTCGAGGTAGGCGCAAACACCACATCTAGTAAAACGACAAACGAGACCACCACATATGACTGCGACTCCCACCACCTCGCCGCGCCACCTTCTGAAGCGCGACGGCACCGTCAAGGAATTCGACGTTGAGAAGATCGTGCGCGCCGTCACGCGCGCCGGCAAGGCCACGGGCGAATTCGACGAGCCGCGCGCCCGGAACATCGTCGAGACGCTCGTCATGCCCCGTCTCGCGAGCACGGAGCAGCGCACGCTTCACATCGAAGAAGTGCAGGACGCCGTCGAGCACGCGCTCTACGACGCGAACTGCTTCACGACGCTGCGCGCCTACATCGTCTACCGCGAATCCCGCGCGAAGGTCCGCAACGCCCGCGAGAGCTGGGTGAACGTCGAAACCTCGATCAACGAATACCTTCAGCAGCTCGACTGGCGCGTGAACGCCAACGCGAACCAGGGCTACTCGCTGGGCGGGCTCATCCTGAACGTCTCCGGAAAGGTGGTCGCCAATTATTGGTTGAACTACATCTACCCGCGTGAGATCGGCCGCGCGCACCGCGAAGCCGACATCCACATCCACGACTTGGACATGCTCTCCGGCTACTGCGCGGGCTGGAGCCTGCGCACGCTCCTCCAGGAAGGCTTGAACGGCGTTCCGGGGAAGGTGGAGGCCGGCGCGCCGAAGCACCTCTCGTCCGCGACGGGTCAGATCGTCAATTTCTTGGGCACGATGCAGAACGAATGGGCGGGCGCTCAGGCGTTTTCGTCGTTCGATACGTACCTCGCGCCCTACATCCGCAAGGACAACCTCCCCTACGAGCAGGTGCTCCAGTGCATCCAGGAGCTGATCTACAACCTCAACGTCCCCTCCCGCTGGGGGACGCAGACGCCGTTCACGAACCTCACCTTTGACTGGACGTGCCCTGAGGACCTGAAGAGCCAGCGCCCGGTGATCTGCGGCGAAGAGCAGCCCTTCACCTACGGCGAACTCCAGGCCGAGATGGACATGATCAACCGCGCCTACATCGAGGTCATGATGAAGGGCGATGCGAAGGGCCGCGTCTTCACGTTCCCGATCCCGACCTACAACATCACGCCGGACTTCGAGTGGGACAGCCCGAACGCGCGGATGCTCTTCGACATGACGGCGAAGTACGGGTTGCCGTACTTCCAGAATTTCGTGAATTCCGAGTTGAAGCCCAACATGATCCGCTCGATGTGCTGCCGCCTGCAGTTGGACCTCCGCGAACTCCTGAAGCGCGGGAACGGCCTCTTCGGCTCCGCCGAGCAGACCGGTTCCTTGGGCGTCGTGACGGTCAACACCGCGCGCTTGGGGTACCTCTTCAAGGGCGACGAAGACGGGCTCTTCCGTCGCTTGGACGAATTGCTCGAACTTGCGAAGACGAGCCTTGAGATCAAGCGGAAGGTCATCCAGCACCACATCGACCAGGGGCTCTTCCCCTACACGAAGCGCTATCTCGGCACGCTCCGGAACCACTTCTCGACGGTGGGCGTCAACGGCATCAACGAGATGATCCGCAACTTCACGGACGACCGCGACGACATCACGACCGAGTGGGGTCACGCGTTCGCGCTGAAGTTCTTGGACCACGTGCGCGAGCGCCTCGTCGTCTTCCAGGAAGAGACGGACCACATGTACAACCTCGAGGCGACGCCCGCCGAAGGGACGACGTACCGCTTCGCCAAGGAAGACAAGAAGCGCTTCCCGGACATCCTCCAGGCGGGGACCCCGTCGAATCCGTACTACACGAACAGCTCGCAGCTCCCCGTCAACTTCACGGACGACCCGTTCGAAGCGCTGGAGCGCCAGGACGACCTGCAGCGCAAGTACACCGGCGGCACGGTCCTTCACCTCTACATGAACGAAGCCGTGAGCTCGCCCGAAGCCTGCCGCGACCTCGTGAGGAAGACCTTGACGACGTTCCGTCTCCCCTACATCACGGTGACGCCGACGTTCTCGATCTGCCCGAAGCACGGCTACCTTTCGGGCCGCCACGACTTCTGCCCGAAGTGCGACGAAGAGATCCTCGCCAAGAAGCGCCGTGAGATGAGCGCGGCGAGCTGATCTGGGCTCAACCGCAAGGAACCCCGTAGCGCGACGGGACCGGCAAACCGTAACGGTCCCGGAGCGCCTCGGGCGGACCCGAAAGACATTTCAAGATTCACGTTTCCTAAGAGGACACCACCATGACCGACAAGACCACCAACCTGAAGGCCCCTGAACTCAAGGACTCCGAACGCCAGCCCTGCGAAGTCTGGACCCGCGTGATGGGCTACCACCGCCCGGTGCAGTCCTTCAACATCGGCAAGAAGGGTGAGTTCCAGGAACGCGTCTGCTTCACGGAAGAAAGCGCCGCTCAGCACAAGCCCGCTTCCTGCTGCGGCAAGTAAGTAAGTGACGGACGCCATGCCGGCGGCGGCCCTGCGGGTCGCCGCCATCACGCCCTTTACCACCATCGACTTTCCCGGCCGCCTTTCGGCGGTCGTGTTCGTCCAGGGGTGCCCCTGGCGCTGCATCTACTGCCACAACGACTGGATGCAGTCCCGGGCGAGCGCGCCCGAATCGAGCTGGGACGAGGTGATGAAGCTTCTCTCCCGGCGAAAGGGTCTCTTGGACGGCGTCGTCTTCTCCGGAGGCGAGCCGACGGTGGATCATGCGCTCCCCGAGGCGATGCGCACCGTGAAGTCGATGGGTTTCGAGGTGGGCCTTCACACGGGCGGGAGCTACCCCGACCGGTTGGCCGAGTGCCTGCCGCTCATCGACTGGGTGGGTCTGGACGTGAAGGCCGTCCCGACCGACCCCGAGGCCTACGACCGCGTGACCGGGGTCCCGGGGAGCTGTGCGCACTTTTTGGAGTCCTACCGGATGATCCGGGAGGCGGGCGTCGAGCTCGAATGCCGCACGACGGCGCATCCGGCGTGGCTACCGGAAGACCGCTTGTTGGCCTTGGCCGATTGGTTGAAGGACGAGGAGGTCGACACCTTCGCGCTTCAGATCTACCGCCAACCGCCGGGGTCGTTCCTCGCGCGCTTTGACCGGATCGGCGCGGACTATCCGGGTGAGCGGGCGCTCGCCGCGCTCAAGGGTGCCGTCGGGCACTTCACGGAGCGGCGCGGGTAGGACGGCCCCGCGCGTCCAGCGCATCTGCACGGGAGATTGACGACGGAAGGTTTCTCCGGGCCGGAAGGCTCGGCGGAACCTTCCGTTTTTTATTGCTCCGGGACGTCCCGGCGGCGGTTCCGAAACTCTCTCCGAAGCTCTGTCCGAAGCCTCTTTTCTGAGTTTTCCTGCGTCTGTGATCGTCGCATGAGCGGAGAGAATGATGGTGACGGGAAGGCGCGGCGCGATGCGGCTTCGGTGCCGACGCGCCGCCTTCAACCCGTCTCTTGTCCAACCGTCCCGGAGGTATCCATCATGTGTGCGCACAAGCGTCCCGAATGCGAAGAAGAGTCCGTCGGCATGACGTGCGGGGGTCGTTCCGTCCGACCGGACGAGCGCCTGCAAGCGAAGCGCTCCTCGGAGTTGAGTCCCGCCGACCTCATCGCGGCGGACGGCGTCGGGACGGAGGAGGACGAGGGCCTCGAAGAGGACTTGGGCTTCGACGAGGACGAAGATGACGACGAGGATGAAGAGGAGGAAAGCGCTGCGGAGCGGATGCTGCGGATCGCGTCGGACGCGGTCGAAGAGGCCCGCTGGCGCCGACATGAGGCGCATAGGAGGCTACCCCAACGTGCGTCGGTCGCGTGGTTCGACCACCTGCTGACCGAAGGTACCCCGGAGGAGAAGCTCGCCGCCATCGATCTGGTGTTCTCCGATGCGTGGTGCGCGAACCAGGTCGAAAAGCTCATCCGCGACCCGGACGCCCGCGTGAGCGAAGCCTACGCCGAACGCACGGGCGGCATCATCGAGCTCGCGTTGGAGATGCACGAGGCCGCGGGCGTGATCGAGTCGTACGAGCTCATGGAGGAGTCCGACGAGGATCTTCTTCTCACGTGGCTCGACATGACGCCGCCCGAAGAGGAGGACGACCGGGAGGATGATGCGTACGACGAGACCCCTCGGGAGCTGGAGGTGCGTCCGGAGCGCGAGGCGGAGGACGCGGTCCGATGGCGCGACGCCGTGACGGCGTTGAACCTCATGCGCAACGGCGTCGGTTGGCTCGACTGGTGAGCGTGGACGCCGGAGTGATCCCGCGTCCTGCTGTCCCGGCGCCCGTTCGTGCCGACGCATTCGGCATGGTGACGGAAGGCGTCGCCGACGGGGAACGTCGGCGGAACCTTCCGTTTTTTATTCGGCACGCTGCGGGGCCTCTCGGCGGCCTTTCAGCGGCCATTAAGAGGCATTCCATTGGGGTCTGGTCGGGTGTTCCAAAAGGGTTTGATGCGTCTGTGATTGTCGCACGATGCCGGAGAATGAAGTTGAGGGAAGGGCCGGCGTCGCGCGGCGTTCGGACCGCCTACGCCGACTTTCCCGCGACGATTGTTCCGTTTCCAGGAGGAATGCCGCATGAGTGATGACAAGTACCCGAAACCCGAAGAAAAGAGCGTCTACGGGACGAACGCCGACGGCACCCCCTATACACCCAAACCGCGCGGATTGGGACCGCAAAAGAAGCGTTCCGCGCCGAACCTCTACTCTTTGGAGAAGGGCATATCCTCCGCGGAGCTCATGTTCGGATACGTGTTGGACACGTACCGCGATGCGGACATGACGTTGGGCGGGCTCTGGGACCGTCTTCCCGAAAAACCGACGGCGGAATGGTTTGAAAGGTTGGTGGCCGAAGGTACCCCGGAAGAAAAGTACGTCGCCCGCGACTTGGTGTTCTCCGATCCCGACTGCGCCGAACGGGTGTGGGAGCTGATCAGCGACCCGTTGCCTTGGGTGAGCCGGACCTACGGTGACAGGACGAGAGAGCTCATCGGCATCGCCTGGGAGATGCACGAGAGGGCCGGGAAGTTCACGCCGGACGAGCTCAGACAGTCCGACGAGGAGCTCATTCTCGCCCGGCTCGGCATGACGCCTCCCGAAAAGGAGGCGCACGTATGGGAGCTGTTCACCGGGGACGTCGACGATCACCAGTACCGTTGGATGCTCTCCGTGACGGCGTTGAACCTCATGCGCAGTTGCGTGAAATGGATCGACTGGTGGGCGTGGGAACCGGTGACGCCGCGCGAATTCCCGTGCCGACGGAAGGACTGAGGCGGTGACGGGAGGTGAATGACGGGACGCTCCGGGCGGCGCGGGCCCCCCGAAGCGTCCTTCACGTGGGAGGGAACGTCACTGCGGGTCGGCGACCGGCTGCTTTTCCGAGAGGCGGATGTTCGCGCGGTGCCAGGAAGCGATCCAACCGTCGAGCACGTTCGTGTCGTCGACCTCCGCCTCCAAGCGCCAGAAGCCGTCGGGGAGACGCACGAGCGTCTGACGGCGGTGGAGCGGCGTTTCCTGAAGGTTCTTCGCGAAGACGCCGCTCTCGAATTCGAGGATCAGCCGCACCTTCCCGCCGTTCGAATAGTTGAAGTGCTTGGAGCCGACGTACTCCTCGAGCGAAAAGCCCTTCGGGCGCTCGGCCGCGAAGTCGAGGACGCGGGCCTTCTGGAGCCTGTGGAGCGCGAGGTGGCGGACGTTGTCGTAGCCGTCGAAGCGAGCCGCAAGGTAGACCCTGCAGCCCTGCTGCACGAGTCCCAGGGGCGAGATGATCCCGTGCTTCGCTTCTTCGTTGAAGTTCACGTAGTCGATCTCCAACTTCGACTCGCGGTAGAGCGCTTCGCTCACGGCGTCGAAGATCCTCGGCTTGATGACGGGTGGGAGCATCGGGACGCTCTCCGGCACGAAGGCCACCTTGCGGAGCCACTGCGCGGCGCGCGACGACCGCGTCGATTCGTTCAAGGTCTCCTGCGCCTCTTCGAAGAGGTAGTCGAGGGACTTCACGAGGGGTGCGGGCAGCTGGTGCTTCAGGTACTCCTGCGCCATGCGCACGAGCAGGCTCACCTGGGGCGAGAGCGTCACGCTCGCCAACGTCGGATCGGGGACGCCGCGCCGGTAGGCATAGGGCTTGCTCTCCGTGTTGATCTCCACCCCGAACTCCGGCTCGTCGGTGAGCTCACGCAGGATGCGCTGCAGCCTTCTCGTCGGCACCTCGCGGCCGGATTCCGCAAGCGCCTGCCCGATTTCGGTGGAGGTGATCCATCCGCTTCTCGGAATGCGCTTCAGGATGGCGAGGATGAGGAGCGCGTCCTGCGCGGCGGTGTCTTTTCGCGCCATGGTTTCTGCCTCTGCGGGAATGCGTCGCGGGGTGGAGGGATGGTTGGAATCATTCTAGCCCCATGCGTCGGTGAACGACGCATGATCGACTACATTGGAAGTGGGCGGGAAGTTCCGCCCGGCATTGAATCTGTGAGACTCCTATGAAGAAACCCAAACTGCCTCCGTACGACGACGCCCCTGCGTTCCCCGAAGGGAAGCCCGATCCGCGTACTGTCTTTGCGGTGCGGCTCCTCGTCAAGGTGGAAGACCCCGCCAAGGAATTCGCGCCCTACGAAAGGGTCCTGCGGCACGCCGGTGCCCAGACGGCCAACGACGGCGACCGTCTTCTCGTTCGGGTGGAGCGCATCGAAGAGCTGACGCTTTGGCGTCTGATGACGAGCCTCGCCGCTCACGAGGCGGGGTACCTGCGGGTCGCGCGCTTGGAGAAGAACGAGTCGTTGCCGGAGTTCTCCCCGTGCTTCCGCGGAACGACCTTTCACGGCGCGCTCCCCTATCACGCCGTCTGCCGCTCGATCGAGCAGTCTCCTGAGCTGGATCTTTGGCCCCTGGCGAAGCGCGAAGTGGCGCGGGTGTTCGGGATCGAACCGCTTTCCTGGTCGGGTTTGCCGCCGGACGAGCGGGAGCGGCTGCTGAAGAGGTTGAGGGAGGCCAGCAAGGGGCGGGAGAGCTGATCATTCCCTTACCGGCGAAGACGCTTCACGATGGTGTTTCGAAGTCGGGCGCTCCCAGAGATTCTTTGGGAGCGAATGATGGATCTGATCCTGAAAACCTACAACCTTCGTCAAGGGGCGGACGTGGGGGTTCGTCCGCACCCGAAGCCTTCCCTCCGTAAAATTCCACCCCATGGACACGAAACTCTTCATCGCCGAAAAGCCCTCGGTCGCGAAGGCGATCGCGGCGGAAATCGGCGTCGCTTCGCGCGCGGACGGATACCTCACGTGCCGGGACGGCACGCTGATCACGTGGTGCTTCGGGCACCTGCTCGAGCAGGCCGAGCCGGACGACTACCTCCCGGACGACATCCCCAAAACGAAGAAGGGCCGCAAGATCTGGCGCCTTCAGGACCTCCCCATCATTCCGTCGGCATGGCTCAGCAGGGCCAGGACCGACCGCGGCGTGAAGAAGCAGCTGACCACGATCGGGAAGCTCCTGAAGCAGCCGAACGTCGCCGTGGTGGTGAACGCCGGCGACCCGGACCGCGAGGGACAGCTCTTGGTCGACGAGGTGCTGGAGCACTACAAGTGCAGGAAGCCCGTGAAGCGCTTCTGGGTGTCCGCAGTCGACCCGGCGTCGATCCGGAAGGGGCTCGCGGCGCTCAAGGAAAACGTCGACTACGCCGGCATGCGCGACGCCGCCCGCGGACGCTCGCGGGCGGATTGGCTCCTCGGGATGAACCTCTCGCGCGCCTACACGCTCACGCAGTCGGGCGGCCTCATCGCGGTGGGGCGCGTGCAGACGCCCACCTTGGCGATGGTCGCGCGCCGCGACTACGCGGTGAGGAACTTCGTCCCGCAGCCCTACCTCTCGATCTCGGCTGAGCTCGAAGCCAAGGCTTGCCGCTTCCGCGCGAAGTGGAAGCCCCGTGAGGGGCAGCCCGGGATGGACGAAGAGGGGAAGCTCTTGATCGACCTCGATCTCGGCCGCCAATTGGTCGAGAAGCTCAAGAAGGAAAAGACCGCGACCGTGACCTCTTCCGTCACGAAGCGGAAGAAAGCCTTCCAGCCCAAGGCCTATTCGCTCGCGGACATCCAGATCGAGGCGAGCCGGATGTTCGGGATGAGCGCGGAGGAGACGCTGAAGGTCTGCCAGAGCCTCTACGAAGTCCACAAGATCACCTCGTACCCGCGAACCGACTGCGGGTACCTGCCGGAATCGCAGCACCCGGACGCCCCCGCCGTTCTGGCAGCGATCGCGAAGACCTTCCCGGCGACCCAAAAGGCCGTTGAGCGGGCCGACCCCACGATCAAGAGCCCGACCTTCAACGACAAGAAGGTGACGGCGCACCACGGGATCGTGCCCGTCGCGAACACCGCGGTGTGGGAAAAGCTTTCGGCAGTCGAGCAGAAAATCTACCGGCTCATCGCCCGACGGTACATCGCGAACTTCTTCCCCGTGCACGAGTACGACGCGACCGAGATCCGGTTCGATCTCGGCGGCGAAACCTTCGTCGCGACGGGGAAGGTCGTCGTGGTGAAGGGGTGGAAGGTTTTGTTCGAGAAGACCGAAGCCGAGAAGGCGGCGGATGCGGCGGGGAAGGCCGTGGCCGCGAAGAAGAAGTCCGCGAAGGCCAAGACCGACGCCGACGGTGAGGAGGACGAGGAGTCCGATCAGGCGCTCCCGACCCTCGTCAAGGGGGACGTCGCGGACGTTTTGGACGTCCTCGGCCGCGAAGACCAGACGAAGCCGCCTTCCTACTTCACCGAGGGCACTTTGATCGCGGCGATGGAGAACGTGTGGCGCTCGTTCGACGACCCGCACCTCCAGGAGAAGTTGAAGGAAGCGGGCGGGATCGGAACGCCTGCGACGCGCGCGTCGATCATCCAGGAGTTGAAGCGCAAGAACTATCTGGAGACCGAGAAGAAGTTCCTGCACTGCACCGAGGAGGGCCGAAACGTCCTCATCGTGGCGTCTCCCAAGGTGAGGAGCGCCGCGATGACGGCGGCCTTTGAAACCAAGCTTTCCCAGATCGAGCGGGGCGAATATGGGCTCGACCAGTTCGTCGCGGAGTACGAGGCCTTCATCTGTGAAGAAATCGAGCGCGCGAAGACCGCGCCGGTGGTGGTGAAGGAGCCGGTTGGAGCCGCCTCGTCGGCAGGATCGGCGTCGGCTGGTTCGGGGAGAGCTTCCTCGTGGCGCAGTTCCTCCGGGACGCGGAGCCGGTCGGTGGCCGGGACCCGAACGGGGACCAAGACCGCGGCCAAAACGGGGGCGAAGAGGACGACGAAGACGGGGACGGGCTCGGGTTCTGCGAGCGGGACCGCCGGCACCTCAACCCGGACGCGCACGCGTGCGGCGGGCAGCTCGTCGGCTTCGGGGTCTCCAACGTCTTCGGCCCCTGCGGTCCGCGCACCGAAGTGGCGCGCGGAGGCGAAGCCGGCGGTTGCGCCCGTCGAGCCCGTGCTGCCCTTCGATGCGGACGGGGTTGACGGGTTCGACACGTCGGACATGCCGCCAATGCCGCCCTGGCCGGAGGATGACGGGAGCTTTCCGACATATTGAGGAGCGGCACATTCGGGATGAAGGCCGCCGTCTTGTCCGTTCCGGCCAGGGCGGCGCTTCAATCCCGCACCTTGTTGCAAATCGGTCGGCGAAAGAGGCCGCCGTCAACGACAACCCGCGGCGACAATGGTCCCAAGACCAAACACGTCCCGTTCGGGAAATCAGGAGCCGCATATGCCCAACCTCAAGCCCCTCACCACCGCCGTCGCGATGCTCGCGGCGCTGGCCTCTCTCTCCGTTCAGGCTAAAGACCTTCGCGAAGCGGACGTCCCGGAAGCCGTCCGCGCGGCCGTCGCCCAGGTGCTGCCGAACGCCCAGGTGACGGAATGGGACTTCGACGACGGCCGCTATGAGGCGGAACTGCGTGAAGGCCGTCTTGAAGCCAAGCTCGAACTCTCGCCCGAAGGGAAGATCCTGAAGTCGAAGCGCGACATCGCCGCGGAGGCGATCCCGACGAACGTTTGTGAGGAAGTGCTGCGCCGCCGTCCGGGTGCGGAGATTCTCGGCGCGAACCTCCACGAAGAGGGTGGCAAGACCTGGTGGGACGTGGGCGTGAAGCTCGACAACGGCCGCCACAAGAACGAAACCTGTGTTTGACAGTTCGCCCTGAATTCTAACAAGCCGACTCCTCCGAGATTTTCGGGCGAGTCGGCTTGTTTTTGG
>ENA-UPWN01000612-UPWN01000612.1-human-gut-metagenome-genome-assembly--contig:-NODE-612-length-17359-cov-19.708714_pt1 | contig 17359 bp, 11 predicted proteins | sample MGYA00250050_ERZ773377 | MGnify/ENA primary metagenome ERZ773377 (study PRJEB29103, sample SAMN06112008) | human gut metagenome | biome: human gut; feature: ankylosing spondylitis patient; material...
TTCAAGCAGAAGACGGCATACGAGATTCTGACATGTGACTGGAGTTCAGACGTGTGCTCTTCCTATCTAGATTTTTATAACCTACAAAATTTTTCTATGTATAATTTTGAAATAAATAAAATAGAAAAATTTTGTAGGTTATAAAAATCTCCTTTAAAGAAAACTCCTCTCCATTGAATACTTGTAAGCTTTAAATCAAAATCGGAAATTAGTTCTTTGATAAATTCCATATCAGAATTTAAAGTTATTCTTGAAATATTAATCTTTTTAGAAATAGAAGTGAGATTAATAGAACCTTCTAAAATAAGCTTTAAAACAATGAAAACAATCCTTTCTTTTTTTTCGAGATCCTCAACTAAAAAATCGCTATTTATAATGTTTAAATTAAGGTTATTGTTTTCAAAATAATATTCTCCATTTTCTTTGAGAAGAGCACCTATTTTTTCTTTATTAACAAATTCTTCTATTTTAGCTAAAACAGTACGAATATTTACTTGTGAAACTTCAAAACAATTGCAAAGTTCATCAATAGTAGCTCTATTGTTATGAAGAATAAAGCTAATCACATCAACATCAAGTGATTTTAATATAATTTTTTTCAAAATACAACCCCCAAAAAAAATAAAATTTATAAAATAAAAGCGATAATTGTATTTTATAATGAAAAATAAAATTTGTAAAGAATTATTTTATAATAAAATTATGTAAATATTTTTTTAAAAACAAAAAAAATATATTGTGGTAAAAAAAAAAAAAAAAATTATAAAAAAAAGTATATGGCGATTTTGTAAAAATTGTGTTACATTATGTATACATCAAAGGGAAGTTACTATGTCAAGTTTAAATTTAAAAATTCTTGATTTTTTTTATTTCTAAAATAAAAGTAATTTTTCTGATTTAAAAGGAGGAAAAGAATTTGAAAAGAAAAAATATAGTTTTTTTATTTTTTTTGTGCTTTATAATAAACATAAGTAGTTTAGCTTACATAAATATATCACCAACTACTTTAGATAAAAATATTGGAGTAGGAGCTTATGAAGAATTTACCCTTTCAAATAATACTACTATTCCTATGAGATATAAAATAGAAGCAGTAGCTATGGATAGTAAAAATAAAGAGATAAAAAATATGAATGAATGGGCAGAAATATATCCTAAAGTTATAGATGTAAAACCTGCAGAGAGTCAAAAATTTAAAGTCTATATAAAATCTCCTAAGGGAATAACAGCTGGAGATTATGGAATGTTTTTGAATATAAGACAAGTAAGTGCTCCTAAATTACAAGGAGAGATGACAGATGATGTAGGAGCAGGAATGATGGTAATGACCAATCTTAATATGGGAATATATGGATATATAGGAGATAAAAATCCAAAAGTTGAGGTTAACACACCAGTGATAGAGAAAAGAGAAGATGGAAGTTATATCAAAATGGATATAGCAAATAAAACAAATAGACTTGTAAGAGTCAAAGTAGAAGCTGGAATAGGTAAAAATTTGTTCTATCCAGTAGGGGAGATGAGAATACTAACTAATCAAATAGTTATGGTAGATAATAAAATTCAAAGATTACCAGAAGATGCTCAAGTAAAAGAGATAGTCATAACAGATACAGAAAGTAAAAAGATAATTAAAAAAATAAAAATGTAGTAGTATAATCTTGGATTATGGTGCACAATAATCTAGATTTATATATAAAATAAAAATATATTAAAAAACCTTAGGAGGAGAGAAAGAAATATGAAAAAAATATTAATGGCAACAGCTATATTAGCACTAGGAGTAGTGGCTTATGGAGTAGATAAAACAGCTTCAGCACCAGTAAGAGTAAGAGCAGAAATAGTAACAGGAGATTTAACAATATCAGATATTGATGGAAGACCAATACTATTAGATTTTGGAAAAATAGCTTCAAGTAGAACATCAGATGCTAATGCTTTTGTAGATTATAAGATAGAGTATTCTGGAACATATACTGATGTATCAAATAAAGGTATAACATTAGAACTAGGAACTTCAACTTCTGAGTCAACACCTGATTCTGTAACTTTAACAAATATTGATTCTTCATTAACAAATAATAATAATACTATGAATGCTAAATTAAAATTGGATAAATATTCAGCTACAACTCCAGCAACAGAACCAACAGATGATGTAATTCATACTGGAAGAATTAATGGAACTTTAAAATCAACAGAATGGAGTTCAAAATCAGCAGGAGTATATGAGGGGCAAACTGAGTTAAAAGTTACAGTAAGTGGTTCATAATTTTAAATATTAGTAAAGAAAAGGGGTAATAAACTTGTTACCCCTTTTACAATAAAATAGGGAGAGATATGAAAAAGATATTATTAGGAATTTTATTATTATTAAATATAGAAAATATGTATGGAGAAGATTTTTCTACTTTCTCTATATCTGATGATATGTTGTACTTTGATTCAGAGGAAGAGGAGAGAGAGGAGATATATACATTAAAAGTTAAGGGACAAGTATGTAGTTTCTCTTATCCTGTAATAAATGAAAAAGGAAAATATTATTTCTCACTATTTAATTTTCTTGAAGCAATAGGATTTACAAACTATGAAAGAGAGAATAATAGAGTAACTCTTTTATTAGGAGAAAATAATGATAGAAAAGAGATAGATTTTTCTAAATTACAGGAGAAGAGAGACTATTTTTTTGAAAGAGGAGAGTATTATCTAAGTATTGAGATTTTAAAAGAATATTTATTAGAAGATTATAGATGGGATAAAGAAAATTTAACTTTGAATATAACACCTAACTTTACACTTCCAGAAGAGATAGGTTTTATTATAGATGCAAAAGAACAAGAGTTATTAAATAAAAAATTAAAAAATACTCTTTATTATAAAGGAAGTAGAAAATTAATAGATGCTGGAAATATGAGAGCAAATCTTGAAGGAAGTATTAATAATAGTTCTGATGTGGAGAAAAAAAGAGATTGGGACGGATATTTAGAATATAGTGGGTCATTGCTTTATGGTAATTTAGTAACTGATTATGATTTGAAAGAACATAAGTTTGGAGATTTTGAAATAACATATTCAGATATACTAGAAGATTATAAATTAGAACTAGGAATATATGGAATAGATAGAGAAAAAGGACTTAATTTTAAAAAAGATAGAGGATATTTTGATAATGGAAGAGAGTATGTTGTAAGAGAAGATGTACCATTAGGAAGTAGAGCAGAATTGTTATACAATGGGATACCAATAGAGATAGAATACGAAGAAAATGGACAGGTAGTATTTGCTAATACTTTATTAAAAGATGGAAGAGAGTTTTTATTAAAAATATATGCTCCAGATGGAAAAATATATGAAAGAACAATAAAAATAAATAAAGATTATAACCAACAAGAAAAAGGAAAATTTGGTTATGATATATATATGAGAGAAAATAAAGAGGCTCATAGAACAGAGTCAGAATGGAATGTTTACTATGGATATACAAATAATTTAACTTTAGGATTTGGTTATAATCAAATACCAAGATTGATAGAGGGACAGTATTTATCTGAAAGAACTATTAGTACAGAATTTATATATTCAGATATGTTTTATGGAAATCCATATACTTTTGATTATGAATTAACAAAAGGACTTAATATGGCTAAAAGTGCATATGAAGAAAGAGAAAGTGGGTATATAGATAGGAAATATAATTGGCAACATAAATTTATATTAGATACAGATATAAAAAAATTCCATATAGATTATGAACATTATGAAAAGGGAAAATATTATGATAGTAGACAAGAGTATTATCTTGATTTAGAGTATGATTTAACTGATTATATTTCTTTAAAATATAGTACAGAAAATAAAAAATATTATGAAGCTGGAAAAAATGAAAGAGACTATAATTATGGAGTAGAGTTTAGTAATACTTGGAAATCACTATTAGTAAGCTATGATATAGAAAAAAATAGAGAAAAAGAAATAGTTCAAGGATTAGATTTATATTATACAGGATTTAGTCAAGTTATAGCAAAACTTCAAAATGATTGGGATGAAAATGGATATTATACAGGAGAGTTTACTTTGATGAATAAATCTTGGAGTGATGTATTGGAGTATTCTTTAAGTATAAAATACGATAGAGAGGAAAGGGAAGTTTATACTTTTGATTTTAAAGTAAAATTAGATAACTGGTTAGAAATAGGAACTCTTCTTAAAAAAAATGGAGATAAGAGAACATATATAGGAATAGACAGAGTATTCAATTTAAAAAATCCTAAAGAAAATATGAACTCATTAGAAAATGCTACAATAAAAGCTATTGCTTTTATAGATGGAAATAATAATAACAAGTTTGATAAGGAAGAACTACCAGTTTCAGATGTATTGGTAGAATTTGGAAATAGAAGTGTAGTAACTGATGAAAATGGAATAGCATATATATACGGAATACCAAGTTATATAGATTATGAATTAAAAATTTCAAGTGAACGTCCAAGTTTTAAAACAGATTCCAATATAATAAAAGTAAGAGGAATAGGAAGCTCTGAAATAGAAGCTTATATTCCTGTAAAACCAATGATATTCTTTACAGGAACTCTTGATATAAAGGAAGTAAATGATAGAGAGAAAGATTTGATTTTATCTAATCTTGAAATAATAGTAACAAATGAAGAACAAAAATTTTATAAGATATTTTCTCCAGATTATGAAGGACAGTTTTATCTTTATGATATAACTCCAGGTATTTATGATATTTCTATAAATTATAATGGAGAAGATTTTAAATTAAAAAATTATTGGGCAAAATTAGAGTTAAAGTATACTGAAGAAAATCATGGGGATATAGAGTATAACTTCGTATTAGAGGAGGAAAATAATTAATGAAAAAACTATTAAGTATAATATTAATAATATTTTCTATAATATTTGGAGTAATAGGAGCTGAAGAAGAGGCTCCTGTTATTCCAATGATACCAATATTACCAGCTTTTCCAAGTAATATGGAAGCAGATGGTGAAATAATGAGAAAACCTTTGGAAACAAAAACTGTTATCTTAGGAATGGAAGTAGAAGTAGTTATCCCTTTAGAGATAATATCTGATATAGAGATACAAGCTATGGTAATAGATGACCAAGAGATAGAAGTTCCTTTTGAAATAGAGATGAATAAAGAGCCAGATAAGAGAGATTATTATAGATTAAACTTTAGTGAAACAGAACTAGATATAGATGATGATGGACAAAATGATACTTATATCTACTCTAATAAATTTATAAATTCTAAAATAGAAAAAGACAATAAAGTTGTAATAAAGGGAAGAAATATTTCAAAAGAAGGTTATCATCAAAAGATAGTGTATATAACAATAGAAACTTATGACTAGGGGGAAAAATGAAAAGACTAAGTATATTTGTAATGTTTATTTTGATTTCTATAATTGCTTTAGGAGAGATAAAAGTAGGAGTTCATAAACACATGAAATTTAAGCAATTAAATACAAGAAGTATAGGGCAAAATATAGTTGGAGAAGGAGTAATAGAGATTACTGCTGATGAGGAAGATTTTGGAAAAGTAGTAGAACTAACATTTTTAAAAGATGGTATGATGACAAATGGGAAAAATATCATACCAGTTGAAAATTTTTCAGTAGAGGAAAGATTTGAAAAATTTATAATAAAAAGTAAAACAATATTAATAAGATGTTTTGCTACAGTAGATAAAAGAAAAATAGCTAAAAGAAAAATAGAACCAGAGATGCTAGAAGGAGATTATAAAGGTGCTATGCCTTTAATGATAGCTGTATATGAAAAAGAAGAAGAGAAAAAGGAGAAAAAGTAGTATGAAGAATTTAAAAAAAATATTTATGTATTTGATGTTAATATTTATATTTTCTTTTACTTTTTCCTCTGAAGATTCAAAAATATATTTGAATGAAAAAAGAAGAGAACCAGCGAAATTAACCATAGGAGTTACTAAATTAAAAACAAAAGAACTTCCTATGGATTTTAATATAGAACAAAAAATTATCTATGCAGAATTACCTCAAGAGATAGATGAAAATAATTTGATTTTTGTATCTGAGACTCTTGATGAGATACCTTCATTATCTACTACTAATGGAAGAAGAAGTGTAAATAATATAAAAAAATATTTGACTAAGGATATAAAGGTTGCTCCTAAATTTACTTATCAATTAGTAGATGGAGATGGTGAAAATGGAATAGAAGAGGGGAAAAGATATTTAGTAATAAAATGTAAGAGTGCTCTTTCTGGGGTATATGTTTATGTAATTGAAAAGGGAAGCTATCATGTTAAAAGTGTTTATAAAGGGAGATTTGAAGAGAAAATTTCTACTTTAGAAATGGTTACTGAACAAGGAACAGTTATTTTTAATGAGAATGTAAGATACATAAAAGAGATTTTAGGAACTTATGATATGGTAAGTGGAGGAGTGAAATTTACGAGAATTGATGGAGTAATTATTGATAATCCAGCATTTGTAAAAACAGAAACTCCTAATAAATTTATAGACAGTAATAAAAAAGCAGATAGAGTAAAGCTGACAACCTCTCGTGGAAATACAGGGAAAAACAAATATAGTAATTCAAATTTGGGGTTATTTTCGTTAGAGTATGATATTCAAAATGGAAGAATAAGAATTTATACTGAAGAAAATAAAGAAAAAGTAAACTTTGAATTAAAAAATTGGAATGGACAGAGTATAAATGAAACTATAATAGTAGAACATATAGATGAAGGATTTTTAGGAATAGGTGATGACTTAATAGCAACTCAAGAAATAATTTTATCTATTCCGGCAATAGCAGAAGAAACTACAACAATAAAAATTTCTAATCCAATAGTAGAATTTGAAAATGATGATAGTTATTTAGGAATAGTAAAGTTAGGATATACTGATGGAGTAAAAACTTTTGAAGCTAATAAAAGTGAACATATTATCAATAATCCTTGGATTGATGCTACTAATTTAACAGACTATGATGGAAGTATTTTAGGAAAGCATAGAGTTCGTATTACAAGTGGAAGTAATATATATGAGGGAACTACTGGAAACAATGGAAGTACCTTAACATCTCTTTTAGGGATGGGAACTAATAATAGAGCTCTTTGGAAATATTTTGGTGGAAGTGATAAAACAATAGCCTTTGGTATAGATGAGTATGATTTTAAAGGTGGAAGCTATACTGTGAAAATAGAGCATCTTAGTGAAGATAAAGTAGAAACTTATAAGATATATAACTATAAAATAGATTTACAAGAATTTGATGGAACTTTATATCTAGATAAAAATTTGGATATTGGAAAAACAACAAAGTTTGAAAAAGAGTATGAGATATATTCAGCTCCTAATGGGAAACTATTATTAGGTAATGTAGGTTTAAGAGAATTAGATAGGAGAATTACATATAATCAAAATGGTGGGGATGGTGTTAGTGTAAGACTTCTAAGTCAAGAGGTTATTTTAAAAAAAGAGAATAGTGAATATACTATAAAAGGAACACTTACAATTGAAGAAGATGATAGTGTAAACAATGAAATAAGAGGAATTAGTAGAGAAGATAGAGAAGCAAGAAAAGGAAATATATATTTGACTTTTGCTAGAAATGAAGAGGAAAAACTTGTAGAGGGAGGAAAATATCATATTTTAACAGTTGATAGTAAAGAGCCATTACAAGTTGGAGTAAAAGCAAATACAGGAGAGTTTTTAAAACCTGTTACTGAATTATGGCTAGTTACTAGTCAAAAATATTATAAAACAAATATAAAATTTAAAAATGATGAGATGCCATTAATAAATGAAAAAGGTTGGATAGACTATGAAACAGGAATAATCAGTGGATATGAAGGAAATTGGGGAGAAATAACAGGAGATAATTTAGTAATTCCAGAGGGGACAACAGATATTTATCTGCTAGATGAAACAGGAAAAAAATTAATTTCAGGAGAGAGTTGGGAGTATAATATTCCAATAGGAAAAAGTATAGTAACTTTAAATTTTGATGGAAAGAGTTTAAAATTTGGTGTTAAAGAAGGAAATTACTTTATAGGAGAAACAGGAAAGTTTTTCTTAAGATATGTAAGTAAGAAAAATTATTTAAAGTTAGAAGAAGTAAATGTTGAATTTATTTTGAATAAACTAACTTCAAAAACTACAATAGAATTTTTAAATCCTATGATGCGAACAGAGGAGTTAGGGACAGGAATAATTGATAGAACAGGAATGGTAAGTTTTGGAGCTGATAAAGATGGAAAAGCTGTTGTAGATGGAAATCACTCCTATACACATGATGATAAAAGAATTTGGTGGAGAGTTCAAGGAGCAGAAACCTATAAAACAGGAGAAATAGATTATGAAGTTTACAATAAAAATGGAAATTTGTTGTATATAATACGAAAAGATAAGATTTATAATTATTGGGGGATTAGACCTGATCAAGTAAATTATTATATTGGCTTTTCAGAAAATGGTAATATTGATTTAGGGATATATTCAAAATATAGTGGAAATAGAGTTGAAGATACAATTTATTTAGTTGGAGTAAATGAAGAGGGAAGACACATAAGATATGAAGAAATTAATATTATAATAGATGAATTTGAACCTAATGCTTATGGAAAAGTTGTTCCAGTAGAAAATGGAGTAGTAATGGATAATAAAGAACAACAGGTTGGAACAGGAATAGAGAACTTAAAAAATGATATTAAAGAAAATATTTTAATAGATTTAGGAACAAATTTTAGATTTTATTCGAGATTTAGAGGAATTATAGATTGTATAAGTTCAGGTACAGATTTTATATTAAGTAGTGTTGATGATGTAATTATAAAACCAGAAGGAGATAGTACAACAGTTATTTTAGGAAAGTTAAAGCTAGTAAAAGAAACTACAGTTTCAACAGAAATTATAATGAAAGAGGTAACAGATTTATCAATAGAAGCAAGACCAGAATACTATTCTTTAAAGCTTGAGTTAACACCAGAAGAATATAAAAAATTAATAGCAGGAACAAAGTATCAAGTATTTAGACAAGATAATAATTATCATACTTTAAATATAGGAATAGAAGGAAAAAATACTCCATTAATGAAAGAATTGTTGATGGATAAGCCTCTTAATTTTAAAACAACAGGAGCTTCCATTGAAATAAAAATTGAAAATGATATACTGGATTTTGGTAAGATAAATATAAATCAAAACAAGGGAAAGCCAATCATTAGAGAGGGATATACTTATGTAACAGTTGTAGGAAATGAAATAAATGATTTTAGTGTAACTCCAAATAATGAAGAGGAAGGAAATACGGAGATATATTTAAAAAATTCAGATGGAACACTTGATGAAAGTAAAAAATTACAAGTAAGCAAGTTAAAAGCAGAACAGGTATATGAGAAAAAAGAAGAGAGTAAATTAACAAGAATTTATAATTTTAATGGAATTGTAACAGTTCCTTTAGATAGTAATGTTGGAGAATATTTAGGAGAAACAGTTATAAATGTAACTATAATAAATTAAAGGAGAAAAAGATGAGCAATAGATTAAAATTTATATTATTGGGATTAATTTTAACAAATATACAAGCTTTAGCAGAATTACCAAGCTTTACAGATAAAGAAAATTCAGAACACTATTTAACAGGAAACACAGAGGTTGTAGTAAGTGGATTAGATGAAGTTGAAGTAGATTGGACTAATAATGGAATTATAGATGAAAATGGTGAAAGTCCACAAAAAGTTGGGTTTTGGGCAGAGAATGGGAGTACCATAAAAAATAGGGGAAATATATACAGTAGTGATTATAATAGTAAAAGTAAATTTGGTGCTCTTATAGTAGGATGGATTGTGAATGGTTTAAATAGAGTAGACACTCTTGTTAAATTAGAAAATAAGAGTATTTTATTTAATGAAAAAAATGGAACTATTGTAAGTGGAGGATTATTACATAAATTATCTTCAAATGGAATAGGAGGAATAGGTGGTTCTTTAACAGGCGGATATGCTGAGTATCAAAAAAATGTAATATTATCAAATGATTCAACTATTATAAATAGTGGTAAAGTAGGTGATGTAGGAGATAGAGTAGAAGTTTTAGAAATAATAGATGTAGATATTCTAAAATATGCAAATGCAAAATATGAAAAAAATATAATTAATCTTACAAATGGAAGTTTCCAAAATAATATTGATGGATTAGTAGAAGTAGGAAGAGATAGAAATCCTAAATTGACAACATATATAGGGGTATCATTAGCAAATTTAGGAATTCGTTATTATAGAGATATTTCTGCTATAAAAGGAAATGGAACAGTAATAGAAAATACTGGAACTATATTCGTAGGGGGAGATATTTATGAAAATGAAAATGGATTGGAGACAGGAGTAGGATTAGATTTACTTGGAGCTGATTTCTTGGGAGAACATAAAAAATATGGAGTAAATCTTACTGGAGGAATTTTAACTAATACAGGAAAAATAGAAGTAGAAAGAGATTATACTAAAGCTAAATTAAAAGATGGAACAATTATAGATTTAAAATTAATTGCAAATGAAGAAATATTAGGATTAGGATTATTATCTTTTAATAATATGGATGAATATAGTGTTGGAGTAAATTTAGATAATTCTATTTTTGTAAATGATAGTGGAATTATAAAAGTAGGAGCAAATACTAAAACAAATATTTTAGATACTTCTAAGACAGGAGCAATAGCGGTAATAGGAAAAAATAATTCAAACATTAGTTTTAAAGGTAGTAGCAATATTGAATTAGAAGGAACAAATGTCTATATTTCAAATTTAGAAGGAAATAGTACAATAACTTTTGATGGAATAACAACAGTTAATCAAAATATTAATAATGATAAAGTTAATAAAAAATTATTACAAGCGAAGGATACATCTAAACATATAGTAAAAGGTCAATTAGTGATTAATGGTGGTTTTGATAATACAGGAGGAAATATAGAAATTTCAGATGGTGGCTCAATAGAAAATCAAGCTTTAGGACAAATTATTATTCAAGATGAATTTTTATTTAATGAGGATATAAAAATAAATACTTCTAATATGATAGGTTTATCTCAAGAAAAATTAGCAAAATATTCTAATCAATCTTTAATTGTTGCTGGGAATGGGATTTCTGGAGATGGAAAATTAGTTTCAAATAGCTATCTTTTTGATGTAACTGGAAGAAAAGAAAGTATAGAAGAAGAAATAACAAAAGATGTAAATAACAAAGAAGAGATAAAATTAGAAAGTGTAGAGAGGAAAGATTTTACTACAATAGTTGATAATAATGAGCTTGGAAATTTATTAGAAAATTCTTATGAAACTTTAACAGAAACTCAAAGAAGTATTTATGAACAATTAGCTTTAGCAAGTAATGAGAGAGAATTTTTACAAGAATTAGATGAAATTACAGGAAGAAAAAATGTAAATACAATATCTGCTCAAGTTTATGATATAACAAAAGATTTAACAAAAAATTATAGAGAGTTAGTAAAAGATAGTAGGGAAGATGGAGTATCATTTAAATATATTAGTAGTAAATCAGAATTTTCTAATACAGATATAGCTGAAGGATTTAAAAGAGATAGCTATGGGTTAGTTGCAAACTATAATAGAAATCTAAATGAAAAATTAAGAGCAGGATTTGGATTTGGATATTTAAAATCAGATATAGATTATATGCCAAGTGAGAGTAGTAATAAGATAGAAACTTGGAATTTTAGAGGTTATAGTGACTATAATTTTGGTAAGATAAATATATTATCAGATTTTTCTTTTGGATATAATGATATAGAAAATAATAGAATATCAGATGGGATTTTAAATAAAGGAAAAGTAGAAACATATACTTTTGGATTAAATAATTCATTATACAAAGAGATAAAAGTAAATAATAAGCTGATATTAGTTCCAAGTTTAAATTTAGATATGACATACCTTTTACAAAAAAATTATAAAGAAGATAAAGGAGCAGAGTTTAAAGAGAGTGATAATTTTTATATAAGAAGTGGAGTAAATCTTTTAGGAGAGTATAATTTATTTTCTATTAGAAATCATAAGGTAAATTTAAAAATAAATTTAGAATATTCATATGATTTAAATGATAAAGTTGAAGAGGTAGAAGGAAAAATCTATGGATTTAATGACTATATAAAATATGAAGCTAGAGATATAGATAAATCTTCTTTAATTTATGATATTGAATTAAAATATGAGTATCAAAATAATTATTCAATAGGAGTAAAATATACAAAGGAACTTATAAATGATGTTGATAATGAACAGATAGGAATAAATCTTTCTTACAAGTTTTAGATTAGTAACTTTAATATAAACTAAGAAAGTTAAAAAATTCTATAAAATAATAAAGGAGAAAATTTGCTGGATACAACAAAGATTTTCTCCTTTATTTTAAAATTTAATTAAATTAAAATGGGAATTCATCATCATCTTCATAAGGTATCTCTTCTACCTCTTTAGCAGAAGTTTTTGGTGCTGGAGAAGAATACTCAGGCTCATATCCTCCCATAGAGTCTCCGCTTCCTTTAGACTCTAAGAATTCAATTGCTTCTACAAGTACATCATAAGAAGTTCTCTTTTCTCCATTCATCTCAAATCTATTCATTTGAAGTCTTCCATTAACTCCAACTTTTCTTCCTTTTCTAAGATATTCTCCTATAAGTTCAGCAGTTTTACCAAAAGCAACACAGTTAATAAAGTCTGCCTCTCCTTTTGAGAATGGTCTATCTACTGCTAAGGAAAATCTTGAATAAGCCTTTCCACTTTGTCCAAATTTTAATTCAGGGTCTCTAGTAAGTCTACCAACTAAAACGACAACGTTCATATTATTACCTCCTGTTAATTTCTATCACTAATTAATTATAACATATTTTTTATTTTAGTCCAATGTTTTTTAAGAAAAAATTACAAGCAAAATAGTGGTATTTATGATATAATAGTACAGTAAAATTGTATAAGCTAGGAGGCAATAATGGAAAAGAAAAAAGCCGTGCTTTTAGATGTAAGTGCCATAATGTATAGAGCATATTTTGCTAATATGAATTTTAGAACAAAGACAGAGCCAACAGGAGCAGTATATGGTTTTGTTAATACTTTGATGAGCATAATAAAAGAGTTTTCTCCAGATTATATTGGAGCAGCTTTTGATGTGAAAAGAGCTTCATTAAAAAGAAGTGAGATATATAAAGAGTATAAAGCACAGAGAGAGTCAGCACCTGAAGATTTAATAGCTCAAATACCAAGAATTGAGGAGTTATTAGATTGTTATAATATAGAAAGATTTAAGATAGAGGGGTATGAAGCAGATGATGTTTTAGGAACTCTTGCTAAAAATCTTTCAGCACAAGGGGTAGAGGTCTATGTAGTAACAGGAGATAAGGACTTAGCTCAAATATTAGATGAAAATATAAATATAGCCCTACTTGGAAAAGGAGAGGGTGGAGATAAATTTAAAATAATAAGAACAGATGAAGATGTCATAGAGTATTTAGGAGTTCCTTCTAAAAAAATTCCAGATTTATTTGGTCTAATTGGAGATTCAAGTGATGGGATTCCAGGTGTTAGAAAAATAGGACCTAAAAAAGCTATTCCTATGTTGGAAAAATATGAAACATTAGAGGGAATTTATGAAAATATAGATAAGCTTACAGAGATTGCTGGAATAGGAAAATCTCTTGTAAATAATTTAGTAGAGGATAAAGAGATAGCTTTTATGAGTAGAGAGCTAGCTATTATTTGTCAAGATGTTCCATTGGAGTTTAATTTAAAAAATTTAAGCTATGATATTGATAATATAAAACTTTTAGAACTTTTTAAAATTTTAGAATTTAAAGCTTTAATTAAAAAGATGGGGCTTGAAAATGGAGATGAGAAAACACAGGAGATAGAGAAGTCAAAAAGAGTTTCTAAAGAGAGAACTTTTAAAGTAGTAGAGGGAAAAGCAGATATAAAAGATATGGTAAAATCTCTAAAGAAAGTTGATTTAGTAAGTTGCTACTATACTGAATATGGAATTGCTTTTAGTTCTTTTGACAAGGATTACTATTTTCCATTTGAGAAAAAATGTGAAAGTAAGATAGGAGCTAATATCTCTCTGTTTGACCCAACTCCAGTAGTAGAAGATTGTGAAATAAATTGCAAAGAGATACAGGAGTTTTTTGATAATTACAATGGAGAGATTGTCACTTATAATTTAAAAAATATTTTAAATAGAGGAATCAGTGTAAAAAATTGTAAATTAGATATGATGATAGCTTACCATCTTATAAGTTCACAAACTAAAGAAAATGTAGAGCTACCTATTGAGCATCTCACTGGGATAGAATTAGACAACTATGCTGATAAATTTGGAAAAGAGAAACCAGAAAATATTTCTGCCAAAGAGTATGGAAAATATCTATGTCAAAGAACAATGGGACTTTTAGAGTGTTATGATATATTAAAAGAGGAACTAGAGGATAGAAACTTGATGAAGGTATTAAATGAGATAGAGATGCCACTTATAGAGATACTATCTTCTATGGAGATAAAGGGAATAAAAATAGACCCAGAGTATTTTTCTAACTATGAAAAAGAGTTGGGAGATTTAATAGAAAAGTTACAGGAAAAAATTTATGAAGAGGCTGGAGAGGAGTTCAATATAAACTCTCCTAAACAATTAGCAGAGATACTTTTCTTTAAGTTGAATTTACCACCTGTGAAAAAGACAAAGACAGGATTATCTACTGATGAAGAGGTATTAGAAAAGTTAAAAGTTGATGGAGCAGAGATTGCTAAAGCTATATTGGAATATAGAAAATTAGCAAAACTAAAAAATACCTATGTAGATGCTATACCAAAATTGAGAGATGAAAAGGATAGAGTTCATACTACATTTAATCAAATAGGAACTACAACAGGTAGACTATCTTCATCTGACCCTAACTTACAAAATATCCCTGTAAAAACTGATGAGGGAATAAAAATAAGACAAGGTTTTGTTGCTGAAAAAAACTCTGTACTTATGGGAATAGATTATTCTCAAATAGAGTTAAGAGTATTGGCACAACTTTCTGGAGATGAAAATTTAAGAGAAGCTTACCAAAACAGTATGGACTTACACAGTCTTACAGCTAGAAAGATATTTGAACTTTCAGATGAAGAGGAAGTAAGTAGAGAGGAAAGAATTATAGCTAAAACAATAAACTTCAGTATAATTTATGGAAAAACAGCCTTTGGATTAGCAAAAGAGCTAGGAATATCACAAAAAGAGGCCAGTGAATATATAGATAGATATTTTAATCAATATCCTAAGGTAAAGGGATTTGAAAAGGAGATAGTAGAGTTTACAGAAAAACATGGTTATACAGAAACTTTCTTTGGAAGAAGAAGGCTTATAGATGGAATCAACTCTAAGAATAAAAATATAAAAAGTCAAGCGGAGAGAATGGCAGTAAATAGTGTAATTCAAGGAACAGCTGCTGAAATTATAAAAAAAGTTATGATAGAGATTTATAAATATATAAAAGACAGAGATGGAATATCTCTGCTATTACAGGTACATGATGAGCTTATTTTTGAAATAGAAAAAGAAAAATTAGAGATGTATAGAGAAGATATTGAAAAAATAATGAGAGAAAGTGTAAAGTTTGATAGTGTACCTTTGGAGATAAATACTAATATTGGAGTAAACTGGGCTGAAACAAAATAGGAGGGGAGATGTCTTATACCTATAATGTAAAAGAAGAGATACTTAATAATGAAATGATAACAAATATAGAGAAAACTGCTGAAATATCAGCAGTTCTTCTCAGTAAAAATGCTTTTTATGATGATAAAATTGAGCTTAGATTGGAAAATTTAGCTCTAGCAAAAAGAGTATATAAGTTTATAAAAGATATAACTAGCTTAAAAATAGAGATAAAATATCAAATATCTAAGAGGCTAGGGGAGCATAATGTCTATATTATAGTGATACCTAGACAAAAAGGATATAGAGATTTTATAGAGAATATGAAAAGTTTTAGTATGGAGTTAATATTAGCAAGTGAGGATATATTAAAAGGATTTATTCGTGGAATATTTTTATCTTGTGGATATATAAAAGACCCAGAAAAAGAGTATGCACTAGATTTCTTTATGGATAATGAAGAAGCTGCAGATAAATTATATAATTTACTTTTATCTAAAGATAAAAAAGTATTTAAAACTATGAAGAGAAATAAACCGTTAGTATATCTTAGAAATTCAGAAAATATTATGGATATAATGGTAATGATAGGAAGTATTCAATCTTTTTTTAAATATGAAGAAACTACAATGATAAAGGATTTAAAAAATAAAACTATCAGAGAGATGAACTGGGAAGTAGCTAATGAAACTAAGACCTTAAATACAGGAAATAATCAGATTAAAATGATAAAACATATAGAAAAAGAGATGGGTTTAAATTCTCTAAGTCCTGTTTTAGAAGAGATAGCTCATGTGAGATTAAATAATCCTGAGAGCACTCTTCAAGAGATAGCCGAGATGGTAGGAATATCAAAATCTGGTGTAAGAAATAGATTTAGAAGAATAGAGGAGATTTATAATAATCTAAAAAAAGAAGAAACTGAGGAATAAGTATGAGAGTAATTGAAAATATATTTGAGTTAGAAGAAAATTTACAAGAGAGCTATGTAGCTATAGGAACATTTGATGGGGTACATTATGGGCATCAGAAATTGATAAGAAATGCTGTGGAAAAAGCCAAGAAAAATGGTGGGAAATCTGTAGTGTTTACTTTTTCAAGTCATCCTATGGAACTTATAGATATCTCAAGAGCTCCAAGAGTGATAAATACAATAGAGGAAAAACTCTATCTATTGGAAAATATGGGAGTGGACTGTGTAATTTTACAATCTTTTACAAAAGAGTTTGCTAATTTAACAGCAGACGAATTTGCTGATATTTTAAAAGAAAAGGTTGGAAGTAAGGAGATTTTTGTAGGATTTAATTTTTCTTTTGGAGAGGGAGGAAAATCTAAAACAAAAGATTTAATTAGACTAGGAGAAGAGAGAGGAATTCTTGTCCATGAAATCCCAGCTGTCTATGTAGATGGAGATTTAATAAGCTCAACTTTTTTAAGAAATAGAATTTTGCATGCTGATATTGCAGAGATAAATAGATATTTAGGACATAGATTTCTTATAATGGGAGAAGTAGTACATGGTAAAAAAATAGCAAGAGAGTTGGGATTTCCTACTGCCAATATAAAGATATCTACAAGATTATATCCTAAAAATGGAATATATGGGGCTAGAGTGAAGATAGAAGGGGAGGATTTTTACCGTGATGGAG
>ENA-UPWN01000615-UPWN01000615.1-human-gut-metagenome-genome-assembly--contig:-NODE-615-length-17306-cov-7.156713_pt1 | contig 17306 bp, 10 predicted proteins | sample MGYA00250050_ERZ773377 | MGnify/ENA primary metagenome ERZ773377 (study PRJEB29103, sample SAMN06112008) | human gut metagenome | biome: human gut; feature: ankylosing spondylitis patient; material...
GCCAGGCGGAGCCGACCGCGCCCCGAAGTACTCACGCCGTCCGGACGAAGGAGGTCTCATGGCACGCGTCAAGCTCAAATTCAAACTGGCGGGAAAGACCGCGCTCGAACTTCAGCACCTCCTTGAGGCCGGAGCGGACGAGCTGGCGCCGGCGTTGACCGAGGCGATCCTGGACGCGCTCGAAAAGGGCGAGCTCGACATCAGCATCAAGGCGAAGGCGCCGAAGAAGGCTGAGAAGGACGAGAAGGCCGGGAAGGCTGAAAAGCCGGCGAAGGCCGAAGCGTCTGAGAAGGCTCCGGCGCCCGAGAAGATGCCGGCGAAGAAGCCTGCGGCCCCGAAGGCGGCCGAACCGGCTGCTCAGGCCGAGCCCGCCGAAGCGCCCAAGGCACCGAAAGCGCCGAAAGCGCCGAAAGCGCCGAAAGCAGTGAAGGCTCCCAAAGCCGAGAAGGTCGAAAAGACCGAAAAGCCCGTGAAGGCGAAGGCGCCTGCGAAGGCTCCGGCCGAGGCCGTCGCGGTGCCCAAGGCTCCCGCAGCGAAGCCGACGCCGAAGGCTGCCGCGAAGCCTGCGGCGAAGGTCGCCGCCGAAGCCAAGCCCAAGGCCGCCAAGGCGGTCGGTACCGCCAAGCGCGCGAAGCCCGTACCCAAGTCTTGATAGACCTCCGTCGGGCGGGCGTAGACCGCCCGGCGCAGGCGTCGGAAACCATCCGGGGCGTCCGTCGAAAAGTGCCGACGGACGCCCCGTTTTTACGGGGATCTCCAATTGCAAAGAGCGTTGAAAACGCGCGAAATATCGGGCTCTCTGTGTTAAAGTTTCGCGGATTATGACGGCGCTTTCGGCGCCGTTTTCCGAACCACTTCGTGAGTGCGGCGTCCGCCAAACTGACCCGTGCTCAGAACCCCAACGAAACTAAGTGATGACGAACGACATTTTCACGAAGAAGACGCCGCTGGTTCTCGCGGTCGGCGCTGCGCTCAGCCTGGGCGTGCAGACGGCTTGGGCCGCTGATGAAGAACCGACGCACCATGCACTCACGCTCGGCGACGGGAAGAACAACACGTTCCACAGCGTCATCGACAGTGAAGAGTCGTCGATCACGCTTCCGGATGATTTCCAAGATTATTTCAACGATCAGGCCCAGGACGACGATGGCAAGTGGGCGAAGGGGGACGTCATTGATGTCAAGGGCGTGACCGGCACTTCGACCATCGACAGCGTCACGATCAAGACGAACGGCTCGCTGACGATCGGATCCAATGTCGGCGCGCTCGTTTTCGACAAGGCCACGGTCAAGAACATCAACATTGAAGGCGGCACGTTCTCGAATGGTTCGGTGACGTACCTTGAGGGCGCGTCCCTCACGGCGACGGGCGGCACGTTCAAGAACACCGGCACCCTCAAGGTCGGCATCGATTACGTTCCCGTGACTTCTGGCGACGATGCTGCGGGGGAAGAAGAGGTAACTCTCAACGGCGATTCCCTGACCATGAAGGTCGGCGGTACGACCGCCTTCACGAACTCCGGCACGATTGAGTTGGGTAATGGCGTGAACTTCGACCTCGAGTTCAAGAACCCCACCTCGTCCCAAGCCGGAGACGGGGAGAATGCTGACAAATACACCGCTGGTTCGTTCGACAACAGCAAGGGGAAGATCGTCGTCGGTACGGGGACGTTCACAATTGCGGCCAGCACGGTGAAGGAAGGCGAGCCCGAGAAAGAGGTGGTCTACGACGAAAAGCCGGATGATCTGCCTACCTACAGCATGGGCACCATCATCGTCAACGGCGGCAAGCTCGTCAATGAAAATACGGGCTACCTCGTTGTCGGCGAGAAGGAAAATGAGGATGACGAGAATGTACCGGATCCCGTCCGCAACACGCTCGTCGACTTCGGTGACGTCACGCTCAACAACGGCGCGTTCGAAAACGTCGAGAACGCCCGCGAAACGGGTGGTACCCTGACGCTCCGCGGTGAAAACGCCTCGGTCTCCATTGCGAAAAATGCAGTTTCTGAGTGGGATGCGGTCGTCATCAATCACGCGGCGCCGGACACGGAGGTCACGGCTCAGGATACGAATCCGAAGGGCATTTCCGTCGCAGCAAAGGGTGAGCTCACGATCGGTGCCATCACTCTCCAAAACTTGGCGAAGTTGGAAACAGAAGGTCAAGAGGAGGGGAAGGCCCCCAATCTTGCCGAATACATCACGGTGGCTACGGATGGTTCCGACAAAGGGTCCGTGACGGTGACCGACTCGATCACCATCAAGAATCTCCGCGATACGGCAGCGGAGGGTGCTGCGGATCGCACGTTCTATGTCAGCGCCAAAACCCTGAAGGCCAGCCTTATCGACATCGCTGGTGCTTCTCTCTCGATTGAGAACACGATTGATCTTGCCGATACCGACGGTCAGAAGCGCAACTCCTTCTCGTGGGAGACGTACAAGGAAGACTCTCAAGACGAGAAGCCTAGCGTTGATCTCACGAAGAATTCCATCTTCAAGGAAGTGAAGACCGGCGACGTCGCGACGCTTGACATCACCGGCTACGACGCGACCTGGACGGCCAATGATGACGAGGATAAGAAGGAAACCGATCCTGCCGGCGAGTGGACTCTCGCGTCGATCGGCGAGGTGAGTGCAAAGGGTACGTCGAAGATCAACCTCCACGACATCCGTACGACGTCCGAGGATGAGTCGGCTGATCCCAAGACGCCGACCTACACGGCGAACGTCAGCTCCATCAGTCTTTCCGAAACGTGGTACAACGCCACGGCCGATGTCCAGAAGAACCACATTGAGGCTCCGGAAGACTTCGAAGGCGCGACCACGGATGAGGGTTACGTTGAGGAAACGTACAACAAGGTGATTGAAGAAGTCACCAGCTTCATCAAGCCGACGACTGTTCAGAAGCTCGAGAACACGATCGACAGCTCTGACCTCAACATCGGCACCCTCAGCATTTCGAAGCCCGCTGAAACAATCGATTTGAGCGACGACTTTGAAACGAGCGACGGCTATGAGATTCCCAAGGATGAGGACGGCAAAACCCTCGAAACCGTGACCGTCTCGACTGGCGATGTCCAGCACACCGCCGTGACGCTCAACATCACGGACAGCCGTCTGCGCATCGGCAAGTTCACCCAGGAAACCGGTACGCTCACCATCGGCGGTGAAACGACCTCGGGCCAAGTCAGCGAAGTCGTCATCGACTCCGTGTCGAAGATGGACGGGGAGTTCACGTTCAACGGTGGCCTCCTTGCTCTCAACGCGAACTCGATCGACCGTGACGAACTGCTCGGCTTCTTCGGCAAGGAAGACGGCGGCGAAGGCGTTGCGGCCCTGACGAAGGACGACAAGCTCCTCTACATCGGCAGCACGGTCACCTTCGGCGAGAACGCGCGTGTTGGCTTCGGGACCTCGGCCCCGACCGGCGAAACCTTGGCGGATGACGACGAGGCGGATGATGCGGCGCAGACCGGTTCGAAGGTCGTCATCGACGCCGGCACGACGATCGCCTTCAACGCCCGCGTCTTCAATTCGAACGGTCTCCTTGCGGGTACCGGCGATGGTGCCACGTTGGTCTTCAATGTGGATCCGAATGCGGTCGACGGCAAGAAGATCAAGTTGGTCAGCGAAAACACCAGCGTGGGCGCCTTCAACCTCACGCAGGGCTTCACGATTGTGGACAAGAACGACAACGTCCTCGACGGCGATGAAGCCTTCGACGCGTCCGGCGTCTCGATCGATGCTGCCTGGGGGCTCACCGGTGACAACTTGGTCTACGTCAACGACAAGGGCCAGATCATCATCGGCGACACGAACGAGGACGGCAAGGTCACGACGGCCGACTTCTCGCTTCTCTCCGACGTCGCCGCGAAGGGCCTCGTCGACGACGTGCTCGCCGGCAACCGCACGAACGAGACCGCGGACCGCTACCTCATCAACCGTCTCCTGATGAACGTTCACCAGAAGAAGGACGACAGCGACACCATCGCCGACTACTCCGTTTCCGAGGCCGTCCGCGAAATCAACTCGATGACGCAGTTCGCCGCCGTCTCGGCCTTGAAGGCGATGACGGTCGACTTCTCGGGCTACGTCCAGGACCAGATCGAGCACCACGCCTACACCATCCCGCACGAAATGCGCGGCTGGTGGGTGCAGCCGATCGGCGCGCGCTTGAAGACCGACGATCTCCGCGCGGGCAACCTCACCACGGGCTACTCGCTCGACACGTACGGCATCATGGGCGGCTACGACTGGACGGTCCCGAACGGCGACATCTGGGGTATCGCGGCCTCGTACCAGTCGGGCGACGCCGACGGCGAAGGGAACGCCCTTGCGATGACGAGCGACGTCTCCGCGACGAGCTTCCACATCTGGGCGGCCCGCCACATCGGCGATCTGCGCGTGATGGGTGCGTTCACGTACATGAAGTCGGACGCCGACGCCACGATGTCGACGTCGCTGGGTTCGCTCTCTTCGGATGAGCTCGCCGCGACGGCCGTCTCCTTCGGCATGCGCGCCGATCTCACGAAGACCTACGGGAACTTCAAGCTCGTGCCGCACGCCGGCGCTCGCGTCTCGATGGTCGACATGGACGACTTCACGGTCACGTACCAGAACACCTACGAAGCCTTCAAGTACAGCGAAGACAAGGCCTGGATCTTTGAAGTGCCCGTGGGCGTCACCGCGGCGACGTCGTTCGAGTACCAGCGCTGGAACGTCCAGCCCTACGTCGACCTCACGGTGCGCGGCCGCTTCGGCGACACCGACGCCACCACGACGGTGACGGGCGTGGGTTCGGGCGTCTCCGACAAGGTGAAGTACGACGTCTCGGGCGACGTGATCGGCGATCTGCGGGTCGGCTACATGTCCACATTCCAGAACCTCAACCTCGGCATGAGCTACGGGTTCTCGGCGGGCGACGCCGGCCGCCAGAACCACACGTTCGAGGCGACGCTGCGAATCGACCTCTGATGGGGTCTGAGGGCGGCGCTCTGAAAAGAAGCGCCGCAGCGTGAAAAGCCGAAGGCTCTCCCGGCAGCGGGCGGGCCTTCGGCGCGTTTGGGGGATGACGTTTTGACTCTCCCGCCGGGGCAGCCCGGGGCCGCCGGAGATCCTTCAGCTCCGGTCACAAGTTCTTGACGCGGGCAACCTCCCGAAGCAGTCCGGAAACCGGCGTTTTCTGTGCTTCTCACGGTACTCCTCTACAATGCAGGGGATTTCACAGATCCACCGTCCAACCGCCCGCCATGACATCTCCCCGCCTCCGACAACTCCTCTTCGCCGTGAGCCTGGCGGCTCTCGCGGCCGGCACGGCCCCCGCGGTCAGCCTCGCGGCCGATGCCGACCCGCAGCCCTCAGTCGACGCGGCTGATCCGGCTGATCCGGCTGAAGGCGGAGCCGACGCCCCGGTCGACCCGATCGAGGCCGACCGCCTGGCGGGCGAGGAAGCGCTCCGCAGGGGCGAAGCCGAAGCGATGACGGTGGGCGAACAGAAGGCCGATCAGGCCGATCACGCCGACGACGGCGCGGACGAGGAAGGCGCCGAGAAAACCGACAAGACCGCTCAACCCGACAAGGCCGCCCGACCTGAAACCTCCTCCGTCACCGCAGCCCCCGCTGCCGCCAACCTGAGCCCCTTCAGCGTTCAGGTGAAGGGCCTTCAGGGCGCGGTGTTGGAGAACGTCAACGCGCACCTCATGTCGGTTCCGAAGGACATCACGGTGCGCGGCCGCTACCGCACGCGCGTGCGCCAGGCGATCCGCGAGGGTCTCCGCGCGCTCGGGTACTACCACGCGACGATCAAGCTCACGTGGGAGCAGGGTGAGAACGGCAAAAAACGCGGGAACGTGCTTTTGGCGGAAGTGACGCCGGGCGAACCCATGCGCCTCCAGGAGGTGAACGTCAACGTGACGGGGGAAGGCGGCGAGGACCGCACGTTCCAGCGGCTTCTGCGCCGTGCCGCGAAGCCGGGCGCGCGCGTCGACCACGGTCAGTACGACACCTTCAAGCAGCAGCTCCAGGCGGTGGCGCTGCAGCGCGGCTACTTCGACGCCGAATTCAAGAAGAGCCAGTTGGCGGTCGCCCCCGACCTCAACGTGGGCTTTTGGAACATCGACTACGACACGGGGATCCGCTACCGCTACGGCGAAGTGCAGTTCCAGGGGTCGCAGATCGAAGAGGCGTACCTCCGGAACCTTCTTCCCTTCCAGACGGGCGAACACTACGACGCGGAGAGCGTCGCGGAGATGAACCGGCGTCTCGCTGAAACCGGCTGGTTCTCGTCCGTCATGGTGGCGCCCGACTGGGAGGCGGCGCAGAAGCTTCGCGAATCGGGTGAGGAAAACGTCCTCCCGATGACGGGCGTCGTCTCGCCCGCCACGAAGAACAGCGTCGAAGTCGGCGTGGGCTTCGCGACGGACGTGGGGCCGAGGCTCCAGACCACGTGGACGCGCCCCTGGGTGAACGAAAAGGGCCACAGCTTGAAGGGCACCCTCAACCTCTCCGCCTACGAGCAGATTCTGGACGGGGTCTACAAGATCCCGAAGGTCGAGAACCCCTTGACGGAATACTGGCAGATCCAGTCCGGCCTCAAGGCGACGAACCTGAACGACACGGACTCGAAGTCGGTGACGTTCATGGGCGCGCGCTACTGGGAGCTCGAATCCGGCTGGCAGCGCTCGGTCGGCTTGAAGTGGTCGTACGACGACTTCAAGCAGGGCGAAGAGATGCACAAGACGATGCTCCTCTACCCGGGCATCACGCTCTCGCGCTCGCGCACGAAGGGCGGGCTCATGCCCCGTTGGGGCGACAGCCAGCGCTACACCTTGGACGTCTCCAACACCGCCTGGGGGTCGGACGTCGATTTCGTCGCCTTCAACGCGTCGGGGGCTTTGATCCGCACGTACGGACGGAAGAACAGGTTCGTCCTTCGCGGAAGCTTCGGCTGGATCGAAACGAACGACTTCGACCGCGTGCCGCCGGATCTGCGCTTCTTCGCCGGGGGCGACCGAAGCGTGCGCGGCTACGACTACAAGTCGATTTCGCCCGAAGACGAGAACGGTGACCTCACCGGTGCGGCGCGTCTGCTCACCGGTTCGATCGAGTACCAATACAACGTCACCGGGAAGTGGTGGGGAGCCGTTTTCTTCGATGCGGGCGAAGCCGTGAACGACTTCAAGGATCTGGAACTCAAGAAGGGCGCGGGCGTCGGCATCCGTTGGGAGTCGCCGGTCGGTCCCGTCAAGCTCGACCTCGCGATGCCCGTCGGCGACCCCGACCACAAGGGCGTGGCGTTCTACATCGGCCTCGGGCCTGAATTCTGATCAAGGAGCGAAGAACCATGCTGCGTGTCATCCGCTGGATCGTCCTGACGCTCCTTCTTCTGACGGTCCTCCTGATCGCCTTCGTCGCCTGGGGCTTGGGCACGAGCTCCGGCCTCACGACGCTCGCGCGCTTCGGCGCGGGCTACGTCCCGGGCGCGGCGCTGGAGCGCGTCGAAGGGAACCTCGGGGACTTCACCCTCATCGACGCCGCCTACGAGATGGAGGGCGTCACGGTGAAGGTGGGCCGCGCGAGGCTCGCCGTCGACCTCGGGGCCCTCTGGAACAACCGACTCATCATCGAGGCCGTGGAGGTTGCCGACGCGGACGTCGCGGTGGACACCGCCAAGCTCCCCGCCTCGGAACCCGCGGCGGACGATGCCTCCGCCACCGCCGTCGCGATGCCCGAAGGCTGGGCGGCGACCCTGAACGCGCTCACGCTCACCAACATCCACGCCTCGGTCGACGGGACCGACGTGCGGTTGGGGAGTTTCACGACGGGTGCGGACTTCCGCGGGAACGACCTCACGGTGCTGCCGACCACCCTGACCGAGCTCGCCGTGCTGCTGCCGCCCGCCGCCCCGGTCGAGGCGGCCCCGGTTCCGGAGGCCCCCAAGACCCTCAAGTGGCGCCGTCCCGGCGAAGACGAGGCGGGCGCGCGGGTGGACCCCGCGACGCTCCCGCCCTTGGTCGACATGCCCGCGCTCCGCGCGGTCTTCGAGAAGCCCCTTTTGGCGAGCCTCCCTGAGGTGACGATTCCGCTCGGCGTGAAGGCGGAGAGCATCGACGTCGCCCAAGTCGTCGTCCGCCAGCGGGTGGAAGGTGCATCGGGTGATTCGGCTGAAGCCGAACCCGCGACCTTGGTGAACCTCCAGGCCGCCGCGATCGAAGACCTCCGCGTCACGACCGATCCGGAAGTCTCGATCGGAAGCCTCAAGCTTGAAACCCCCGAGGGCGCCGTGACGCTCTCGGGCGGCTGGACCCTTCACGACGACTGGAAGGGGAAGGTCGACTTCAAGGCCGACCTCCGCGAAGCGGCCTTTGCGCGCGTGGGCGTGCGGATGGAAGACCTGTCGCTGCGCGCCATGACCCGCGAAGAGCAGACGGCGCTCGCCCTGGGCGACGCCTCGAAGCTCTCGGGCGGCGTCGGCACCGAGCCCGTGGGGCTCGAAGCGACCTTGGAAGGGAGCCTCGCCGGGCGCTTGGCATTGAACCTCGCCATGACGGGCGGGGCGGACGCGCACGTGCTTCTCGAAGCCGTGCCGGGCGAGCCGGGGCTCCCCTTCCTCATCGACGCGGAACTCCCGCGCGCGGCGCTCCGGATCCCTGCCCAGACGGCGCCGACCGCCCAGTCTGATCAGACCGCTCAGGCGGAGTCCAAGGCCGCCGCCGCGGCGGAAGCCTCCGAACCCGCCGAATCCACTAAGCCCGCTGAACCCGCTCAGGCCGCCCTGTCCACCCCCACGGAAAACACGCCCACGGAAAAGTCTTCCGAATCTTCGGACGCCCCGCAGACCTCCGCCCAGGAGGACGGCGGCGCGGCGTTGGAGAACCTCCGCATCCGCTTCGAAGGCCGCGCCGACGACTGGAAGGGAGCGCTCACCGCGTCCGTGCGCGCGTCGCTCCCCGGCACGCTTGCGACCCCCGTCGCGGCCGGGATCGAAGGCGCCTTCTCCGGGTCGCTCGCGGGCGCGAAGATCGAACGCTTCGACGCCGTGCTCCCCGAAGGCCGCATCAAGCTCAACTTGGACGCCGCCTGGGGTCAGCAGCTGGACGCCACGGGGCGCTTTGAGACGGACAAGATCGACCTCAAGCCCTACGTCCCGCAGGTGCCCTCGGCCTTTGCGGCCGGGTTCGACTTCAAGGTGCGCCTGCGTTCGAACGGGCACTGGCGCGTGGGCGTCGAGGGGCTCAACGTCGAGAGCGAACTCCAGGGCGCGCCCGTCAAGGTGGCGGGCGACGTCGCGATGTCGAGCCGCGGCTGGGCCGCGCTCTCGGGCGTGGAGCTCCGTCTCGGGCGCAACGTCGTCTCCGTGAACGGGGTGCTCCGCGGCCTTCAGGCGGTCGACCTCGAGGCGAAGCTGAACGTCCCGGGTCTGGAGAACACGCTCCCCGGCCTGGCCGGGAAGGCCTCCGGCCATCTCGCGCTCCGCGGGCCGACGCTCCGCCCCGAGGTCGACGCGGACATCCGCGCCGAAGGCATCCGCTACGGGAACGTCTCGATCGGGAACATTCAGGTGAAGGGCGACGTGCATCCGCGCACGAAGGCCTCGATCAACCTGAAGGACCAGGAGGCCCTGCGCCGCGCAGTGGAAGCCTTCGAAAAGCTCGACGCCGTGACCCAGTTCGAGCGCGCGTTCTCCGCCGCCGAAATGGAGGGGACGATCCGCATCGCGCTCTCTAACCTTCAGGTCGAGCCGGAAGCGGCGGCCGCCCCTGCGGCCGACGCTGCTGCGGACACGAACGCCAACACCGACGCCGCCAAGGTCGGCGAAGCCGACGCAGCGCTCCGGAAGGCCGAGGCCGACGCCGAGAAGCTGCGCGCCGAGGCGGATGCGGCGGAGGACGGTGCCGACGCCGCGGACGACGAGACGGCATCCTTGGTCGCGTACGACTCGATCGTGCTCGCGACCTCCGGGCGCGAATCCGCCCACACGATCACCCTCACGGTGAAGGGGCGCCCGGTCTCGCTCGACATGGCCTGGTCGGGGGCGTTGGACCGCAACACCTTCGCGTGGAAGGGGATGTTCGAGAAGGGCGTCATCACGACCCCCGCGGGCGACTGGACGCTGCGCGAACCCTCCGCCATGCGTTTCGACCCGGCGAAGAGCGAACTCGCGTGGGATCCCTCGGCCTGGACCCACGCGCACGCGTTGGTGACGTTCCCCGAGACCGTGCGGTTGGGGACGAAGGGCGTCCTCAAAGTCCGCCTGGAGGAACTGAACCTCGAGGTCCTGCAACCCTACTTGAAGCGCCGCGAGCGCCTCTCTGGGCACGTCAAGGGCGAATTCAAGGCGGATTGGGACATCGACAAGAACGTCATTCCGAACGCCGACAGGGCGTTCGACGCGGACGGGCTCGCGTACTCGACCCGCGTCGACGGCGTGCGCCTCCCGGTGACGCTGGAAGCGCTTCGACTCACCGGCACCGTGCGCCCCGAGCACGCGGTGCTTGGCTGGACCGTGAAGCCCGAAGGGACGGGCGGCGTCGAGGGGAACCTCACGATCGAAGACCCCGCGGGCGAGCGCCGCATGAAGGGCCGGGTGGTCGTCTCGGACATGACCCCGGTGCTCCTGAAGCCGCTTCTCTCGAAGGGCGAGCGCGCCGAAGGCGTTTTCGCGGCGGACCTCACCGCGGGCGGGACGTTGGAAGCCCCGCGCATCTGGGGCGACCTCACCCTGAAGGGCGTCGAACTCGACGCCGGGTTCGTGCCCTTTGAAATGAATCCGAGCGAAATCGCGCTCCGCTTCGAAGGGGACCGCTCGACGCTCACGGGCCGCATCAGTACGGCCGAAGGCGACCTCATCCTCGACGGCCGGGCCTCGTGGCCCACGGCCGAAGACTGGACCGCGTCGGTGCACGCCGCGATGGCGGAGGACGCGAAGGACGGTAAAGGTAAAGGCGGTAAGGGCAAGCTTCGCATCACGCTTCCGCCCATGATCGACCTCGACCTTCTCCCCGACGTGCGCGCGAGCGCCGACAAGAGCGCCGTGATTCTCTCGGGGCGCGTCGACGTGCCGCGTGCGCGCGTCACGGTCGAAGAGCTCCCTGCCTCGACCGTCGACGTCTCGAAGGACGAGGTGGTGCTGGACGAGAACCTCAAACCCGTCAAGGAAGCCTCGGCGCCGTTCCCGCTGAAGAGCCGCATCGCGGTCGGGATCGGCGACGACGTCCGCATGGACGCCTTCGGGCTTCAGGCGCGCCTCACCGGCGAACTCTTCGTCCTTCAGGACGAGCGCGGCCTGGGGTTGAACGGCCAGATCAAGGTCCCGGGCGGGCGCTTCCACGCCTACGGTCAGGACCTGATCGTGCGCGACGGCTCGATCGTCTTCGGGGGCGATCCCACGAACCCGAACTTCCGCATCGAAGCCATCCGCAACCCGGACGTGACCGAGGACGGCGTGACGGTCGGCGTGCGCGTGACCGGCACCGCGGCGTCCCCGAAGGTCGAGCTCTTCTCCGACCCGACGAAGCCCCAGCAGGAGATGCTTTCGTATCTCTTGCGCGGTCAGGGTCTGGAAGGGGGGTCCGGCGAAGACAACTCCGCCATGACGAGCATGCTGGTGGGCTTGGGCGCCGCCACGGGCGGGCAGGTCCTCGGCAAGATCGGCGACGTCATCGGGATCGAGGATCTGGGCGTCGACACGACGGGCGTGGGCGACAGCGCGCAGGTCGTCGTGAGCGGCTACATCCTCCCGGGGCTGCAGTTGAAGTACGGGATCGGGATCTTCGATTCGTTGGCGACGTTGACGCTTCGCTACCGCTTGATGCCGAGGCTCTACCTCGAAGCGGTCTCGGGCGTGAGTCAGGCCTTGGACCTCCTCTACAGGTTCGAGTTCGATTGATCGGGAAACTGGGGAAACGGGCGGCCGACGCGGAAGCGGGGCCGCCCGTTCGGCTTGGGTGGCCGTGGATGGGGTGCTTAGTCAAATCCATTTGACTAAAATTCATTTGATAAAACTCATTGACCAAACATCTCATGGGAAACGAATTCATCGGCAGGTCGGCGGAGCTCGACAGGGTCCGGAGGTTTTTGGACGATCCGAAGCACGCGCTGGGCGTGGTGTACGGGCGCCGCCGCATCGGCAAGAGCCGTCTGTTGACGCAAGCCCTACGAAAAGGCGGTTGTCCCTCGGTTTTCTTCGAGTGTCGGCAGAGTTCCGATCGCGACAATGCCGATAAGCTCCTGGCCGCCATGGAGGTCCAGTTGGGCTTGCCCCGGATGGCGTTTCAGCGGATGGAGGAGGTGTTGGAGTACCTCTTCAAGTACGCCGAAGAACGGCCGCTGGTGTTGGTTTTGGATGAGTACCCCCATCTTCAGAAGCTGATCGCCGGCGGCGACGGCGTCATTCAGGGGCTCGTCGATCAGTACGAGGGGAAGTCCAAGCTCAAAATCATCTTGTGCGGGTCCCATATGGACATCATGCGGAGCCTGGTGGAGCATGCCGCGCCGCTCTACGGGCGCGCCGGACTGGTTCTGCACCTCAAGGCTTTGGATTACTGCGAGGCCTCCGCCTATTTCCCGACATTCTCCAACGAAGACAAGGTGAGGCTTTACGCCGCCTTCGGCGGCAGCCCCGGGCTGCTCCGCCACATCGACCCCGGGAAGACCGTTCGTGAAAACATCATCGATGTCTTCATGGAGCCCGACGGCGTCGGCACGACTTTGACGGACATGCTCCTGTCGGAGCTCTCCAAGGTTGAGAAAGCCAACCTGGTTCTCTCCGCTTTGGCGACGGGGCCTTTGAGGTTCTCCGAGCTGCTGGCCAAAACCGGTATGGAAAGCTCACCCGTCCTCGATTACGTCCTCAAAAAGCTGGACAAAATGGAGGTTGTCCGCAAGGAGTTCCCCATCAATGCGAAGAACGACAGGCGGCGAACCTTCTACAGCATCGGTGATCTGCCGATGCGCTTTCACCGGCGCTTCGTCGAGCCCAATATGGACAACGTGAACTATTCGGGCGCGCAGGCGGCGTATGACGCTGCGGTGGAGGAAGAATTCGAGACGCAGTATGTGCCGCAGGTCTTTGAGGAGATCGTCAAGCAGTTTCTGATTCGCCGCAACCGTGCGGGCAAAATGCCGGTTCGGATCGACGACATCGGTACGTACTTCTACAACCTGCCCGAGCTCCGGAAGAACGGGCGGTTCGACGTGGTGACGCTCGACAAAGACGGCTGCGTCTGCTACGAGGTGAAGTTCCGCAACCATCCGATGACGCAGGCCGAAGTGGATGCCGAGAAGCTGCTGGTCGCCAAGTCGCCGTTGGTCTGTACGCGCTTCGGTTTCGTCACCAAGGCGGGATACGAAGGCGTCGCCCCGAGCCCCGATCTGACGCTCTGGACCCTGGACGACCTCTACGATCCCGAGAACTTCTGACGCCTTTCCGGCCGGTAGGAGCATGAAGAAAAGCCCCGCGGACCTGATGTCTGCGGGGCTTCTTCGAAGATCGGGCGGGCCTCCGCCGGAGGCCGCGCTGCCCGGTCTTACTGCTTCGCGTCAACCGGCGCGATCGACTGCGCTTCGAGGACGCGGATGTTCGTGCGGAGCTGTTCGAGTTCCAACTGCGCCTTGTCGCGGGCGAGTTCGGCGCGGGCCTTTTCCTGCGCGACGCTGTTTTCAACCTGCGCGCGCTTGGCTTCGACCTCAAGGCGCTTCAGCTCGATCGAGAGTTCGCGCTCCTGGTCGGAGTAGGCGTCCAACTTCGCCTGACGTTCGGCCTTGGCCTTGGCGAGCTCGGCCTCGCGCTGCGCGCGGATGCGCTCCGCCCGGGCGCGTTCGACCTTCGCCTTGTTTTCGGCCTCCTGCTTCGCCTTCTGCTGCGCGGCCTGCGCCTTCTGGCGGGCTTCCGCGCGGGCGCGGGCTTCGGCTTCGATCTGTTCCTGCTGCTGCTTGACGGCCTGGATGTTCGCGTCCATCTGCGTGCGGTAGATCGCCGCTTCCTCAGCGGACAACTCCGAGACGGCCGCCGAGGCGGGAAGCGCGAAGCTCATCGCCGCGGCGAGCGGGAGGAGGACGCCCAACGTCTTCTTCATCATTTTCAAATCCTTCCTGACTTCTTACTTCGGGCAACCGTAGGGGTTGTTCGGCTGAATGCGGGTTTCGGCGGGCGTGGGCGCGACGAGGATCGCGGTGCCCGTCTTGAATTCGCAGGGCTGACCGACCTGCGTGGACTGGAACATGCGCCCGGCGCTCGTCTTGTAGATCAGCTGCACGCCGTCGACGTACGAGGTCGAGCCCGACCCCGAGGCGGCGTCGCCCGCAAGACCACCCACCACGGCGCCGGTGCCGGCGCCCACGAGCGTGTTGTGCGTGTTGGAGTCGACCGCCTGGCCGACGAGCGCCCCGGCAATCGCGCCCAGGATGGCGCCCGTCGTGCGCGCGCGGCTCCCCGCGCTCGAATTGTCCACGGCGACCTTGGCCGGGTTGATCGCGAGGATTTCCACCGTCGTCACCTCCTGCGCGCGGTTGACGCCGGAGGTCGAGTAGGTGTCGGCACGATAGCGCTGACCGTCGGCGGCACAGCCCGCGAGGGTAAGCGAGACCGCGCAGAGAATCGGGAGGAGGATGGTCTTCTTCGACATTGGAACAACCTTTCTTATGGAGAGAAAAGCGGACGAATCGGTATTCGTCCTGATCTTCAAGGCTCACCATACTACCGAAGAGCGGGGAGGGACACGGGGCTTCGTTCGTTTGAATCGTGCTTTGGTATCACTTTGTTGCGCTTGAGCCCACGAAATCGTCATCCTGCGCCGCATCGCCGGTGAATCTTTGACCGCGCTTTCACGAAAGGCCCGGGGGCGGTTAGGATTCGGCAAACACCACCCGTCGGCCGGGACGAATCTTCGTCTCCGACCGGGCGGGTTTCCCGCAACCTTCCACGCAACTCTTTCCCATGACGCCGACCGCACCGTCCGAGGATCCTCTGCGCAACGCCGACGACGCCGACGCACCCGCCCGGGCGTCGGCCGAGCTCAACGGGCTCACCGCGCTCTCGGCGCTTCTCGCCGTCACGCTCGTGATGCGCGGTCCCGTCACGATGGTGGGGCCGCTCGGGCCGGAACTCTCCGCGCTTCTTTCCCTCACCCCGGCCGACTTCGGGGTCCTCACCGCGCTTCCCATCGCCCTCTTCGGGTTGGGGAGCTTCGCCGCGGCGCCGCTCGCGGGCCGCTTCGGGCTCCGGCAGGGGGCGGCGCTCGCGGTGCTTCTGGTCCTCCTCGGGACCTTCGCCCGCGCGGTGCCCTCATGGTGGCCGCTCCTCGCGGCGACGGGCGTCGCCGCGCTCGGGATCGCGATCTTGAACGTCCTCATCCCCGTCGTCATCAAGACGGCGTTTTCGGGCTCGGTCGGGCGCGTGATGGGGATCTACACGGGGGTCGTCGGCCTCTCGGGCGCGTTGGGCGGCCTCACGGCCGTGCCGCTCGCCGACGCCCTCGGCGTGGCCGCCCCTACCTGCGCGTGGGGCGTGGTCGCCGCGGCGGCGCTCGTCTTTTGGCGCTGCCGCGCTCCTCATGCTCGGGGCGCGGAGGCCGGATCTTCCGCGAAGTCCGCGAAGGCCGAATCCGGAACCTTCGCAAGGCTCCTGCGCTCGCCCACCGCGGTGGCGCTGATCGGCGTCATGGGCGTGCAGTCGCTCCTCATCTACACCGTGGCGGCGTGGTTGCCCGGGTGGCTCCAAAACCTCGGGACGAGCGCGGAGATGTCGGGGACGTGGCTCTTCATCTATCTCGTGAGCGGACTGCCCGCCTCGGTGCTCACGCCCCGCTTCATGCGGTGGTGCGGGTCGGAACGCACGGCCGAGTGCGTTTTGGCCGGCCTCTACCTCTTCGGCGTCGCCGGTTGGACGGCGGGCGGCGCTTGGCTTCTTCCCGCCTCGATCGCTGCGGGGGCGAGCCAGGGCGCGATGCTCTCGGTGGCGTTTCTTCTGATGGCGGAGAAAACGTCCGGCACGCGGGAGATGCTCGCGATGTCGGCCTTGGCGCAGGGCGTGGGGTACCTCTTCGCGGGGACGGGCCCCTGGATCTTCGGGCTTCTTCTGGAGACGGGCGGGGCGGCTGGTTGGATCTCGGGCTGGATCTTCACCGCGGTGATGATCGTCCTCTGGGCGGCCGCGGGCTGGATGGCCGCGCGGCGGCGCCGGATCTGAGCCGCGGTGCGGCGCGCGGGCGGCTCTGCCCGACCTGCCGACCGATCAGCTGTTCCAGCCGTAGAACCTTCGGTGCTCGGCCGTAATCCGGTCATGGTCGGCCTCCGAGACGAGCACCATGTTATCCGCCTTGTCGGAACCGCCCTCGGAGAGCGGATGCACGTGATGCACCTCCGCGCCCTCGGGCGTGCCGTCGAAGCCGTGTTGGGCGAGGAATGCCGAACGCTCCGCGGCGCTTCGCGAGACGTCCGCCGCATCCACGTGGGTCGTGCCGTCGATTTCACCTGCGGCGATGACGCTCTGAAGCTTCGCCTCGTCGCCCGAGACCACCGCGTCGCAGCGCTCCCGTGCTCGGGGCAGACGAGCCTCTCGGAAGAGGAGGAATCGGCTGCGTCGGCAAGGTCTTTGACGTCGCTCACGTCAAAGGCGTTCGCGCCGAAGGCGGTGAGGAGGCCGACCGCGCCCAGATCGGCGATGCGCCGGCGGTTCGTCTCCGTGAGGAAGGTCGGCCGCTCGCCCGTGGCGTAGGCTTCGAGATCGTTGCCGAGCGCTTCGGCCGTGTTGCAGACGCCTTCGACGCCGCGGGCGATGCCCTCGACGTAGTCTTCCACGATGGCCTCGGCTTTCTCTGCGTTCAAAGAGACCGCGGCCGAGGCGAGGCCGACCGCTGTTTCGGCGGTGCGCATCGTGCCCTTCACGACGATCGCGCCCGCGGTGACGCCCGTGCGGACGCCGAGCGAAGCGAGGTCGGCGGTGAGCGAAAGGCCTTGGCCGAGGAGATTGAGGGGGTTGATGTTCACAGGGGAATCGGGCAGTGGTGAGGTCGACGATCCAAGGATACGGTCTTCCCAACGGGTTTGGGAGGACGACAAGTTTGGGGGCGCTTGGGATGCTGCGGGCAGGGGTTTGAAGGCAGATCTGGATTTGAAGGAAATCCCAACTTGGAATATCGGGGGATGGATTGCGGCGGTAGCGGTGTTGTCACTTTTTGAGAGACCCCGGATGGTCCTTCTTCGAGTTTGTTTAGACTTCTGTTTGTCCCGGTGTGTTCCGTCAATAAGAATTCCCCACTTTCGCCAGCAAAAAGGACCACTAGGGTGGGGATTTTTGACGTTACTCAA
>ENA-UPWN01000617-UPWN01000617.1-human-gut-metagenome-genome-assembly--contig:-NODE-617-length-17232-cov-6.122005_pt1 | contig 17232 bp, 10 predicted proteins | sample MGYA00250050_ERZ773377 | MGnify/ENA primary metagenome ERZ773377 (study PRJEB29103, sample SAMN06112008) | human gut metagenome | biome: human gut; feature: ankylosing spondylitis patient; material...
ATAGTGTAATTTGCAGTAAAATGTATTATTTTTATAGTGATAGATGAACGTATGAAAGAGAAATTGTTTGCCTTATTTTGGGTACTGTTCTTTGCGCTTCCTCTGTATGCGCAAGCGGACAAGACAGGTTCCTATTCAATTAAGGGACAGGTGTTAGACTCGCTGAGTAACGAGTCCGTACCCTATGCGACGTTGAGAATTGCTTTAGCGAAGACCCCCGATAAGCCGGTCAAGCTTTTAGCGTGTGATGTGGATGGTAAGTTTCAGGCACCATTGAGTAGCGCCGGTAAATACATCATCTCTATGCAATCGATAGGAAAAGCTCCTGCCGAGAAAACATTTACGATCTCGGATAAACAGAGGAACTTGGATTTGGGTAAGTTGTATATGCAGGAGGATAACCAGCGGCTGGGGGAAGTGACGGTTACGGCACAGAAACCTTTGGTGAAGGCTGAGATCGATAAACTTACCTATAGCTTGGAAGATGATCCGGAGGCACAGACAAACAATACATTGGAAATGCTGCGCAAGGTACCGATGGTAACCGTGGACGGAGATGACCAAATCCAATTGAAAGGCTCCACGAACTTTAAGATCTACATGAATGGCAAGCCTTCTAACCTGTTGAGTAACAATCCAGCTGAGGTATTGAAGAGTATGCCGGCCAATTCCGTGAAAAACATAGAGGTGATCACAGACCCGGGCGCTAAATATGACGCTGAGGGTATCGGTGGTATTATTAATATCATTACGACGAAAAACGCTCTACAAGGATATACTGGTACGGTTCGTGTGAACGGTAGTTCGTTGGGGCGTGTAGGCGGTGGCGGCTATATATCCCTTAAAGCAGGTAAGTTCGGGTTGACAGCGAATTATAATTACAATTATAATAGGGAGCCTTGGAATGAGTCTACCTCGATACGTGAGGATTTGGAAAATGACGAGCAACATTTCTTGACGCAAAATGGACGTAGGAAGAATAACGGACCCTTCCAGTTTGGTTCGCTGGAAGGTAGTTATGAGATCGACTCCTTGAACTTGCTGACCGTAGGGGCGAACTTATTCCATGGTAAGATGACGAACCGTTCGGAATACACGGTGAATATGCAGGATATCAATCGTAATCCGGTATACGATTATAATCGTAATTCGGACGCTACGGAAACGTTTGGTTCTACGGACGTGAGCGTGGATTACCAACACTCTACCCATAAAAAAGATGAGTTGCTGACGATCTCCTACCGTTTCAGCCATTCTCCCAATGATAACAAGGATTATACGGAATTAAAGAATGTCGTGAATTACAATCCTTGGCTCGGCTATCCGCAAAATAATATCAACAAGGCTTCTACGAACGAGCACACCGGGCAGGTGGATTATACGACCCCTACGTGGAAGGATCAGACCTTGGAGGTTGGCGCAAAATATATATTCCGCCAGAGCCGGAGTAATACGGATCGTACCGCTTTCAACGATTCGTTGAATATATGGGAGGACATAACTTCTAAAGATAGCCATTTCCGTCATACCCAACATATCTATTCCGCTTATCTGGGCTATTCGATGAAGTTTGATAAGTTTGGCGTGAAGGCGGGGGTACGTGCGGAAGGAACCGCTTTGGACGTGAAATATGAGATGGCTCCCGATATGAACTTTGATACCCATTATTTCGACGTGGTGCCAAACGCTACGGTCTCTTATCAATTGAGTATGGCGCAACAGCTTCGCTTGGGATATAATATGCGTATCCAGCGTCCGGGTATCTGGTATTTGAATCCTTATGTAAACAATGCGGACCCACAGAACATATCCTTCGGTAACCCGAATCTGGACTCGGAGAAAAGTAATAATATAAACTTGAACTATAGTATGTTCGCCCAGAAATTCAGCATTAACGCGAGCGCTACTTATACGTTCGTCAATAATTCGATCGAGCAATATACCTTTATCGATCCGGAGAATCCGGGTGTTTTCCAAACCACCTACGGTAATATCGGAAAGAAACAATCTACCGGCTTATTCGTATACGCAAATTGGAATCCGGTTCCTTTGTTCCGTATCTATATGAATGGTGGAATGGATTATACGGATTTGAAGAGCGAAAAGAATGATATGGCAAACAGTGGTTTCAGCGGTCGTATATTCGCCGGTACACAGTTTAATTTCCCGTTGGATTTCCGTGTGAACATACAGGGAGGATATTTCTCTCCTTGGATCCAGTTACAGGGGAAAGGCTCTCCATTCTATTTCACGGGAATCTCCGTGAACAAGGATTTCTTGAAGAAAAAGCTATCTGTCCAGTTGTCTTTCCAAAACCCCTTCTGGAAGCGAATGAAGATGGAAAATACTACTTCCGATGATACCTTCTTCCGTCGTGAGATCAATTACCGTACGATGAGAATGTTAATGGTTAGTGTATCTTATCGTTTTGGCACCTTGAAAGATGCCATCAAGAAAGTAAAAAGAGGTATCAGCAACGATGATATGAAGAGCGGCGGTTCCGGCGGCGGCGAGCAACAGATGTAAGAAATATAGCTTTGAACATGGAGCACACGCTCCGTGTGTTCCGTGTTCAATATAATAATTAAACCTTTTCTTTTGCCATCTTCTATATACTTTCTATCTTTACGATCCGAAAAACAGTTGGAGAATGAAGAATAGACTATTTGTTAACAATAATACTATTATACTATTCCTTTTTATTATAGGAAGTATCCTATTCATAGAGTTGAATTTTCGGTATTGGTATCGGTTTCTGGAGCAGTATATGATGTTTCAGACTACCGGTAGTTATTTCCAAGACCGATTGGCCGAACCGGGTGGATTGAATGAATATGTGACTGAGTTCTTATCGCTTGCGTTTATCCATCCTTATGGAGCTTCGGTAGTGATCGCTTTATTATTAGGACTGATCTCCGGCTGTTTTTTCCTTTACTTAAAAGCTTGTGGGGTGCGTGCCTCTATGTTGGCGGCTATTCTTCCCTCTTTTTTAATTTGGATCTATCCGCAGGAGTCAATCGCCTTGTTGACGATGCTCGCTTTCGTGCAGGTTCTTGCGTATTTGTATACTTCAATCAAGATTGATTGGCTTCGTTATCTCTTTGGCTTCTTGTTTTTGGGGGGCTCTTATTTTTTTGCGGCACCCGCTAATTTATTATTGGCCTTATTGATCGCGGTTTATGAGTGTTGTGCTAAAGAGGATAAGGCTCGTTTTGGAGTAGCCATTATCGCTATCGCTTGGGGAGGTTTGCTACCGTTGATCGCCATGCGTACGGTTTATATTCTTCCGATGCGGGAAGCGTTCTTCAGCAAACATCTATGCCATCCCGAATATCCGATACCTAATTCTTTAGGATATATCGGGCTTTCATATCCTTTGATCGTTTTAATTCTTTATTATGTAAGGAACCGGGTTTTTATCCGTAAGGAATCTTGGAAGCGAATCGTTTCTTACGCTTTCCTTCTGATAGCGATGACTTATGGGATTCTCTATAAGAAAGACCCGATGGAGCAGGCCTATCGGTACGATTACTATGCACGGCAGGGAGAATGGCAAGAGATAGTCTCACATGCTCGTGCGCATTCGGTCCGGGATATGGATGCCCTGATTTATTTGAATCTGGCTTTATCACATACGGGACGATTTTCTGGCGATTTGATGCGTTTCCCTCAGATCGGGGTGGAGGGCTTTATCCCGCACGATCCGAAAAGCCGGATGGGATTGATCGAGGCGAGCGAGGTTGCTTGGCAAGTAGGGCAGGTAAACGCAGCGCAACGTTTCGCCTTTGTGGGTGTATTAAGCTCGCAACGTTGCGTGCAGCCTCGTTTGATGAAGCGTTTGGTGGAGACTTATCTGGTAACCGGCGAATACCGTGCCGCCGAGAAATATATTAAGATCCTTGAATCGACTCCCCACTACAGGGATTGGGCAAAAGCGCAGCGCCCGTTGCTCGACTCCGTGGTTTGTGCCTCTACCGATTGGATAAAGGCGAAGCGGGCGGTATTTCCGGTAACGGATAATCCCTTAGACTTGACCTTGACATTTCCCAATGCGCTGGCTTTCTTGATCGACGATCATGCCGATAATCGTCCGGCTTTTGAGTATGGAATGGGATACTTGTTGGTTTATAAAGACTTGATGACATTTATGCATTATATGGAATTGATGAAAGAGCGAGGCGAGTCATTTCCCGTTCTCTATCAGGAGGCTATATGCCTGTTTTTCGCTGCCGTGCAGAAAGACCCGGAGGCGTTCAAAAGCTATCCGATCAGTTCGGAGGTACAAAACCGCTTTCTGCAATTTATGAAAGTGGCTCGAGGCATGCCTCCTGCCGCCTTGAAAGCGCAGTTTGGCGATACCTATTATTATTACGCTCAATTTACCCCGACTCCTAAACGACAATAATTATGATGGATAATACGAGGAAACGAAAGATCGTCCGAAACTTTGTGATCGGATATTTACTATTGCAAGTTCTGGTTATTGTACTATACTTGGGTTTTTGGGCGGTACATCCGGGTGGCTTTGTTGTTGCCGAGAACGAACGCATGTCTCCCCCGCCGATGTTCCCGGATTACCAAGGGGTTACTATACCTTATAATATAGCCCCATTGAATTTCCGTATTGACGTGCCCGCTGAAAAATGCTATGCGAAGATCGAGGGTAGCGAGCAGGGGGTGTTTGAGTATTACGGAACGAATACGATCTGTTTTAAGTCCAAGGATTGGGAACGGCTTACCCGTGCGAATAAAGGTAAAGCCTTTTTTGTAACGATCACGACGAAAGAGGGAGACGGATGGACTAAATGGGCACCATTCTCTGTCTATATCAGTGATCAAGCGATCGACTCTCATTTAGTATACCGTTTGATAGAGCCGGGATACGAGAAATGGCATATTGTGGGTATTTATCAGCGGAATTTGGAGTCGTTTGACGAACAGCCGATTATCCGTAACGATATGACCGGCTATAATTGTATGAACTGCCATTCTTTTTGTATGGGAGATCCGGGGCAGATGATGTTCCATATGCGTGCGGCGAATGGGGGAACTTATATTGTCCAAGACAAGAAAATCAGTAAATTGAATACGAAAACGAATGGGACGATCAGTAATATGACATATCCTTTCTGGCATCCTTCCGGGCGCTATATCTCCACATCGGTAAATGATATCAAACAGTTTTTCCATTCCGTGAAAGAGAAAAAGATGGAAGTGTTCGACTTGGAGTCCGATGTGGTGGTGTATGACGTGAAAAACAAAGAAATCCTTTCGAAAGCCTCATTGATCACAAAAGATGCATTCGAGACTTTCCCTGCGTTCTCTCCGGATGGTAAATGGCTTTATTTCTGTACGGCCCCGGCCCAGAAGATGCCGGAGAATTATGATAAGGTACGTTATAATCTCTGTCGTGTCGCGTTTGATCCGGATCGTGGCGAGATCAGCTTCCCGATCGATACGTTGGTACATGCGGATAGCTTGAGCTATACATTTCCCCGTATCTCTCCCGATGGACGTTTCCTGATGTACACGGAAACCGCTTATGGGCAGTTCCCTATTTGGCACCCGGATGCGGAGATCCGGATGATGGATTTGGAGAATCGGACAGCGATGGATATGTCTGCGTTGAATAGCCCGGATACGGATAGCTATCATTCTTGGAGTAGTAATAGTGATTGGGTCGTATTTAGTAGCCGCCGGGATAACGGTTTATATACTTTACCTTATATTTGTCATATAGGGAAAGACGGTAAGCCTTCGAAACCGTTCTTATTACCTCAAGAAGATCCGGATAAGTATGACTATCAGTTGTATTCCTACAATATTCCGGAATTGACGAAAGGTGCCGTAGAGGTCAGCCCCTATGAGATCCAGCAAGTAGCCGAGAAAAATAAACCGGAGCAGGTTCGGTTTAAATGACCGGATCTATTTATATTCGCGTATAAATAAGAGATAAGATGACAAAAGATATTATAGCCGAATCTGTACAAAACGATTTACGGTATTTGCAATTGTTGGCACGGAGTTTCCCGACGATCGCGGATGCCAGTACGGAGATCATTAATCTGGAGGCGATCTTGAACCTACCGAAGGGTACGGAGCACTTCTTGAGTGATTTGCATGGCGAGGATCAAGCCTTTAGCCATGTGCTGAGAAACGCTTCCGGTGCCGTAAAGCGCAAGGTGAACGAGATTTTCAGTAATACGCTCCGGGAATCCGAGAAGAAGGAGCTTTGTTCCTTGATTTATTATCCGGAGGATAAGCTGGAACTGATCAAGAGCCAAGAGCAAGATCTGGAAGATTGGTATCAAGTTACCTTGAATCAATTGGTACGTGTTTGCCGGAACGTGTCCTCCAAATACACCCGTTCGAAAGTACGTAAGGCTTTACCCAAGGAGTTCTCCTATATTATTCAGGAGTTATTGCACGAGTCTTCCGTAGAGCCGAATAAATCCGCTTATGTGGATCAGATTATTTGTACGATCATCTCCACGGGACGTGCGGACGATTTCATTATCGCTATGTGTAACTTGATCCAACGGTTGACAATCGACCTGTTACATATCATCGGCGATATTTACGATCGGGGTCCGGGCGCTCATCTGATCATGGATATCCTTTGCGATTACCATAATTTCGATGTTCAATGGGGTAATCATGATATCTTGTGGATGGGAGCCGCTTCCGGTAATTTGGTAAGTATCGCCAACGTGATTCGTATGTGTTTACGCTTTGGTAATATGGCTACCTTAGAAGATGGATATGGTATCAATCTTTTGCCGTTGGCCACTTTCGTGATGGAGGCGTATGGGGATGATCCTTGCGCGTTATTCATGCCGAAAACAAAGTTCGCCGATAATGCAATGGATGAGAAGACCACCCGTTTGATCGCCCAGATGCACAAGGCGATCACCATCATCCAGTTCAAGCTGGAGGGTGAGATCATCCGCCGTCGTCCGGAGTTTGAGATGGATGACCGGATGTTGTTGCACCATATCGATCTGAAGCGGGGAGTGGTTCATATCGATGGAAAGGATTATACGCTTAAAGATACTAACTGGCCTACTTTAGACCCGAAAGATCCGTATCGTCTTTCTATTGAGGAAGAGGATTTGATCCGAAAGATATTGCATTCTTTTGAGAGCAGCGAGAAGATGAAAAAGCATATGCGTTGTTTCTTCCGGCATGGGGGAATGTATCAGGTTTGTAATTCCAATTTACTGTTTCATGCCTCTATCCCGATGAATCCGGATGGTACATTTAAGTCAGTACGTATCTTGGGGCAGGATTATAAGGGCCGTGCTTTGTTGGACCGTGTAGACCAACTGATCCGTACGGCTTATTTCAAGACCGGGGAACAGGAAGAAGTGGAATATGCGCATGATTATATCTGGTATCTTTGGGGCGGCAAGGACTCCCCGTTATTCGATAAAAGCAAGATGGCTACTTTCGAGCGTGCCTTTATCGAAGAGGCCGAGACTCATAAGGAGGAAAAAGGCGCTTATTATACGTTACGAGAGCAAGAGGAAATTTGTGATAAGATATTGGATGAGTTTGGGGTGACCGGTATGCATCGGCATATCATCAACGGACATGTCCCTGTCCGTTCCAATCAAGGTGAGAATCCCATTAAGGCGAATGGCAAGATGTTGGTAATCGATGGCGGTTTCTCCCGTCCGTATCATTTGGAAACCGGTATCGCGGGCTATACATTAGTATATCACTCCCGTGGTTTCCAGCTTGTGCAACACGAACCCTTCGAATCCCGGGCGAAAGCGATCGAGGAAGGCTTGGATATCAAATCCACCACGATCGTGGTAGAATTAAGCTCCCATCGCCAGATGGTGAAAGATACGGATAAGGGTGCGGATCTTCAAAGCCAGATCAAGGACTTGGAGAAACTTCTTTACGCCTATCGGAATGGGTTGATAAAGGAGAAGGAGAGGATGGAGAGATAGATTTTAGCGTAGTCCGTCCAGAACTATAGACAAGGATAAAGGGAGATTGACAAATTGACATTTTGTATTTTAAAGTCCCGAAGAATCGATTTTTCCGGGCTTATGGGCGTAAGGCTTCCGAAATTGAATGAAAATAATGGCAACACCTTGTCTTGTAGATGTATATCGTTTCCCTCCCTTTTCTTCCAGCGAAAAAGAGAGCCTCTATTTCTTGCTTAACAAGTAAAAGGAGGCTTTTTTATTCGGAAGTGATTGGTTTTTCATTCGGAAGTGATGCGAATCACAGTCGGAAGTATGCTACAACACTACCGTAAGTACCTTATAATACTACTGTAAGTATCTTACAACAGGGTTGTAATCGAGGGAAAAGTACTCTTTTTCTACCTTAAAACCACTAAAGAAACGATTTTCTCCTTATTTATGTTTGTAGATGAGCCTGTCGGGGAAAAGGATGTGTCACTATAAGTGGCTTATCGAAATGAAAACGTCACTCTTTAGGTTTATCCGTTGACATTTATTTTGATCTACCGAAAGACCTCCTGTTTGATTTTCCTTACTTTTTTACATAATCATAGTTTATTTTAAAAAATTAAGTTACATTTGCCATGGAAATTCTCAATTGTATTTGTGAATTAAATGATCGTTAACCTAAAAATTAAGTAATTATGCAACGAAAGAAAATCTTTGATTCTTTCAAACACTGGAATGTAGCCATACTTTCCGTGTTAATGTCTTTTTGCATGACAGCCGCTTTTGCCCAGTCAGGCGCTGTTAAAGGAAAAGTTCTGGACGAACTAGGTGAGCCTATTATCGGGGCGAATATCGTGGAAAAAGGTACTACCAACGGTACCATCACTGATATTGACGGTAACTACACCCTTAGTGTGAATGACCTGAAAAAAGCAATTCTCCAAGTGTCTTTTATCGGTTACAACTCGGTAGAGGAAGCTGTGAAAGGGCGCTCTGCCGTAGATGTTAAGCTTGGTGCCTCTGTCGTGAATCTGGGAGAGGTTGTAGCTATCGGTTATGGTACGCAGACTCGTAGGGAGATTACCGGTTCCGTAGCGAACATTTCCGAGGAAAATTTTAATAAAGGAGTGAATCGTGACGCGTCCGACTTGCTGCAAGGTAAGGTAGCGGGTCTGACTATTACGTCTGGTTCCGGTGATGTAACTCGTAGTTCCCAGATTCAATTACGTGGTACTTCTACCTTGCAGAACGACCAAGGCCCGATGATCGTGATCGATGGTGTTCCGGGTGGTGATATGTCTACTGTATCACCTTCGGATATTGAGTCAATCTCTGTATTGAAAGATGCTTCTTCTGCCGCTATTTACGGTTCTCGTGCCGCTGGTGGTGTAATCTTGATCACAACGAAGAGAGGTTCCGGTTCCAGAACCCAGATCAATTATGATGGTTATCTTACCGCCTCTACCATTGCGAACAAGCCCGACATGTTGAACGCTTCTGAGTGGCGTGCCGCTAATAAGGCGTTGGGTAAAGATATCTCTACTTATGATAAGTACAACTCGGACACGGATTGGTTCGATGAGATGACTCGTGTAGGTGTTTCTCAACAACACGCTCTTTCTTTGTCGGGTGGTTCTTCTAAGAGTAATTATCGTGCTTCTTATACTTTCTTGGATCGTAACGGTGTGGCTCGCGATAACTACATGACTCGTCATAGCTTCCGTTTCCAGTTCCAGCAACGTGCTATCAACGACCGTTTACGTATTGGATTAACGGGTGCCGCAACGCTGACGGATATGCAGATGCCGTTTTCTGATGACTATATCTTGGCTTACAATATGCTTCCGGTTTATCCGGTTTATAATGCGGACGGCTCTTATTTCACGGATGCCAACCACAATTATGATCAAGGTAACCCGGTTCAGAACCAAGATCAGAACTATAAGAAAGCAGCTAATAACTACTTCTATGGACAAGGTGATGTACAGTTCTCTATTTTGGATGGACTGACAACCAAGGTGAACCTGTATAAGAGCCGTTTCTCATCTGACTATAGCGAATGGCAAGATCCTCGGAACTCTCGTGGACAGGGTGATACGGGTAAGGCAATCCGTCGTAATAGACTATGGGATCGTAACTTGTTAGAGTGGACCGCTAATTATACGAAAGCTTTTGGCTCGGCAGAGGAGCATAAGGTCGATGCTATCGTTGGTTATTCTTGGGAAAATAACTTGTACGCCGACCAGAAATCGGAGGCTACGAATTTCGCCGTAGGATCGATGGGCGCTGATAATATCCAATCCGGAAACTTGCTGAAGATCGGTAATGTTACTTCCAGCCGGAATGAATATAAACTGATCTCTTTGTTCGCTCGTGCGCATTATAGCTTTAAAGAGCGGTATATGATTACGGCTACGGTTCGCCGAGATGGTTCTTCCAAATTCGGTGCTAACCATAAGTGGGGTACTTTCCCTTCAGTTTCCGCTGCTTGGGGTATCAGCCAAGAGTCTTTCATGAAAGATACGAAGTGGATCAATGATTTGAAATTACGTGCAGGTTACGGAATTACCGGTAACCAAGATGGTTTGAGACCTTATAAGTCATTGGATTTGTATTCAGCTTCTGGTACTTATTATAACAACGGATCTTGGCCGACAGCTTTCCGTCCTTCACAGAACGCGAACCCGAACTTGAAATGGGAGCAGACTGCTATGTTAAATATCGGTTTGGACTTCACCTTGTTCAATAGTCGTTTGAGCGGTACGATCGAATGGTACGACAAGCGTACGAAAGATATGCTTTACAACTATGAGGTTTCTACTCCTACTTACGTATACAATCAGATTCAAGCGAATGTAGGTGATATGAAGAATACAGGTGTTGAGATCTTATTGAACTTAGACGTGATCCGTAATAAGGACTTTACGTGGACAACCTCTCTCAATCTTGCTCATAACAAGAATGAGATCACAAAACTGTCTAATGAATTGTTCTCTACGGGACGTGTTTACGTGGGTGATCCTTGGATTCGCGGTGCTTCAGGTGTGACTTCACACGTAGTTGAGGAAGGTCGCCCGGTCGGACAGTTCTTCATGCTGAAATGTAATGGCCTTGATGAGAATGGTAAATTTATCATTGAGGATATAAATGGTGACGGACAGATCACGGATGATGACCGTACGTATGTTGGTGACGCTCAACCTGATTTGACATATGGTTGGAATAACACATTCAACTGGAAAAACTGGGACGCAAGTTTCTTCTTCCGTGGAACAATTGGCAATAAGGTATTGAACAACCCATTGGCAGCTTACGGTAATAATACATATATCGATGGAACGAATGTAATGGATAACGATAATCTGTTGACATTAAGTGAAAACTCTCGTGTATGTTCTTATTATGTAGAAAACGCTTCATTCTTGCGATTGGATAACTTATCGATTGGTTATACATTCAATACGAAGAAAATCGATTGGTTGGATAAGGCTCGCTTATATGTAGCCGGTCAGAATCTATTCGTGATTACAGGTTATAAAGGATTGGATCCAGAAGTTGAGAATTTCCGTGGTGAGGCTAGCGATGACAACGCAGGTTTGTCTCCGGGTATTGAACCTCGTAACTACATGCCGAAGGCACGTTCATTTACATTTGGTGTTAACTTAACATTCTAATTAAAAAGATAAGCTTATTATGAAACGGAAAACTATATTATCATTTATAACTGGATTGTTTTTATTAGGAGGACTTTCTTCCTGTATGGACTTGGATGAAACAGTATATGACAAGTTGCCCGCTGATGATTTTGGCCAGTCAACGGCCGAGTTGAATGCTTTGATCGGTAACTCACATAATACGATGAAGAAGTTTTGGACAGAGTATATGCATTTGTCCGAATGCTCCGGTTCTATGGCTGTGACTCCGACTCGTCGAGGTGGTGACTGGTATGATGGTGGTCAATACCGGGAAATCTATATGCATACATGGACCTCTCAGACCTCAAGAGTTAAAAGCGCATGGAAAGCGGCCACAGAAGCGATTGGTACTTGTAACGAGGCTATCCGTAAATTGCAGAACTCAGAGATCCTTACCGAAGAGGAGAAGGCTCAAGACGTGGCAGACTTGCGTGGTGTCCGTGCTTTCTGGATCTATGTGATGATGGATTATTGGGGAAATATTCCTTTGCTGACGGAGTTCCACCCTACGGATAAAGTATTCCCGGGGAATTCTTCCCGTCAGGAAGTATTTGATTGGTTGATTCAGGAAGTAGAGGAAATCAAGGATATCTGTCCTCCGGCTACAACTGAGAATTATGGTTCATTTACGCAGGGTGCCGCTTATTCATTGTTGGCAAAACTGTATCTGAACGCTGAGGCTTGGGGGGTTACGTTCTCCGGTAACGCTTATCAGAAAGTTATCGATAACTGTGATAAGGTGATGGCTATGGGATATATCTTAGAGCCTAATTGGAAAGACAACTTCTCCGTGACAAATGAGAATTCAAAGGAGGCTATCTTGGCCGCTACGTTCTCTAGCAGTGATACGGGTAATGATGGAAACGTGAAGAATGAGTTGCACAATAATACGTTGCATTATAAAGATTATCTGTCTTTGGGTATTACCGCTAGTGGTACTTGGAATGGTATTTGCGCTCAACCGGAGTATGTACGTTTGTTCGATGAGGAAGACGCTCGCTTGGACGGTACGTTCTTGACTGGCTTGATGATAGACAAATCAACAGGCAAGCCGATTATGACCGATCATAACAACGAATTGAACCATACGATCGATGTGAACATGATTCCGGGCATGGAATATGATGGAACCAATTGGAGTGCCGTGGAACAGCATGATGGAGCTCGTTGCTTCAAGTGGGAGTTCGCTTCGGATTTGACAAGTTCTATGGGAAATGATTTCCATATTTTCCGTTTGGCGGATATCTATTTAATGAAAGCTGAAGCTTTGTTACGCGGAGGGGGAAGTGTTAGTGAAGCTACCGCTTTGGTGAATACGATTCGTGAGAGAGGATATGGCAATAGCGACCATAATTATGCGACTGTAACTTTGAAGGAAGTACAATTGGAACGTCGTTTGGAATTAGCGTGGGAGGTTTATTCCCGTCAGGATGATATCCGTTTCGGATGTTTCACTACAGGAATGTGGCCGCAATCTAATTGTGAGCGTAAAGCTGATGACTACTTGAAGTTGTTACCTGTATCGCAGGATGCTTGGCAGGTGAATCCGAACTTAAAACAGAATCCGGGTTATGCGGCATTCTCAAAATAAAAGAATCGGATAACTAAGAATAATTTAGGCCATCTCTTACTGTAAGGGATGGCCTTTTTATTGATTTACCATTCACTGTATAACTCCGCTTTTTTGTATACCTTTGCGCCATGAACAAACAAGCGCTACTTTTTTATCCGTTATTAGGGGTGGTTCTTTTGGGGCTTTTTGTTGGGGGGCTGGCGTATGGGGCCGTACCGATTCCTTTGGATCACGTGATGGATATTTTGCTGGGGAAGGGATCTGATAAGATCGCATGGCAGAATATCGTGTTGCAATCTCGTTTGCCTCAGGCTATAACCGCATTATTGGCGGGGGCTTCCTTGGCTACCAGCGGGTTGCTATTACAGACATTGTTCCGGAATCCGTTGGCGGGACCTTCCATATTGGGCATTAGTGATGGCGCTAATCTTGGAGTAGCCGCTATCATGCTCTATTTCGGTGGTACGTTGGGGCAGTTCACGGATTGGCCGATCAGCGGATATATGGCGGTAATCCTCGCGGCCTTTGTGGGGGCTTGCGTGATACTGGGACTGATTATCTATTTTTCGGCAAAAGTGAAGAATAATGTCATGCTTCTGATTATCGGAATCATGATTGGCTATCTAGCTTCTTCGGTTATTTCTATCTTGAATTATTATTCATCTACAGACCGGGTACATGCGTTCGTGATGTGGGGGCTTGGTAATTTTTCCGGTGTATCCTTGGAACAATTACCATTCTTTGGAACTTGTGCGTTAATCGGGCTGTTATTAGCGATCTTGCTGATCAAGCCTTTGAATGCCTTATTATTGGGAGAAATGTATGCCGCTAATTTAGGTATCCGGATCAAACGAACACGGATTGCGATTCTTTTGTGTACGGGAGTATTAACGGCTACAACTACTGCTTTTTGCGGCCCCATTTCCTTTGTCGGATTAGCAGTTCCACATATCGCCCGGTTGATGTTAGGCTCTTCCAATCATAAGATGTTGGTGCCAGTTACAATGCTGACAGGTTCCTGCGTTGCTCTTCTATGTAATATGCTGATGGTGGTACCGGGCAGTAATACGATCCTGCCATTGAATGCCGTTACCCCTATGCTTGGGGCGCCTGTTATTATTTACGTAATCGTGAACCGGAAAAATATTCAATATTTTAATTAGTGGCTATGGAACGGATCCCTGTGATAAAGACAAGTGATTTAAGTATTGGGTATATATTGAAAGGCGGACAGAAAAAGCGCGTGCATGATGCGTTGGATCTGAATCTATATCCGGGTGAAGTGACCTGTCTTCTCGGATTAAATGGAGCGGGAAAGTCTACCTTATTGAGGACATTATGTGGTTTTCAACCTCCTCTGGGAGGAGAAATCGAGCTAATGGGGAAGCCGCTGAATTCTTATTCACAAGGTAATTTCTCACGGCTGGTGGGAGTTGTCTTGACAGAGAAGACAAATGCCGGTGGAATAACGGTTTACGAGTTGGTCTCTTTAGGAAGACATCCCTATACCGGCTTTTTCGGACAATTAAGGCAGGAAGATCGCAGGATTATCGAGGAATCGCTTGCTGCCGCCGGTATCGCTCATAAGGCTTATAATTATGTGTCGGAACTTAGTGATGGCGAGCGTCAGAAAGCCATGATCGCCAAAGCGCTGGCACAGCAATGCCCCATCATATTGTTGGATGAGCCGACGGCCTTTTTAGATGTGACAAGTCGGATAGAGACTATGGTCTTGTTACATACTTTAGCGGTAGAGCAACAAAAAGCGATTCTGCTATCGACGCATGATCTTGATTTGGCGATCCAGCTGGGGGATTGCCTGTGGCTGCAAGAGAAAAAACGTCCGATGGCTTGCGGAACGCCGGAAGACCTGATTATGGGAGGAGCGTTTGAGACGTTCTTCAGTAAGGAAGGAATCGTGTTTGATCCGAATACCGGGAAATTGAATACGGCAGCTCCAACAAAGCTTATTGGGGTTGCGGGGGATTTTATGACTTCTTATTGGGTTGGGAATGCCTTGATCCGGAATGGCTTTAAGCCCTCGTCGGTTAGCGAGGATTATATAAGTGTTTATTGTAATGCTCCGGATAGCCTGCGTATTCAGTTCCCTGCGGAAGAGGGCACGAGAATCGTAGGAAGTGTGTCGGAGATGATCTCAATCATAATTCATAAATCATAAGTTATATATGTCAAATGAGATTACATGGCGGCTGGAAAATGAGAATATAGGCCGTTTGTTGGTACATTATGCGATTCCCGCCGTTATCGGGACCATGGTTAATGCTCTTTATAATATCGTAGATCGTATATTTATCGGACAAGGAGTGGGTGCGCTAGCTATCTCCGGATTGACTTTGACTTTCCCGATACTACTCTTTATGCAGGCATTTGGAATGTTGATCGGTGCGGGAGCCGCTACAAGGGTCTCCATTCATCTAGGCCGTAAGGCGAATGATCTGGCAGATAACGTATTAGGAAACGCTTTCATTTTGACATTCATTATCGGAGCCTTGACGATTATCCCCAGTATGATTTTCTTGGATGATTTGTTAATGTGGTTCGGAGGAAGTGAGCAGACGATACCTTATGCGAAAGACTATTTATATATCGCTATCCCGGGTAATTTGCTGGCTACATTAAGCTTTAGCTTTAATGCCGTGATGCGTGCTTCTGGATATCCGAAAAAGGCGATGTTCACGATGATGATCGGTGCCGTATTGAACGTGATCCTAGACCCGATCTTTATCTTCTGGCTGGATATGGGGATACAGGGTGCCGCTATCGCTACGGTGATCTCCATGGCCGCCGGTGCCGCTTTCGTGATGAGTCATTTTATCAGCAAGGATAGTATTGTACGTTTCCATACGAAATATTTCCGGTTGAAAGGTCCCATTATTTGGAATATATTTACGATCGGCATGTCTCCATTTTCCATGCAGCTGGCGGGCAGTGTGGTTGTGGTGATCATGAACCATGCGTTGAAAGAGAATGGAGGCGATTTGGCGATTGGTGCCAGCGGTATTATTTCCAGTATCGCCATGCTGCTGGTTATGTTGATTATCGGTATCGCCCAAGGGATGCAACCGATTGTCGGGTTTAATCATGGCGCTGGGCATCATGACCGGGTATTGGCTACCTTGCGGTTGTCTATTATAGTATCGACCTTGATTACAGGGGTAGGATGTATCGTCAGTTTATTATTCCCTAGACTGATCGTTAGCGTATTCTCGACGGATGCCGAATTGGTGTCGATTACGGACAATGGATTACGTCTGACGATGCTGGTCTTTTTCGTTGTCGGTTCCCAGATTACGATCAGCCAGTTTTTTCAAAGTATCGGTGTCGCATGGAAAGCGATGTTTCTGAGTCTAAGTCGGCAGGTTTTATTCCTGATACCGGCTATCCTGCTATTTCCTCCGATCTGGGGATTGGATGGCGTTTGGCTAGCGCAACCTTTCTCCGATTTCATTGCGGCGGTAACCGCATGGGGCTTTTTATGGTATCATGTTAAAAACGTGAAAAATAAGGGTTAAAGATGAACTTATGTCGATGTTAATTGTATTTTTATTGTATGTATAAAAGTACTTTTATAGACAAACCTTTAAAAATGAGTTAATATGAAGAAGATTGTATTATTGCTCGCCGTTTTATTATTTGGTGCAGGGTCGATGATGGCACAGCAGGACAAGTCAGCGGAGAAAGCTGCGAAGCAGGCTGAGAAAGAAGCAAAGAAAGCAGAGAAGGCAGCGAAGAAAGCTGCGGAGGAAGCCGAGGCTAACGCATTGTTTGAACAAGCGGTGCAAGCTTTGAAGAATAAGGATTTCGTATTGGAAGCGGATCGTATAGAGTTTAAGCGCGGTAGTTTTGTTTATGTTACTCCGAACACGAACTTCGTTTCGGTGAAGGGTGAGAAGGCTACCATTCAGTTAGCGTTTAATACTCCGGCGGCCGGTCCTAACGTAGTCAGCAATGCTGTCAAAACCCAGCACTACGTCTTTTAGATTTCCATTTTTGTCGGGGACCATGATAGATACAA